>JAAUXT010043653.1_pt1 | contig 22662 bp, 28 predicted proteins | sample 7278171 | NCBI WGS metagenome assembly JAAUXT01 (sample SAMN14350112, study PRJNA611818) | marine sediment metagenome | isolation source: surface marine sediment (1.8m) | place: French Polynesia: Moorea | collected 2018-08 | reverse complement strand
TGAAAAAGCGACGCGACGTCATAAAAAAGATCACGTTCTGTGAGCACACACACACACACACACACACACACACACACACACACACACCATTCGTGCAACAACCTCCATCCGGGTTCTCACAACATTCCTTCAGCGGTGGCATCTTCCAGCCCTCCCACTTCAGAAGCTGGATCACCTGGCTTTTCTGTTTTTTAGCTCATCGGCAACTTTCATTCCACATTCGCGACAAAGGAGCTCTCGTGAGAAGCTATTCTCTCACCTGGTAGGGCCCTGGCTGGCCGGGCTCCCGTCCCCCGGGCCCGGGGCTGCCCCGAGTCGTCCCGTTCGTTTTGCGTCGCTCCGACTGTTGTTGCAGCAGTGTACGTCGGAGGGTTCGGCGTTTCTGCAAGAGCAACCGTACACTGAAGAAACCAAGGTGAGTACAGTCGCAATATGCCGAAAGTCGTGTTGTGTGTGTTTTGTGTTCTCCATTCAATCGCTCGAAAGTTTGGTTTGGTAACTTTCATTCTCCATTTCCAAGATGAGTAACCAAGGCCAACTTTCTGACTGGTCCGCGAGGGCTTTCTCGGTGTTCAAAGGCGATTCGAGTCCAGCTTAATTTGCTCTGAATCAATCACAGTTCGCTTCTCACACTGGGTTCGTTGACTGTGAGATCTCGCACGAACACATTCTATTGTTTGTTCTGAGTTTAATTTTCATCTCATGTTCGGCGGAAACTCACGAAAGCTGTTCAAGTTCCAAAGATGCGACAAAAACAAATCTCAGGTTGAGCGGACAAGTTGATCCTGGGGTAGAGGTGGAGGCTGAATCGCTCTAGCCAGCCCACAGAACGAAAGAAGCGTCCAGCTCGCCTCCTGAAGACACTTCACCGACGTCGTTCCACAGTCGTCAGGACTGTGGCTGAGACTGGACGCACACACCACGAACTGTCCAAAAGGCCTTTGGGGCACGATGAACAACACCCAGCCTTCTGAGGAGAGCCTGAGACAACATGTTTCTACTCTATGATTGAAAAGATCCTGACGGATTTCTACCATGAAAAGCAGAACTTCGAAGAACATCAAAAATTAGATCTAATTGTGCGCAGGTGCAGAACAGGTAAATGTACAAAATTGACAGAAAATGGTAAAATTAAGAAAATCGTGGACTTTCACCTCAAAGTCTAATTTCAATGTGAGTTGTGAAAGTTCTCAGATTACTTCTTGTTTTATGATCCAATTATCAGTTTTATCGGCAGGAGGGAGCAAAATAGTCCAGAGATTTAGCAAACAGGTGTGACATCTCTTTGCACAAAACTTGTTTGTGTTTCCCAGGAAAAATTATTTTAAAATTTGAAACTTGACTGAGTTGATAAATTGTTCTCAGGTGTTAAAAATGCGTTGAAACAGGGTTGGTAGGAGGTTAGTACGGGAGACTTTCTAAACTTTTGTTAATACTTGCCGCAGCTCAGACACACAGATGCTGTTCAGGCGAACGCCCTTTGGCGGTCAGATTGCACTTACTCTGCTTTTTCCTTTGTCATGAACAACACGACTGCTGCTGCTGAGCCACTGCGAGCCATCACAGCATTACTTTGACCCAGAAGCCGCAAACGATTTGTGAACAGAACAAACACCCAAAGAACCAGGACCAGTTCACACCTCACCAGGGACGCGCACTGACGATTGTCATGCGTTGGTCTGAAGGACCTCGAACAATATTTTGATCACTGTAGCACCTGTGTGGCTTGAGCTCAACGCCAGAAGTTGAAATTTTTAAGAATCGGAGAAGCCGATTGGCTGTTGTTACCCTGATCACGTGTTGGAGCCTCGGTTTCGTTTTCCTGCTCTTTGCGCAAATACTGCCATGTGTTGCGCAGCATCTTACGTCGCTGAAAAGATGCGCGAAATTGCTCGGCTTGGTTACCATGTAACTGCAAGACGTCACTGAGATGTGACAGTGCTCAGGAAGAGAGACGCAAATACTTTGATTCACTGCAGAAATCTACTCTTTTGGACACCTTGGTCAAAGGGAATTATTGGGTTCACTCGCAGGAAAAAGTTATTCCACGTCACTTTTTTTTCGTGTGCCTCAACTCAAGACGTGTCCAAAACTGCAAATTTTTGTCAGTGAAAATCAAGCAGAGTAGCAGAGCAATGGTCTTGGTTTCAGAAGCAAACCTGGTCAAATGCAAGATGCACCATGCCTTCATTCTCATCCATGGGCCTCAAGAGTTTGCTTTTGCACAGGCTTCAAAGACGCCGCGAGTGGGAGAAGCAGACTCAAGGTTCACTGGACAAAGCCCCACGAGTCACACTGTTCACAGCACTTGGGCCGGTCTTGTACATGCAGGAGAAGATTCATGCCTACGTAGATACCGGGGCCTAGCCTAGTGTGAGGTGGTGTCTATAGTCTATATCTTTTCCTGGTCTCATAAAATTAGTTGGGGAGTTTAGAGTCTACACAAATAATCTGCCTCACCGTGACCTGACAAGTCAAAGATCAATTTTCCTGCCTAGACTCTAGTCTACTTTTATGACACTTTCGACAGAAGAAACCAAAGTGTCTGTTGTGTGAACTTGAGCTGTGTAACAGGTCTGCAACATTCATATCAAACTGAAGCAAACAGTTCCACAAAGCGAACACACCTTCACACTGACAAGATACAACGTACACACACGCGCGCACGCACACACACGAGGATCTGCGATCGACTCTCACATCGCGCACACAGCTGAGACAAACTTTCGCAACAACTGTGTGCGATTTCACCAAGAAGATTCCTTGATCATCTGTGTGTCTTGGAACATTGATGAAAAATAACACATCTATAAAACTATAAATGGAGCAGGGAAAGCAAACCAAAGCAAGGAAATCTGCAGGTCGGAAAACAAATACATTTGGAACTCTACTCTGTCTTTCAAGTTTTTCGCTGGTAGATCCTATTGCTCTGATGCATGGCCCTCCAACGTCTTTCAAAAATTTCTCTTCGACGCTCCGTTGCATCAACATTCAGGGTGGAATTTGTCTCAGATGCAAATTAAAAGTGTCAACTCAGGTGGGAACATGAAGAACCAGGTGGATGGAACCTGTGTTACCAGCAGAAGGTTGACGGTTGACCCGCTGGCAAAGTTTCAGAAACCGTTTCGCGTGTCTTGAGATTGTGAAACATTACACGTTCAAGTAACGCAGGTTCCTTGGCGCACAGCCACGACGCAAGCAGGAAGCAAAGCGGGAGCGATAGGAGGTTGAGCTGCCCAGCCCAGTGTCGTTCAACCATCTCAGACTGCTCTGCACCGGCAACTGCATTTTTGCGAATTCTGAGATTGAAGTCTGAGGCGTCCAAAATCGGAAACAAATGGCTTGAATATCCTTTTCTTGTTCTGGACCTGATTGGACGAGGCATGGGTGAAGCCAACTCAACCTGCACAGCACACAGCCCATTCACACCTGGTGCGAATGGGCTTCAACAGAAGGGGTCCACTGTTGGCGGTGGAACATGAAGTCTGTACAAATTTTACACGAAGTATGTTTTACCAGTTTATCCAACTGGGAGGAGAAAAGTACACTTGCACAATAGATCTACTGACAGTGCATGTCATCAACTTAGTCCTGCCACACCAATACATGCTCCTGCAAAAACTTAGTTTTGACACGCATCGACTTGGCAAGACTTCGTTCTGCGGCCAAATTTTCTTTTGAAAGTGAAACGTTTGATTATCCAAACGCAACTCAACTTCTAGAAACATTTTCCCTGCTCCATATAAATGTGACAAAATTGCATGAAAGGTGCGCATAGTGTTCAAGTAGTAAATTATGAAAAAGTGATCACACACACAACAGTGCTGAGGAAGGCACTCCTGAAAACACGTCTGCGATGAAAAGCATTTTGAGGCCCGAACAAATCCCACTGCAAGCGTCAAAAGACTTCAAACTTGCAGTGTGGTGTCAAAACCGAACGGCCAGAGGTTGTAAATGTTGTACAGAAACCACGAACCTTCCAGAATCGTATCTGAATGTTTCAATTGAGCAAATGAAACAGAAACTCTCACAGACAAAACATCAGTCGAAATCGCCACTATCGTTTTTCGTTTCTGATGTCAAGTGAATTGATTTGTTGCCAGACAAACAAAAATTCGAGTCGTAGTGTCGACTGAAGTGACTGCATACACTCTGAAAGTGGCACCCAGTCTGCTGTTCTCCAGCTCCACAGACGCGTGTTCAGTGTGCGCCTTGTTCCTCCGCGCTGATCGGACCGGAAAACGACCAATGAGAACGCGTTTCCTACCTCGATGTTGCCGCGCCACCTATCGGCCGCCGTCTTGGCGAGTTCGAGCTCCTTCTCCTTGAGGCCTCGGTGCTTCTTGTACGCGATCTCGACGAAGATGAGGAAGACGCCGGCCACGATGCCTCCGGCCACCATCATGAACACGCCTACAGTTGGAGCCATGTCAAACTTGCTTCATCCAGCCCAACCTTCTGCTTTGAAAACTTGCCTCGCCCTCATGGATCACTCGACTCGCGTGTCGTCCAAGTTTCTGCGGTCGCCCCAACCTTTTCAACTCCAAGAGATGCTCCCTTTTTGAAATGGTCCACTCAACCAAATGCTACCTGACTGCTTGACAATAATCACAAGGTACTTGAATGACCACCCCTGGTTCTGACCATGCGGAACAGCTTTCCTGAGGTTCACACGCACCCGCCATGTTGGTGAGGCCCAGGGTCGCTGGCGACGTGTCCTTCTCTGGACACTTTGTGTCCTTCACCAGGATCCACTTCCCGTCCAGCTGTTCCATGGTGCCTCCTGCAAAACAACACAAATTCCGACGTGTTTGGCCTCCAATCGGTTGGAGATGAGCAGGGAAATCATCTTGCCCCACTTGACTCAACACGTTTAGGCCACATTTTCACACGCTACAATCCTCATGTCACTCACTCTCGTGGAAACTGAGGATGGCGAGGGAGATGTCGTGCGTCCAAGGCGAGTCTTTGGCGAGCCCGATGCCGTAGCCGGAGCGACCGAACAGCTCTCCCGCCGTCACCAGGTCGCAGTCGTTGGCTGCCTCGTACTCGAGGCGCGACGAGTCCCATATGAAGGCCTGCAGATCCCTGTGTCGACACACGAAGCAGAAAGCTCCCATCACAAAACTTGTTGAGTCACACGTGACAGGGTTTTTGCTTTTCTTTCCCGTCATCGTGTTTTTGTCCTTCTTTTCCATTTTTCACGCGAGAGGAAATTTATCTTGGCGCACACCGCCGGCAAAACACTACATTGTGGAAACAATGACTTGGACAGAGCGGTGATTCGTCTTTTACTCCAAAACAGATTTATGCGGACACCATTCTGACCTAACATCCTTGGGAAAAGGAAATCGTCTGGAGACTCAGCACGAACTTGCACAACGCTCTTCACTGACCCGGATTTGACCTGCATGATCGCCTCCTCCGCCGTCTCGTAGTTCCGTCCCTCCATCGTGCGGTACATGGTGGACAGCTCCACCTGGCGTTTGAAGTACATGGCGACGGCGCTGCCCTTCACCGTCGCGTACTTGAACCCTTCCTGTGGGTTCCGCAGCTGCAGCAAACACGTCAGTATATCACAGAAGTGCTTGCGCGCACGCGTGTATTCTTGTGCATGTGTGATGGTGGTGGTGGTAGTGGTGGTGGTGGTGGTGGTGGTGGTGGTGGTGGTGGTGGTGGTGGTGTGTGTGTGTGTGTGTGTGTGTGTGTGTGTGTGTGTGTGAGTCTTTCCTCTCATGATCTGACTTGCAAACGCTGAACTGTTTTTCCAACTGATTATTCTTTTTCAACGCGCCGTCAAACCACGTTGTTCCAGGGGACACAAGACGACCATCGAACATTCAAAAGGCTGCTCTGTTGTGCAAAGCACTGACTAGTCAAACAAACAATATCGCTGGGCCATCAAATTCATCGCCAAATTCTTCTGACATTGCACTATGTTTTCCCCCTGACGTTCCACTCACCCTGGCGTCGTCGATGCCGGAGATGGAGGCCTCGGGTCGGTCGAGCACGAGGAAGGCGGCCAAATTGGCCGTGTACGAGGCGACGATGATCATGGCGAATCCCGCCCACACCATTCCGAGGACTCGCGCACTGAACGAGCGCGGCGTGCCTGAAATGAACGAGAGGCGCACTGTTCTCAGTTGCCCCAGACGGTTATGTGGTCACGTGTGCTCCTTCTGTGTTTGTTCCCAAAACACTGCTCGAGAACTGACCTCATGGGCAGCAAATCATCAACCACACCAACGTTATCTTGGAAGAATCCGTTGGTTCTCACAAGCGGCTGGCGATTCAGAAATGTCAATGACCCCCCACCCCCACCGCAAGCAATGCCGAGTCCCTCACCTTCGCCTATTCCGCTGTTGAGCAGAACGCCCCACGCGAACCACATGGCGGACGACAGGTTGAGCGCATCCTCCTCCGTGTCGTCCGACTTGGCGAGTTTGAAGCGACCGAATGGCGAGAAGCGGTCGAGCAAGTAGAGCACGAGCGCGACCACGTGCACGGAGAGGCCGACCAGGATCCACAGCGTGTTCTGAAACGGCTGCAGGAACGACGCCAGGTTCGAGTCCTTGGTCGTCTGCAAAGACATACGAAGCGGTCAATCTCCGAGAGAAATACATCTGCATTGGTCCATCTGATGAGAACATCTGGACATTATGAAGTTTTGCCACACACACACACAGCGGAACGGCCAAGAGGGACATAAACGAACCACACCTTTTTGACGAGGATGGTGAGGCCCTGGTACTTAAACGGTTTGGAGAAGTCAATGTGTTCTGCCCTTTCTGGGTTGATGGTGAGCGGCGCGACGATCATGTCGGATCTGCTGTGAACGATCTCTCCGATCATGCCGTTCCATTCCTTGCGCGTGCTGTTCCTCTGTGAACCAACAAACGATGATTTCGCATTGTGGTTGACTGTTTTCTTCAGAAAATGGACGTGCAGTGCTAGAAATCCTCTACCGACTACCGACTGACGCATTCTGTCAAAATGCACACTGCAAACTGCACGAGACGAGACGTTTTTCAAAACTGAGTCGTAAATGTTGGCCTTCGTGCCGAAACTTTATCCTGCACAACCGCTTGGGCGTCAGTTGAAACAGACACAAAACAAACCGCAAAGTTGAATGGGAGACAAAGATTTTGTTCTTTTGGAGTTCTCAGAAAGAGCTACTTCGCACAGGCAACAAAACACGCTTGCTCGTCTGTTGGCAGGAAAATCATGTCAACACAACATCGGTCATTCCATTCCACACGGCAGATCTAGCGATGTGCAGAGGAAATTACCCTGAGGTCAAAAAATCGGGAGCTGCTCACAACATTATCTTCCAGCTGCAAAAGGGTGTCAGAATTGCACTTGGCGAGGAAACCTCTCAGTTGCTCCTGCATCCACAACATATCTCACCACAATTCGCATCAACGCTGTAATTTTCAACCCCCATGACAATCGTTTTGTTCCACTGACCCTGAGCGATGAGGTTCACCAACAGCATTCGGCTCTTTGAGTGACGAAAACAACGACAACAACTCGAAACGAGTTGCACACAAAGTTACATCAATTTGGCGGCATGAAATTTTCAAAACTGTTTGTCATACTGGCTGAGCCATCAAGAAGTAGAAAGTATTTGTCTCTGTCACCGACGCAATCTGCAGACAGACAGACAGACAGACAGACAGACAGACAGACAGACAGACAGACAGACAGACACACTTACCCTCTCATAGCTGCCGTACATGTTGTCTTCAGACAGATGCAGATCGTACGTGAAGTTGACAGTTTTGGACAGCTTCACCAGCAAGTCGATCGCGTAGCCAAAACAGCAGTACATTGTCGAGTGACCTGTCCACACACGAGATCTTTGTCAGTTACCCAGCACCCACCTGTCTCCCGTTCTAAACACACACCTGATACGAGTTTCAGGCACCACGGCAAATTTTTACCCACCAGTTTTGTTGGGCATGGGGCAGGGGATCTTGTTGAGCTCGACCTCGCACTGGTCCGCGCTCTGCGCCGGGTTGGCGTAGATGAAGGGAACCTCCAGCATGGTGACGACGCGCAGGTGCGTCGAGATCTTCAGCCCTGCGCGCACAGGCAGAACAATGAACAGCGCCATGTCTTGAACTTGCACAGAAAAACATCAGCGCACACACTTCGCAAGGCTGAGACTGCCAATGAAAGCTCACAAACGACACGGAGATCCTGTTGCGGCAAGGACACGTTTTCTTCGTTGACTCTCCGTTCAGAACTGAGGAACTCACCCTTGGGATGGATAGTCTGGTTTCCGGGCCAAACAATCGCCTTCTCGTCCAAGGCCAACTTTGGGTCCTGCAACAATGTAACAATCTCAACACTTTGATCTATTTCAGACGAAACAGCAACGAACCGTTCCTGCAAGCTTTTGTTCAGTCAGACCAAGACTCCCAACAGCAATTTCACCCCCATTGAACATGCAAAATGTTCAGACAACCTCCTCACGACCGCGTGGTTCACAGATGCAAAACTCTTCACCACAGACACGATGGTACTCATGCGCACACAAAGACTCACTTGCATGGCGGAGTAGGTGCCGACAGTGGCAAGCTGTGGTTTGTGCGAGTTTTCGCTGAACTTGACATTGATCACGTTGTACATCGGGTTGAGGCGGTCGCCGTCGCTGCTGAACTGAACTGGGCCGGTCTGACCGTCCTCCAACGTCTGGCGCTTCATGTACCTGCAGAAAATCAGAATTCCGCGTCTTTGATCAACTGAACATGCAGCAGAGTCGTACAACTGATGGGTTTCTGAGAGGAAGCTCCTGAAACAGTCCTTCGCGCACCACGAATGCAATCTGCTTGTGAAAGAAGTGGTTATACGGTCACCGCTCATCGCCACTGACAGATTTGATTCACTGCACGTGTGCTGATCCCCCTGATGCTGGACCTCAACAAGTGACCACGCCAAATTAATACACGCGATTCGCACTCAGACCCTCTGTTCGAAACTCGCACCAGTGGTCAGTCTGCGCAGCACATATTGCGCAGCTCGCTCACTTGATGATGGTCTGTCCGCTCTCGAACGATTTGGCGATGCGGTTGCAGCGGGACGGCGGCTCTGAGATCTCCTCTCCGGCCTCCACCATGTCGCGCAGCGCGCGGCCCAGGATGCGCACCGAGTCGGCGATGTGACCCGCCTCGTTGCCGCTGTTCAGCTGCTCCAGCCCGATCGTGCCTGTGAGGGACACAGTGAAGTCACAAGTTCAACTCTTTTTGCAGAGGGAGCGGATCACTGGTCGGGATTGTTGGAGGTAGCATCACAACAGTATCAGCAATGATCCTGATAGTTCTCCTCGGATCATCATACCAGTGAAGCTTCTGACCTTGTGGCACAAAAGCCGAATGCAGGGCTTGCTCAGTGACGATCCAGGCGTAGCCAGAACCCGTCAGATTCTTCAGGGCGGCTTCTTCGAAAATCAGGTCGGCGTCCTCCGTTCTGGAAAATACAGTTTTCCACTTTCACCTGAGGAGATTCACTTCGGTGACAACTCAAAACATTTTGGACAGGTGACTGAGCGTGGCTTGGCTCGTTGGGGGACTTGGGAGACTCACTTGGCATACAGCAGGAAGATGCGGGACTGAACGTGCAACAGCTGCTCCAGCTCTTCATCGTACACAGTCTGTCCCGCCGTGTACTGGATGCTCCGCTCCATCTGGCGACGATGAAACACAGCTCATCATGATAGATAGACAAACGTCCTTCAGTTGGTTTGAAAGTCTTTTTGAAGCTCGGTGTGGATAACCCAGTGCAACTTGCATTGCACAATCAATGTTTGACATCATTTGTCAGAAACAATAGCGGCACTTCACAATTTTGCGCGATTCTCCCGACACTCACCACAACTGAAGCTGATGCTTTGCACTCCACAAAACCCGGCAGGCTCCTGTTGTGTTTCCTCCAACTATCTCAACCGTGCCTCCCAGCTAAAACTCACCTCGATGCCCCTATCTTCAGCTTTGTTCTGGAACCGCCCCAACATAGCGCGTCCCTCTTCGTCCGAGCTGTGGATAAAGACGATCTTCTTCCACCCGAAGTGAGACACGACGTCCACCCAGACTGCAGCTTGATCAGAGTAGGGCGCCACTGTGCGCATGAATGACGTGTGCACGTTCTGAAACACAACTGACAGGGTAACCGCTGTAGATCACGGTGAAGATTTGGCTCAAGATCTGGCTTGAAGATCCAGCTCAGCAGAGTCGGTGTTCAAACTTTTCCAATGACAAAACCAAAAACACCGTGCAGAAACTAGACAGCACTCTTGTAAGGCCCACGGCCACGTTACCTTGTCAGAGAAGGCGCTGTTTCTGGCAGAGATTCCGATGACGGGAATGTTGTAGAAGCCGCAGGTGAAGGACACGGCCATCGGAGACAGGTCCGAGTGTGGAGGGTGACTCGCTATTACCACCGACACCTGCAACACGCGGGGTCAGGTTGAGAGGCTGCTCCGCCACGGCTGTAACGAGCGCTGGAATCTCGTTAACAATTGTACCTGGTACGGGATGAGACTCTCGCAGATCGCCTTCGCAGCTCGTATCGGGTTGTCGGCCATCAAGATGAACGTGGAATTCAAGTGGATTTTGGCTGCAGTCAGATCTGTAAAACAGCCAAGCAAATGAGAATCAAGATACACAGTGCAAGTCCTGAAACAAAGGTCGATAGCGGTGGCTGTGATGGAACAAAAAAGCTGCTGAGGGGTTGAGGGAAAGCACGACACACACTGGCCACCGTGTGTCAAAACCAATGGTCAGCCAAACTGGTCTTCCAGCGACCATCCGTCCGACCTGTGGCCGGCTCCTCCTCACGGTCCTTGGAGACTGAGGGGATTTAAACAAAATATTTTCTTCTGGAGACACAGAAAGAGAAGTTTTCATCACTTTTCCCGAGAAACACAAGTGTATGACTTTGACACAAACCACCCACCAAACAACCAGGCATCAATAATTTGTGAAACACGACAGAGAAAAGCAGCACTTCAAGGCCGACCCTCGGCTGGAGAAGATTCCTGGCCCCCACCTCACCTTCTCCTGAATTCGCTTGCTCGACGGCCTCTTGGAAGGCGAGTCCGTACTGCTCCGCACTGAGCACGGCTCCCACCATCATGGAGCGAGTTCGAGGTGTGGTGGAGTCCTGCGTCAGGTCCCGGGCCACGCGCGCTTGTGCGGCGGCTGGAGAGGCCGGGTCGGCGTCGCTGTCATGAGCGACAGAGTCCTGGGCCATAGTGGCGTCCACCTCCCTGGTTCCTCGGTCATTCGCTGAAGACTCCACATCGGTACGTTCCTGTTGGGCGACTGGGTCCTGGTGCTTGATGGAATCAACGGAATGCTTCTGTTGTTGTTCCGAAGAATCTGGAGTGTGGGAGCTTTGTTGGGTTTGGGTTGTCAAGTCATGATCTTTGGCAGCACGAGACAACCGATCCTGTAAAACACGGGTGGGATTGTCCTGGTTTCCTGTGGGAAAGCCTCCGTCACTCTGGGCGTTGCTGGCAGCTTTCTCAGTCGCTTTATCCTGTGCCAGAGAATCCTGGTCTGGAATAAATTGCTCGTCGGCTGGAATATCCTTGTATTGTATGACTGGAGCAGTTGAGTCCTTCGAAGCGGGCTGTTCGCGAAGGTCCATTTCAACTTGCGTCTCAGATGTCGTTTGATCCCCAGACGATACAATCCAGGCCACAGTCAGCAGAATCGTCACAGCGAGTGTCCAGCGAGGCATTTTCACTCCTGCATCCCACAACCTGAAAACAGAAACGTGCACGAATTATTTTTTTCAAGAATGAAGCAGAGTTCACAATTGAAAAGAAATTCCCCACCCACACAGACCAAGAACGTGGAGCGCGATGGCTCAGTTTATCGCGCGTATGCAAAACGAACCAGAACACTCAAAGCAAAACGCTGTTCACTGTGTTTCATGCGCGGAGGCTGCAATCGTTCATCAACGCAACCCGCATTTACCGACGCATAGATCTATCCAGATCTGCAATTGAATTTCATGACAGCATCTCATTAAAGAATTCTGCCCCTGGCCAGGGCTGTTTATGCGAAAACTACACCCGCACAACCTCTGAAACGGAGTCAAATACATGTACAGTTTGATCAGGTGCACTCCCTGGAGCAAACAGGATGGATGAGATCCAGAAACGGGAGAGGATAGGGAAATAGGAAAATACGAACCGTCACAAAAATCGGTCCATCAACATAAGTGCAGCAAATGCTGTAGCAGCTTCGCCTTGTTTGATTCTCTTCCCGCCATCACGCGGCAGCTCTGAAGCTGGTTACGCGTGCGCGCGCGGTGACAAGCAACTTGATCAGACCCAAGCTGCAGCTGTTTCATTTTGGCAAAGAAAAAATAGTCATGTGTTCGTGGACACAATTGACTCCCGTTTTGTCTTCTGATCTCGCGGACAGATTGAAAAGGTGTCAACGTAAAGTTGAGCGTTTATTTGTACAGCTTTCAACACAGTGTCCATTTGTCACAAAAAGTTTCACAAACAAGGAAAGATAAAGACACGGGTGAAGAGAGACAACTCCTGAAAGATCTCTAACCCCAATTGTTTTTCCTCGGCTGGACATTTGTCCTTATCGAATTTGGAAAACAGATACTAATCTGTCAGTGTCCGGTGATGTGAAGTTTGACGTCCGAACCCAGAAAGCCTTTCAACAAACGAAACAGGAACAGTCAGTTGGTATCGCAAAACGCCAAAGCCACTGAACTCAAGAAGGAATTGGACCTGCCAAAAGATGCTGTTTCCCTCAGCCAGCTGGCACTCACAGGTCAAACTTCAACGAACAATGAAACCTTGGTGAAAGTACAAGCAAGGTATTTGCGAAACCTGTGTTCTTCATACAGATCCAAAACGGACGCCTTGTCGCTCACAGACGGAACGCGAGCAGCAGCTGATGTCTGCCAGTCGACATCTGTCACAGATGAGCCATTCCGTTTGTGGGATGTTTCTCTCGTAGAAGCTACAACCCCCGAACAAGCATGAATTCCTGGAAGGGCTGAACAACACAGGTTCTGCAGTTCAGCAAAGCACAACGGAGTGGAACAACTCACTGGACAAGTGTACAATAAATAGCATTCAGGTGCAAACCTTGGACGGACGGTATTTTTCTTTTTGAACCTTTGGTTATCTGCCTGCATGAAAGACTGGTGTCAAGTGTCCCAAGCTCGTTCGATTTTGCCCCCGCTTTGTTTGTTCTTTCACTCTTCGTCAGGTGTCCAAACACTTGGAATCGCAACATCTTAGGACGCTGTTGTCGGCACCGGTCCTTGACCCAGACAGACGAAAAGCAATTGTATCTTGGCAATTCCAGCACAAATATAACAATACAGAACTACAAAAGATACACAGATGTAAATGTTCAAACCCTAAACGTGCAACGTTGATCCCTTGGATACAAAAATAGTACTTTATCAGTACATCAATTATGCCAGACTTGTCCCGTGATTCACACGTCAACAGTGCCCAAGGTATTCAGGTTCACTGCATGCCCGACAACAGATTCATAAATGGGCCCTTCTCCCGCAACCCGTGTCAATGGGAATGAATCTTTGCAAGAACAAGCAAACAGCCAGCGAAGTGGAAAAAGTGTCTCTGACCACGAACGTTCAGCCACCCCCGTCCCAGTCTTTGGTCCAGCTTGGAAGAGTTTTTCTGTCGCTCTTGGATACACTTGTTTGCCACTTGTCTGTGCGAAAGATGTTCCAAACATTTGAAGTGAAAACTAAGCAAATTGGATTTCTTTTCACCACGAGCTAGCTGTTCTGGTGGATTGTCTTCGAATGCCCTTCCGATTTGTGCAAGCTCCAATGACAAAACATCAACGCTGACCTCCAGGGGTGACACCACTAAAATAGTCCTTTGTCGCGTTGGAACAAATAACAATAAAAGCATGAGACCAAAGTTCAACGAGCCCGTGGCACCGTACAGCGGCCATTGTGCTCACAACAGGTATTGTTCCAGCAAACAGGCCTTGGCTACCTGCGAACCAGGAACCATTGCTTTCCCCAAAGTTTGCTCCGCACACAAAGGAGAAGGCGACCATCAACCCACCTGAGCAGAGAATAAAACCAGTGGTTTGGGAAAAGTAACATTTTCTCGCAAGCAGACTGGCCTGTTTTCTGGAACAATGCCTGTAAATGGGGCAAAGCGACTTGTTGGTTTTTACCTCCTGATAATTCATCCCAGTCATTCATTGCATTTGACAGGTTTTTGGATTTGGAATGTTTGACACAAATTTCATTCTGACTCCCGGGACGTGGGGAATGGACAGATCTGTACTGCTGCCAGGGTGTACCGACAGCATGAAAAAACGCACACACAAGCTTGCGAAGAATTCACGAGATGCGCAAATCAAGTACTTCACGAAACACACCAACGTGCAGCAAAAAACGGAAACGGGTATTTCACTTGGAAAGTGCAGTTTGTTGGGATTGCTGTCTTCGCCATTTGCGCCAACTCCACGCTTGACATTTCTCGTTGACACCAAGTTCTTCGGAAACAAGCAAAGGAATCAAATTTGTCAGCTTACCAAACGGTCAAGAGCACTTGTGGTGAACGTGAGAAATGATCACTGAAAAGCATCGCCCGCACAGGAGAAAAATTGTGCATTGCTCAACTTTTCTACACTGTGAACGCTCAATGAACAAGTTTGAACACGCTGTGATGTCTGAATAATGATAACCATTCGCAGGCGCAGTTGTGCGCTCTGAGAGGAATGTCTTGAAACGCATTGTTCGTCAGTCACTTCTCAGGCGCATTCACTGTTCACGAATGTGCTGAGTGCAATGGTGGCGATTACAAAACAGCCAATGAGAGAGCGTGGTGCGAGAACCGAGGCGAAAACTCACTGGTGACGCCCAACTTCTTTGTCATTTTTTCGGCCAGAATGCGGAATCTTTTTCAGTTATCACAAGAGTTAGCTGCCGCAGTTTAACTTGTCAGTGTGAATAATTTGTTCATTGACACATTGGTACAAATTTGTGCAGAGTGCCGATTTCGGCGCGATGTACACGACTTGCTCCACAACGGCCTGTGCTCGACACGAGGCGCTTGACACTGGATTTTCAACAGATCTGAGACAAAATACTGTTCACTTGTCGAAACAGAAAACGACTCGTTTTTCTCCACCCCTTTGAGCTCAAACCCCTTTGACAGAGAAACTGAGGAACCCGCTCGGCTCAGGTTCTGGGACATTACAAGTTCAGCTCTGGACAAGCACATTTGCGTGTGCCTTTGTTCTGACCAATTTCAGTCTCCGTGCATTGTCAATATCAAATCACTGCAGCTTTGTCACTGCATAGAAACTACAAATCTTGCTAAACTCCGCTCGGCACAGCCCCTCCGCCCTGGAGCAGCAAATGACGTAGTGTTTGTGATGCTACTTACCATTGTTCGAATAAAAATCTCAACAAGATAAAAAAAACAAAAAGGTATCACAATTTGACTGACTGGTTTGTGAAATGTACGTACAGTTGATCAGCCTATGTACAGAATTTCTCTATTTCTCTGTAACAATTTGCGCAAACTGCCAGAGAAATGACAATTCATTCACAATGACCTGCTTCATTTCACACGGAGATGGGGAAAGAAAATGTGGGTCGTGATTCGCGTGGCAGAGATCACCAAGCTCACAACAAGATTGGGAGATCTTACGAATCACAGAATTTGGACGAAATTTTTTGTGCTGCGGCAGGCAACCCACCAGTTTGCGAGTCGTATGACTTCGCCCACTGACCAGAAGATTCAGTCACAATAATTCAGTCACACGACAGGAACACCCTGGGACCTTTCTTGCACAATACGACAAGGGTCTGAACAAAATAAACACCCTATATCTCAACACCTAAATTTTCGATTTTCTAAGATTTCGCAAACATGAACAGATGTTGTGACGCAGACACACACGGGTCTTTGGTGAATGACTGTACCCTGCATCTGTCACCAACAGTGCCCTTGTTCGCTCGTTTTTTGGTCTCAACCTCACAATGTGGTGTGATTGTCCATGTTTGTGTAAAAATGACAGTGATCATGTTTCTGTGGTTCACGGATCCAGATGACAAACTGCAAGACGCGGGAAAGAACATGGGCTGCGGGCAAAGACTGACAGTGACACGGAGAGCGAGTCCAATGCGCAGTGTTTCTTGCAAGGTAATACAACACTGGAAACCATGTCTCCACAACAAAGTTGGGCTTTGTCTCACGCCTGTCAGAGTTCCGCCCGCGGCCTCACGTGCCTTCCTGCACTGGCCCAGCTCCCGCCTCAAGCCGCCTCGCTCCGGCGTGAAGCCCATCTTATTCACACGCGAGTTTGGAGTCGAAGCTGGACAGCGCGATGCCGAACGCCTGCGTGGCGCACAGCGGGTAGTTGTAGTCCATCGTGAACACGTCCTCAGCGACGCGCCCGAACTGCATCACGATGTAGTCAACTGCAACAAGACAATTCTTGTGACAACCTGCGCTTGTGCGGTCAGACAGAATACCGTGCACCCCCTCGTTTGTCCAAAGTTCACTTTCTCAACCATCTCCGACTCCCCCTCCTTGAGGCAAAATGCTGTTTTCGGAAACCTAAAGAGTGAAGCGACTCACCGTCGTTATCATGGACGATCTGAAAATTCTTGACGGAGGCCTGGGTCACGCGGCCGTGAAAGTTGAGCACGTAACTCTGTGTGTCTGCAACACGGGAGAAACAAATTGGAGACAGCTGCCAAATCAAGGAGGTAAAATTTATCGGCACAAAAAATTGATCAGGACACAAGGTCCCACAACACACTGCGACAGCGCGTGCGCGCTTGCGTTGCCCACCCTCGTTCCACACAGGCGTTTTGTTGTGCAGCTCCAGCAGGTTCTCCATGTCCTTGCGTTTCCACCGCTCGGCCAGCCCGTCGTGGTCCTGAAACACAAAGCAAAGCTGTGTGAGCAGTTTTGATCCACACCAATCTTTTCCTGACTGTATTCTTGTGAACTACAAAAGTTCAGAATGCATCTTGGACGAAGTTTGAATTTTTCACAGTGAAAGCCAAAGCCGCTTCGGTGTCAAGGGAGGAATCAAAGAATTGGGAGCAACCCTGCACCTGCTGTGAGAGGCCGTCAAACAAAAACATTAACGTGTCGAAGACCCGCAATCGCCAAGCATTTCAAGAACAACATTTCTTGGTCCAAAATTTTCTTCCCATCGAAAATTGTCCTCATTCACAAAAAGATCTTTCCCGAGGCGCTACAGTGACTGCGTGAGATTCACAAATGTTCTCAGCAGATCACGAGTCTTTTTTACAATTTCTCCTTGTCTGTGGTTCAAAATGTGCCGTGCCACCAGTACAAAATACAAATCAAACTTCTTTTCCAAGTTTTCTGTCAGTTCTATCCAACTGGTGACGTGCCCTCGTGACTTATGATAAATGGTGTGGCAAAATTGTGAAACACGGACACAAACACAAAACGAAAGGCGATGCTTACTCCTTTCTGAAAATGAGGGAAGAGGATGATACAATTAGATACAGTCAATCTCCAACGATTGAGTTTGAACGCGACACCCAGTCGATACGTCCATGAGGAGTGTCTTTACAGTCATCAGAGACGACAGATCGTTGTTCCCCGCCCAGGTGTCGACTCACGTTTCTGGGTCGGATCTCGACGCGCTCGTGGTCGAGGTTCATGCCCGGGATGACGACCGTCATCTTGCGCGGACCCTTGAAACCCAGCACGTTCGTCTCCTGTCAACGAGTATCGAAAAACTGTCGTGCATCGATCCGAACCAACACGAGAAATCAAGAAATCTTGTTGTTCGACTTGTCTGCGCCCCACGTCAAAGATTTTGTCACCTTCTGCCAAATGACACTCTGTCCGTTGAAGTGCAAATATCCCAAGTTGAAGCTGCAGTTTTGCCGGAGTCTTTGAGGCAACAAATCAAATTGACGGCGCTTCCAGAATCAGACTGTTTGTCATGATGCAAATGTTGCTGCACAAAATCCCCACACAAAAACAGGAACTCACGTAGACAACAGCCACCAGTTCGCGACGATTATTTTCACGGCCGCCGCGTTTTGGAGAATCCCCGTTGTCGTACACAGCAAAGTGGGTCCCCAGTAGATTTGACCTGTAAGCAACAGAACAAGAATTTGATTGTCATGCTACTTACGCAAAGCCATAGAGAACCAATCCAGCTTACATCACACTCTGCCAATTATCTCTTCACGATTTCTGAACCGTGCTGACAACAGGCAGCAGGTCGGCTCCCACATACTGTATCCCTCCCCGCTGTTACCCCGTCGCACCGCGCACCTGAGTTTTCCGACGTACGATTCCGAGTTGCGGCCCAGGTCGGTCGGGTCGATCGAGATTATGTAGTTGGACGTGCGTGACTTTTTGCGCTTGCGCGCTGCGAGCAAGAAAACCTTCTTGCCGTCGTCCCGCTCCATGTGCAGGAAGTAGGTCGGGTACATACCCCGGTCGACACCCTGTGGGGAATGAATTCTTGTTGAAAAGGGAGGAGAGCGAAAGGACCGCGTGAACAGAGCGAGACAGAATGAACACGTGCGATTAACAGGAGCTGTGGAGCTTAACGCAGAGCCTCAGCTCCAGACGAAACTGCACAGGCTTTAATTTCTCAAGACCACTCGCAAACGGACTCCCAAAGAGAAGAGCGGCATGCTCACCTTCTTGTCTCGTGTGATTCGGCATTTGACGGAGACGCCCTGCGGCGCGGGACGGTAGACGAACTCCTCGAGATCCTCGGTCGGGTCGGGCGTGTTCCCGCGCGCCCCGGAGTCCTGCAACACGTACCGCTGTCACACACGCAGACACGCACACACACACGAATACCACCAAGTGTCCTTGAACACCATCAGTATGCGCGTTGGGTCCCGACGACAACCCAAATGCCCGCCATATTTCAAGCAACCGAACGTCAATGTCTCACGTTTTGCTGTCCACTGGGCAGCTTGTCGACAGACGAGTTGGACTGCGCGGCGCCCACGACGGCGCCACCTGCCCCGATCGGCGAACTCTCGTCATCTTCCTCGTCATCGAGTGAGCGGCGCCGGTGTCCCGAGCCTCGTCCCGGGTAGCGCGGAGGCGGGTCGTCCCGCTCGTCTGAGAAGCGAGAAACACGAGTTTTCATCGTCACCACGCAATCACTGTCCAGATGGAAAGTTGGTACTCATTCAACAAAGTCGGTCTTTTCACACCAAAAACACTTTTCACACCAAAAACAGGACAGTCAGTCTGACATGTGCCTCACAGGAACTTCCGGTGAGACTGGCCTGGAGCCTGACCTGTGGGAATGGTGTCGATGTCGTCATCCTCGTCGTCGGAATCTTCGTCCTCCTCCGTCTTGGAGTGGCCCGACGTGACCTGCAGCACCTGCACCTTGGTCGTCGTGCTGTCTGGGTTGTTGAGATCGTACGACTGCGGACCGTCGTACGCTGCAAGGGCATCGACAGCGAAGGTGAGAGCGCGCACCGCAACACAAAGGAGTCTGAGCTGTTGTGCCGGAAACGGTTTCGACCAGCTTCGTTGATTCGGTTCACAGAGGCAAAGTAACAACAGTTCAGAAGGCATTTTCAGTTCTTTGGGTCGCAGAAAAATAATGACACCGTGACGTACGGTCAGCTTGATCTTCAATTCTACACGTGTAAAAACTACCGTTGTCGCCAGAAGGGGTCAAGTTTCAGACATTGGAGGCCAAAGATTGACGAAATGTGCGCGGCGTTGCATTTCGTGCGACCAAGAGAAATTTCTCTGAACCTGAAGCACCAATCACTACCAACACACCAACAATTTAACAAAACAAAAAGCACCAACACAAAAAACAAAATGGAATCCAAAAAACAGCGGCAACTGGACCTTGGTGTGTTCTTGATCGAGTGTTCAGGTTTGCGTGCATCCCGTTCGGCGCAGTCGCGTGGATCCAACTCTGTTCAGAGCCCGTGAACGGGGTCTCTGAGTTGGTCACTTTCAGGTTCACTCGGGGTGGTTTGGGTGGAGCAGTTTTGGTCAAAGAAGTCAAGACAGCGCTGGGTGAAGTGGTTCTGTCAGTGGTGGGGTTGGAGTGCGACACCCTTGGGCTCTTCTGGTCCTCTGACCCTGACCGGGGTGACGCACTTCCGGGTCCACATACCATCAAACCCAAATCTTTCGGGACAGACAGAACAGGCGCAGCTGCTTCAGGCACAAGGAACATCGACTCCACCACCGTCAGGGGACATTCCGACCTCACTTCTGTTGGTCCGCCAGAGTTCTTACAAGCTGTCCTTGCACCGAATTGTTGCGTCAAGCTCACAGTTTTCTTCTGTCTCGTCGACCCTCCACCGCTGGCCTTAACCGCTCTCGCTGCGAAAATTTCACTGATGTCCTTCCTTGGAGTCTCTCTCTTCGTTTTGCCGTGTTCCTTGTCCTCCTGAACGAGTCTGGTTCCTGGGCTCTCGAGACTGGACTCCAAACCGGGGTCCCCTCCGTCTCGGAATCCAACCATTGGACGAACTCTACGCCGGGTACGACCCCTGTGTCCGACATCTGGTTCCGTGCCACAAATACCGGCACCTGAGCTCGGACTCTTCTCAATTGTAAACGTGCGTCTGAGACCCACAGGACCCACACATCGTGATGACGATTCAGAACTGGTGGAACTTGGTGAGACAATTTGTAGTTGTTCAGCCGAATGTTGGGTTTCAACTTCCACGGTTGCCGGCTTTGAGTCGCATAACCCCTCCAACCCTTCAGGCTCCGGTGGCGGCGGAGAAACCACGTCTGACCCCACCACGATGGTGGATTTCGGCAGGTCTTTGTAGCACTCCCTTTCCCTGCTCCTGACCTCCAGCGCCACTCCGGACTCGGCCTCCACCTGCGGCAGTGCGGTGACCCGGACGTTCCTCGAGGAAGGTTGACGTTTGACGGGCGACTCTGACGGGGTCGAGGGGCCGATTTCTCTGGTGATTCGCGGAATGAAACTGATTCCCGGCCACGGTACCTCAGTCCACTCTAAACAGTCAGTACGCTCAAACAGTGGTGAAAACAATAATTCAACATAACACGTGCAAGACCAACACCGGGTTTTCGAGTGCAGCTCTGGGTGATCTTACACGCGCCTGTTGGTGCCACAAGTCACCGTGCAATACAGCAAACTAAATCCTACCTAACAAACACACGACATCGGAACGTGCAATCAGAAAGGCATCTATCGACAAGGGAGAATCTACAAGTGAAGCACAAGCAGTATCAGAAGGCACACAGTCGTGGTCTGTGTCCATGCACACGTCATCTGTTGCCCCTCAAATTTCTGCGTCTATTCAACCCATCTATCAGTCTGCTGGACTCATCCCCCGACTCACCGTGTTGGTGCATCTGTTGCGGCTTGCTGGCGGCGCCGCCCATGAGCGGGCGCGTCGCGTCGTCGCCTCGCCGCCCGCGGTGCCCGGACCGCGGCCGCCCGTCGTTCGCCTGCACCATGCCGGGCGCCATGCGCTTCACCCGCTCGCGCTCCGCGATCCGCTGCCGCTGCAAACAGAGACGGGGATACTTGAATGTTGGCACAAGGAGAAGCACGGGCGCATCACTCAACCATGTGAGATGCCGAACACAGAAAAGAAGACGATAATGAACAACTTGATCCTCTACGCAGCTTTCAGCTTTCAATGCCCTGCCGTTTTCCTGACAGACATGACTTCAGATGTCCCAGGTCGTCTCTCCAAGCCAAACCCTCGATTTTGTTTGGTGATTGGATCAGTGGATCGCGCCGACTAAAGGTCGCACTGCCATTCATGAGCTGATTGTAACAGACCTGTTGATGAATTTTATCAGAGCCCTCCATGATGAACCTCCACAGCGATGACGGATCAAACATGCATTCCAAACACGGCCAACTGTTTCAATCTCCGGAAGTCTCTTTTCCAATCAATGATTGAAACAAAACAATTTTCTCTCTCGATGAGCATCCCAATCACGATCGAACTTTTCCAAATCAATAATCAAATGAATGTTTGGCGTCCTGAACAATCAATGCAGTTGGTTTTCGAAGTTGGCAGATTCGAGTATCAACTTGCAGCTGGTGAGAAGCACATTTTCATCTGCATTGACCGTTTTCTCACTATTTCCAGTGTGTTGGGTGGCAACACTGATGCCCCAGTAGCATTGAATCTATTCGCAGATGCAAATCTTTCTGTTCAATTTGTTCAATTTCCATAGAAAGGAGAATTTGCTTTTGGTGTTCTTCAGTGGATCAGCGAAGTCACACGACGTAACGTACACTGTGACGACGGACGCCCGCACAACAGCGATACGCTTCATATTCCAAGTGTGTTGTATGCGAGGTTGTTTTTGTCGCCGGCTTGCGTTTTTGCACAACAATCAGTCCACCAGCAGACGCCACCAAAACTGCTTTTGTTTCTTCTCATGCTGATGCTTTCAATTTTGGACATTTGTTGTTGGTACCAACAGCTGATCAAAAAGTGCACATGAGCATCAACGAGCATTTAAAGACTGGAACGCTTGCAGCGAATGCCACAACGGTCAGTACCCCAGGCGTACAGAACTGTACGATGATAAGGCACGACGTTTCCATTGTTTCTGCGGTTCCTTATTCTACCTGAATGAACAGTGTGAACATGGAAACTGCACTTAGAATGGAACACAGC
>JAAUXT010037912.1_pt1 | contig 22676 bp, 22 predicted proteins | sample 7278171 | NCBI WGS metagenome assembly JAAUXT01 (sample SAMN14350112, study PRJNA611818) | marine sediment metagenome | isolation source: surface marine sediment (1.8m) | place: French Polynesia: Moorea | collected 2018-08 | reverse complement strand
GTGGGTGGGGGGGGTGTGGTAGGGTGGGAGGTTACATTCTGAAGTGTGGACAGACGCACACATGAATGCTAAGGGTTTTTAAGCCAACAGCGGGACCTAGATGGCCGGCTACGCGCGACCATCAACAAGTTCTTTTGCTTCCGTGCATTTACCGTGTTTTTGTTGCGCTCAGACCTACCCAGAGTTGTCATGATGCCCCGGTGGTGAGGTCCCATTGAAACAGCATTGGCAAACTCGTACCCATGTTTTAAAGATACGAGGTCTCTGTTTCGAGGTCATTTCAGGCAGTGTTGCACACAGGTTTTTTGCGCGGGTGATAGATACGGAACGTGGTGTTGGCTCTTATGCAACTGGTTCTCGTCCACGCAGGGTTTGAGGAACAGCAGAAGAACCACGCTGCAGTCGGGCCTTGAACTGGTAGAGATATGAATTTGGACTCCGCGCGTCTTCGAACTTCAAATAATATCGGTGGTCATTCACAAGGCCATTTGCAGTTATCAAATCAAACACAAAGATTTTCACAAATCGCTGGTTTGAGCAGCGGTGGTTCCGTGCCAGTCGCAAGAGGAACTAGACTTTCAAGTAGAAATATCAGCTGTTTTCAGCGTACATGAGCTGCATGCAGGCAAAGTCATCTGACAATAAATTGCCAGTTTTCTTACTTTTCCCACTCTCCACACTTTTTCTCTGTGTGGGGATGGGTGGGGTGGGGAACAACCCTGAAATTCAATTGGGAAATCAGGAAATTCTGAATTTCCTACTTTCCTTATATTCTGTACAGGGGGTGGGGGTCATCCGGGTTTAGCAGTTCATCACCCAGACTGCCAGCCAGTGAGATACATGGGCAACACCAATATCAAACAAGCGACAAGCGGCTGACAAAGACCAAACACGTTTGACCGTGACCAATTTGTGACATTGAGAGCTTGGAATGACAATTTTTGCAACGCTGTTGTTTTGCCAGTCGCCTAAGAGCGCACGAATCCCGAACCCCATGCAAACTGTTTCCAACCTGAGTCACTTGTGAAGAAAAGGGACCGACGAAGCGTAGAATGCAACGAACATGAAAAGTGTGATCTGATTGTTTGGGTTTGTTCCTTTGCTGGAAACAAACTTGCAAGACATGGAGCTCGCGGAGACTCGCTGAGGCTCACGGATACTCCAGAAACAAACTTGCAAGCCGTAGAGCCGGGTGCATTCATTCATTCATTCTTTCTTTCTTTCTTTCTTTCTTTCTTTCTTTCTTCTCTTCTCTCTCTCTGTCTCTCTCTCTCTCTCTCTGCTCTCTCTCATTTTCTCTCTCTCCCCTGAAAGGCACTTTCAGTTTTACGAGATGTACTCACGTAGCGTGTCTTTGAACAAACATAAAACTTGCTCTGTGTGAATCCTCTGAGTGGCATGTTGTGAAGGAATGAAAGCACAGCTTGGATAACTATGAAATATTCATGAAGCAAGATTGGAAGTAACCAACAGGCACCTGGTACATGCTGAAAACTCGGGACCGAAGCACCAGAGATCTCTATCTTCAGTGAGTGCTCTGCTGCCAAAAATTCGCGCGTGACCCGAGGAAGTTGCTCCAAGATACAACGAGCAAGCAGAACGTTGAAGCGGAATTACTTCATGCCCTTTTGTTTTCTTATTGTGGGCAACTTCGATCAATAGAGCCTGGCACTCATGACACTGAGCACAAGTTGATGTCTGCACACTCGTCGCTTGCTTATGGGTCCCCAAGGACTCAGAAGGATAGGGTGCAATGTACTATTGACTGCAGTCTTTTTGTGCAGAATCGGCTTCGAAGTTTCATAACACGAGTGTTTTTCGTGCTCAGACAGAACTGATGTGCACGACACCAGCACCAAATTCGGTCGACATGAAGAGGCAGCAGCTGTGGCGTGACTTGAAGCTGTGCGCAATGCAACCGGAAGTCGGGGTTCTTGAGCACGACCGTGTTCTGCGATTCTGCTGGAATTTTATTCAATTTAGGCTGCACGCTACAGCTTCGTTTTCACCTGAGAAGGACTGCAAACCAAAAAGACTCATTACTGTGTCCTGTTGCCCTCTTCATGCACTGACGGAACACGGGATTTACTGTGTTCCTGACACTCTGCACCTGAGTCAAGGTTGAAACGATCGTACATTGAGGAGGCAGGCCACTCAGAGTAGCCAGTCATGACAGGAAGGCTCTCGAGCTTTTCAAACTCTGCTTTTGAGAAATCTCGACAAGAATGGGTGTTCTCCGATGAAGTGCACGTTGCTCCAAAACGTTGAGCGGCTGCGACAAGACAAACCTTGACAAACCTTGTCAAAGGCAAGAAAACTATGACTGCCCTGCGCCAGTAGAACAACCTGGTTCCTCAGGATTTCTGCAGTCCAACCAACAAAGTCAGATTTTTGTCTGCACAAACGAAGTAATTCTGAGAACAATGTTTGCCTGTTTTGGTCTGCAAAAAGAGTGCATCTTTTGTGCCAAATTTGGCACAGAAAGTCGGTGTGCTTCTCTGTCGGATCCTGGATCGGGCGGGATCCGGCTTGGGTCTCTGCAACTGACGTCTGACCCTCAAAGCTCAACATTTAGTGGGGGCATAAATGCATTTTGTGGGTGTCTGCAAGGCAACTTCACCTTGGAACATGGGGGTGAATTAATTCTTCAGAGTGAGGGGGCTCGAACCTCGTCCCTAGCTCCGGTTGAGTGCTTTGTCCGGTCGTTTCCCACTTGCACGTGAAACAGCAACTCGTGTGTGCCAGGTCAGGTTTCTTGCTGATGACGATGCCCCACGAAGCACACAGATCTGGAGTGGCCTCATCACCGTGACTTTAGCATTGAGCAACCGACGCCCACGGACGTTCACGGGTCTTTCCTCCAGGAATACTTTTTCTTGGCCATGGTACCCCCGTAGTTGTCGTGCTTTTTCCCACGACAAAAGTCTGGTGTGTTCCCACTTGTGAGAATCTCTTCTCTCGTGAACCGAACTTGGCCCCTTCACTGCTCCATACTGGCACACGCGTTTTCCTACGTTGAAAGAGGCAGGAAAAGGAAACTTGGGTGGACAATCGACAAGCCTTTTCCATGTTTTGTGTTTGACGTTTTCTGAAGTTGTGGGTTGAGGAAGCGAGCTAAATTTGGCGACAGTTTACTCAGTTTAGTCACTGTGTACCTGCAGAAGCGGCAATGTGCGTCATAGATGCGACAAATAAAGTCTGCTCCAGAACACGCGGAAACTTATTTGCATAACGTCACACGCGAGGTGGCAGGCAGCTGCACGCCTTTGTCATGCACGGAGGACACTTGTGTCTGATATTCTCTGCCTCATTTCTTCCGTCAAGAAATTGAAAAAGTCATTGCGATCGTTCCGATTTGGAGAAACGGTTTGAGCTGAAAACTGCCCTGCAAGATATGGGTTGTACATGAAAAGGGTGCTGTCCTTTGTTTCATTCAAACCAGTGGGAATCATGTCTCACAGCTCACAAGTGCAAAATTCCCACTTACCAAGGAGAGGACTTCGTATCAAACAAGCAACTCCCAACGGGGCCAGAACGCGATTCACTTCCCGTTTGCAGCAGTTTGTGTTTTTTGCAACGTGTCGCAAAAGGATTGTCTCAGTCCACGTGAAGCTGCCTGCAAAACCAGCCTGTGGATAGATGCACATTTCTACTGTCCATTTGTTCATCTTGTGCTTGTTCGGTCCTGAGCCAGATTTTGTCAATTTAGATCTACACAGGAAAGTGCTTCGGTGTCACCAAAGGAAGTGCGAAAGATGCCTGTCATGGGAATCGCAGTCGGTGTGAATTGCTGGTGCCACGCAGCACCTGACAATTGCCACGTGTTTCGGGCTTGCATGACACCTGACATTTTTGCACGGATCTGAAGCAACCGTGGCCATCTCAACGTGTGTCAGCGTGTGTGGTTGTGTGATTCTCGGTTGTCTGGAGGAACCGGCGCGCAGCATCATGTCCAACGCATCCATCATGACAATGTTGTCAAATCAAAGTTGGTTTGGTGGTTTCCAAACACCTGACTGTTCTTATCAACATCTGTGACAAGAAAGATGAGCAGACATGTCCAGGAATTTAGGACAGAAGATAAAGTGTAGATCTTACTCAGGTCCAAGGCGGTTTGGGTGAATTTGTGTCTCAACACAAGTGGATTTATCAAGCAGACCTGAGAGAAAGAGGCCTTCAGGAAGTGATGGCCAAAGGTATCCAGGAGAATCTCATGAGGGATTTCCACAGGAAGTGGTTGCGGTGGTGGTGAATATTTGTGCACGCGTGGAGTTTGGTGATTCAGCACGGTTTGATGGTGATTCAGCACGGTTTGATGTTGGAGCAAGGAGGATGGTTCCAAGAACATTTAGAAAATCCAGAGCAAGCCACAGTATTTCTTGGGGTTTTTTTTTCCATTGGTGGCCAAATGTCTGATGCCGATAAACAACACGACATCAAGACACATTCAGATCACCTTGCTCATAATCACTGATGATCCTGATATTGTTCTGGATTGGTTTTTGAATATATGATTGATATGAATTCATTTGCAAAGAAATAGACAAGTTGAAAACAAACCTGGAAGAGTACCCAAAGCACAAGGCTCTAAACAGCGGCAGCTGTCAGGCCAAAAAACAGTTTTTTTCCCCAGGGGAAGAGCTGCATGGGACATTTGGCTCTATTCATTGGAATAGCCCTGGGAGTGCCTGGCCCCACCTCTCATTCCTTGATGAGAGGGGACTCATGCTGTGAAAGTGCCATGTTCAAGTTTGAACCAACCCAAGGGTTTTCCACCAGCTGACAGTTTACCTCTCTGGCCACAAACTGAATTGAGATGTACAGAGTGGCTGCTGATACTTTCAGTTGCACATGAACATATGATGCAGAAGGCAAAGGAAATAAAGTTTTTTGGCCTCAATCTGAGTGTCAAAACAGGCCGTTGCAGGACTGTTCTGTTTTCCTTCATGTGTGTGTGTGTGTGTGTGTGTGTGTGTGTGTGTATGTGCGTGTGCATGCGTGTGTGTGTGTGTGTGCTGGGTTGGTGTGCGCGAGCGAGCGAGTGTGCCAATTCTTTGTTCAGTGTGACAACAACTTGGGCTTGTTTGGATTGTCAGAGCTGACTGTTTTCGCTGAATGGGGTGTTTCGTCAACAGGTATGGGGGCAATTTGCCAACAGTAAGTTGGGGAGAGGAAATCAACAAGGGGGTCTGAATTCGGGAATTCAGGACAGTCAGGACTCGTGCACGGAGAAATGCTGCATCACACAATCGTCCCAGGACAAAATGTTTTCGGTCAGAGGCCCCAACTTCAATCGGAGTGCGTGTTTGGGTGATCTGCTGTTGTATCTATAGTGTGGGAATTGTTCTCAAAACGGAAGCGTTGGAACCCGCACGAGAGATCCCCTTGCATTCCTGTGTGTTTTGCTCGCACTTGTCTCTGCAGCGATTCGTCAATACTGCATCACATGTGAAATGTTTGGACGTGCTTGGCCGTGATTTGTTTTCCTTAACCGTGATCGATAAGAGTGTCCTTTGCTTTTCCTGAAATCGAAATTGACATTGAGGTTATTATATTGATTGTTGGCACCACATGAGCCGGTGCAGCTGTTGCTGAGCCAGCGTCAAAGTGTTGCAGTGATTCAGTGAGAGAATCTGAGAGACAAGCTGCATTGTCTGTTGCCGTTTGTTCGTCCCTGTCAGGTCAGCTCAGCTCAAACATGTCTTTGAGAAGAGTTCCAACCCTTGGAAGAGGTATTTTCTGTTGATTCCGGAAAGCGGAACCCAGCTCCACGGACATTGGTTTTGACGTTCCAGGACCCTTCAGGGTTTTGCAATGTTTCAGGCCGCAAACACACCAAAGTAGAACATGCAGTTCATTCAATTTATCCCTTCGTGTTATCCAGTCCATGGAGCACCACGACATGTTCGTGGGACATTTGAACCCTGGTTTTTATTCTGCTGACACGTTTTTTGGGAAAGGCACAGGTATGTTCAGTTGTTCTGCACATTCAAACCTGGACCTGAATATCCTTGATACTCATTCTTGAAACGATCTGCAGAAAACTAACAATAACCAAAACAAGGGAGACCCCTTCGCGATCCCTAAATTGTGCAAAACTGATGGTTACAAACCTATTGTGGCGTAATATAGTTGGTTGTGTTTAAATTGTCTGGGTTTTTTCGTATTTTGAGTGGCCTCTGCACTCAAGAAACTCGAGAACAATTGTCATCAAATTGGACAGTGGGGTCTTTCAAGTTGATTCCTTGACATTGGTTGACTGAAGATTGTAAGACTGTAAAAATTGTGAAAAGATCAACCAGGTGGTACTCTCTGTTGTGGTGCTTGAGGAGCTTGTATACCTGGACGGGTTTCTGCACGGTTGTTCAGAAAGGTTTCACAACGAGTTTTGTTCGGATTGGGGATTTTGGCAGAGTTTGTCAAGAAGGGAGCTCAAAAATCTTTGACTCCAGGAAAATTACGTAAAAGTTCACGCACAGCAAAAAAAGGTTCCAAAGGTCTCGAAAAGTCGTATGATTTCACAGGAACCAATTTTGCAGTGTATGAACTCACTTCTGCCACAATGAGGTCAAAAACGAGAGGCTTTGTGATCGCAGCGTGGTAAAACGGATGGTCTCACCCCTCCACATAGCATTCAGGTGATTTGAAGGTGCGTATTCAGGTTTGCTCTTTGGATCAAGCGGAATAAGCAACCGCAAAATATCACCTCGTGGCAAACTTTGGGCTCAGTGTTTCAAGTCCCAAAAAATACCTGAGGTCTTGAAAGCATAAAATGGAATAATTTTTGATATTTTTTTTTCGTGAGAAGGTTCAAAATGGCAGATTCACAATTTCTGGACGTGGGCTGCCAGTTGGTTCTGTGTCTTGACAGTGAGCAGTGTTTGGTTTTCGTGTGTATTGACTATTTTCAACGTATGAGTGAGGCTATCAGGAAAACGGTGTTTTGTTTCTGCAATGAAATGTTTCACTGGTTTTCAGGCACTTGGATATTTTGTTCAAAAAAGGTTGATTTTGTTCACAGAAATGTCTTGCAGCAGAAGCGAATAGAACCAACACGCCGACTTTTGAAACAGAAACGCATTTTTGCTGTCAGTCATTCCACCATTCAGGGCAGTTTTTGGTTTGGGCTGGCCCGGCCACACAAATTCAGCCCTTTCCCTGGTTTTCGCTCAACGTAAACAACAGATGAAAGAATTGACTTGGCTCTCCAGTCCTCCGTTGTTGCTTCGTTTCCTTGAGCGGAGTCTCATTTTGGACGCCCAGGGCTCTTCAAGTGCCACATTGTCTTGTGAGTCTTTGCTTTCGTGATTCCTGGTTTGTTGAAGGAATGATTCATTTCTTGTGTGATTCTGCAGGGCCAAGCAACACGGGTTCCCAAAGCGAGTGTTTCTGCTGTTTCAAAAAGGACGAACTCACATGGAGGTGCCCAGGCCTCCAAAGATGGCTTTGGGTATCAGGTGAGAAATGTTGTCACAATTTGTGCTACGAGTCGAACATCAAACTCACAGGCCATGTCTGTGGACACAATCTGAAGTCTTCAAGGATGGTATGCTGCGTCAACTACAGAACCCCTCCTGTGCACGTACCAGTGGTTCACTGAGTGGTGGTTCACAAAGACTTTTTTACGGTCCGATTACGTGTTTTGCAACAGTGCATTGCACAGTGCATGACACATGCAGAAGCTTGGCTGATCCAGGATCTGGATGGGTTGAGGATGCAAACAACTCATTGGAAAACACAATTTTTTTCAGGGTCAGGGCCCTCCAACTTCAACTTCAAAATTTTGCGGTGCAAATTAAGTTTTCCAGTTGGGGGCAAGACACAAAAAGTGGATCCGTGCAGAATTTGGTCAGGATGTCATTTGGTGAGCAAAAACCGGAAATTGAGAGGTGCCGACCTGCACACAAAAGACTCCCTCTGACTTGGGTGTGTGAAGAAAGACGGAACCAACTGTAATCCACTGCAGTCATGAATGTGCAGGCAGACAAATGCTACACTGAAGGTAAAACCACACACGATTTCTGTGCTGTAATTTTTATGGGAAAGCTCTGGGAATCGACATTTCCGCGCAACATTGGAGTGCTCTGGACATGACAAGAACACGGGTGGACCAAACACTTGCTGCTGAGCAGGCGTGATGTCTGTGATTTGGGCAGACAGCACGTGCCCCACAGACAGCAACTCTGCTTGAGTTGGGTTGAAGTTGTGTGTTGTTGAACAGAGTTCACAAGACACCAAATCCTGTGAATACACTGCTGTGCTGAAAGCCATGTTTCTTGTGAGTGAACCTAGCATATCCCTCATCTGTGAGGCAAGAGACAAAAGAAGGTCTGAGGCGACCCCACGCTCGAATGCCCCAAAGGATCTGGGGGGGCGCAACCCTCCCCCCACACGGCCAAAAAAAATCCATTTTCATGATACGTATTTGATGCTTTCGGAAGAACTTGCCCCCCTCCCATCCGATGCCAAAATACCATTTTACCTCCCTCATTCTGACTGTCACCAAGACTGAGGTCAGCCCCCGCATGCAGACCTGTGGCTGGTCGAGCTCCCAATGTGCCAAAATCTGCACTTTGCGACTGCAAGAACAAGAAACCTGTGGTTCGTCATTGCTGAGAGATAGTTCGCCATCAACACCACATCATCTTGACTCAGTGCACTAGTGAGATTCGGTGGTCTGGTGTTTCAACACTGTACACCAGTTATTTTCAGTTGCCACACCAGTGTTGCTGAACCTCAGACACGGCAACGCAAAAACGCGAGCTTTGTACATAATTTATCGATATGAACGGGAAATTCAAATGCACACACACACCAAGCAGGCTTTCAGCTCAATGTTCCCGAGAACATCTGCTCACCGTGTATCTTGGCATGCGTTGCTGAAACACGTTCTGCGCACCGTTCAGACAAACGGGAAACACTTGTGTGCAAACTGTACGAGTAGATCTATACGAGCGTATCTCATGGGGCTTCATGGTAATGCATGCAACCGACAAAGGGAAGGGCCTCGCCTGCATGGGCTTCCTGTACGAGTACGAGTAACTCTCACTAGTTCAGGCCAAAGATGAAGAGACTTGCATGTTACTGACAAATTTGCCTTGATTGTGAACCGTTCTTCTTCGAATTGGTGGTTTCCTTCTTCACGAGTTTGTTTCTTTTTGTGTGCAGTGTGTTGACAGCCAATGCACACAGAAGAGCACAGCCAGGATCAGGGCTTTCAGCTTCTTTGGGAAAAGAAACCAGGAACAAGTCTTTCTGTTCCCAATGCATGTAAGACGGTTCACGGCAAAGGCTTTGTTGCGTGAGTGGAAAAGTGAAAACTGACATGATGTCGTGCTTGATGCTTGGCTGCAGGGAAACTTGTGTCGAACAGCAGCTTCCTGTGGGAAAAGCACGTCATGCGATCTGCTCAGTGGTGCTCTGAACTCGATATTCAACAGTCCTGTGCAGCCTCTCTCGATCACGTGCCATCGTGCATGCAACGAGTATCACGAAACTGCACCAGAGTGACGGGGCTACATTGGTTTGTTCCTTCTAACGCGCAACGTGGACATTGTACGAAATCTTACGTACATCTGTGTCACTTTCCACATCATCCACTGTACAATCCAACACCAATTGCTCTTTATGTTGAGCCAATTGCAAAGCGCACACGTGTCGGACATGGCACAGATCAGACACCTTTCCGTTTTTCTGCAATCTGCCATTCTGAATCCTGCCAACCTCCAGCCTCAGAATGATCATGAGTAACCTGACCCAATTGGAACGCAGCCAGTGGAGTTTGTCCTCAAAGGTGAAGGACGGAGACACAAAGAATCTGCCACCTGTTCATTCCTTGCACTTGCATGCACGGTCACTTGTGACACCCGTTGTTCTTCCGGAGACTTGTGACGTCCATGGACACACAAATAGATTTCGGTCCTTGCACTTCTGTGGACCACTGTTGTGGTGGGTGGACTGCTGGTCGATACGTAAGGTCACAGCAGTTCAAGGTTCCAAGTGACAGGACGAACCCCGTCTGACGTGGGTTGGCACTGACAGCAGGTGGAACCTACACCACAGGTTGTTCGAGATTCGTGAACAGTAAAACAGAGAAGCGGAAGTGATGTCAGCGCCTTACCTCCATCTGCGTACGTTTCCACTCCGTATCCATCTTGTAATCCAGTGGTCCATGTTCCTTCGTACTTTGCGCCGGACGACGTGCTTTGGCGAACTCCATAGCGTCCCTTGAATCCTTGGGTCCATTCTCCTCGGTACACCCAATGACCTTTGTTTTCGATGCCGAGACCATGGCGTTTGCCTTGCATCCATTGGCCTTCGAAGCAGTTTCCGCTGGGCCAGGTGTAAACTCCGCTGGCTTCGAAACCGTATTGCCATGCGCCTGAGTATTCCCCCTGGCCCTTGGGGCCAGTGCACACGCCGTGACCGTGGGCCTTGCCGTCTTCCCAGCCCCCACAGTACGTACCCCCATCATCGAAATCAAAGCGACCGCCTCCGCTCATCCTGCCGCCCCAGCTGCCACCGCCACCGCCCTACCTCCCAACCACCGTCCTCGGTTGAAACTCTCCGGTCATTCCTACAGCTTCTTCTCATCGAAAACGTTTGACGGTCGAGTCCAAGGAGGCTTGCTGGCTTCACATGGTTGACCGGAGAGAGGGTTCAGGGTCGTGGGTGGCGACAGATGACATGTTCAGCCAGAAAAGAAGGTTGATTTGCCGCCAGCAGCCAGGTTAGTTAGATGAGCTGCTGCTGCAGCCACCACAGCCGCTGCATCACATCGGCTCTTGTGCGTATAGAGCACAGCTGCTTCTTCTTCAACTCCTGCACAATATGTAGGCCTTCTACCCAATTGGCTGTGGCTGTTTCCCGGCAGCATCCGAGTTATCTTTCTGCTTAACATGCCATTTCCTGGCTGTGTTACGGAGTCCAGTAAAAATCAGCGACATGTAGTTTCTGTCCGGGCGGTTGTGGCGGAGCTTCTCCTGCAGTCACCTTCGACTGAGCGCTGTTGGCGGTGCGGTGCGGTGCGCTGTGTCCTGTGGGCCCTGGAGTATCACACACACACACGTGCCTCTCAAGAGGAGCAGCCAGGGATCAATGCTTGATCGATAAAGGGTTTTTGAATGAAATGAAAGCAAGCGGAGTGGTAAGCAGCTTCAGCAGCTGAGTATACTGCTTGGTGTCGTTTTTGTAAACTGTGTTCGCCGCCGTTGGCTGATGCAGCGCATGCAGCGAGGGAAGGTGTTACTCGGATTGTTATGTATTTTTTGACGCGCTCCGTTGACAGCACAATCGTTGCGTTCTGCTGCACTTCAGGGGTTATTCTGGCCGTTAGTGCTCTTCAGTTCGCCCAGTGGTGGTTGAAAATCCTTGAAAAATACGTGATCTCTGCATTCGTGCATCAGCACAAGGAGTTTTCGTCTGATCTCTGGAGCTTCGTGATCGGCACTTGTAGAAGTGACTTATTTTTCTGCAGCTTCACTGAGAGCAACCTTTGCCTTTGCATCCGAAGAGCAAATAAATAACCAGCCGCTTCGTCGGCTGGCTGACTATGCATTGTTTTTCTCTTCCTGGAAATCTACCTGCCTGCACAAACTTGTCGAAAAAAGAGAGCCTCCGTGGCAAAGCCATGGACGGCGAATGTCCATTCTGTGAATGTACGAGTACGTACTGCATGTCCACCGTGCAATTAGATGTGAAGCTCAGTGACAGCCAATCTGCTGTGTTTTTGTTTGCAGTTGTCCAAACATAATCGTGTCAGATGCACTTCTGGTGTCAGACATGCACACCTGTGAGCGAAGTTCGATGAATCCGCTGGTGAAACAGTTCCAAATGACTCAAGTTTGCCGATGCGGTGAATCACCAGGCACGAAGAACCAAAACCAAACTTTTTGTACGTATTTTCTTCACCTCGTGTCGCCGTGTTGTTGTCTGCAGAAGGGTGCGGTCTGGCTCGCCTTCCCTTTTTAAGCGCGCGGTCCGGCTCTGCCGATAGGACGCGCGCTTATTGTAATCACCATCAGTCTGTGTGTGATAATATGTATACATGTTAAGTTACCAAGGGGGGTAACTCAATATGCTGAAAATAAACCAAGATCATTTTTGGTCCATTTTAAGTATTTTTGATTTTTTTGCCCATGTTTAGTTTGGCCCATATTAAGTTATGGGGGGGGGGGGGTTAACTCAATATGGTGAAATTTAACCAGGATTATTTTTAGGCCATTTTAAGTATTTTTTATTTTTTTGGCCATGTAAAGTTACATGGGCTGGCTAGCTGACTCAATATGGATTTTTTTTTCTGAACTGGCATCATAAGACCGCACGCTTTTCAGGCGATAGCCTTCTTGTTGCACCCAAAATGCATCCACCGTCTCACACGGTCTTTCCTCCCGGTGTTTGCCCTCCCTGCCCAAGAATGCTTGCAGGCCGGCAATTGTAGAATTGACGAAACTCTGTTTTTGCAACATAATGTTTTGTGCTGCTATATTTAGGAGATCGTCATAGCTTTCGTTTTACCTGCAGCAATTACATTGGAACAAAAACAGACAAAACTCGTTGAGTTGTATTATGGTCAGCTTTTTTCCGCAGAGTATACGGAGCTTCCCATGAACACGAGGCGCCCCTGGTGACGGGCGGTGCAGACGTGATTCGCAACGCGCTCCCAACACACCAGCTTCAAACTTGCTGTCAGCGTGTGACAATTTTGTCCAAAGGCAAACGGCCAATTTTGGCTTTTTCGAGAGCTGTAGGGTGAGCTCCCGGTGTATCAGACAGGGAGGACGACCCAAGCATTTTGACGACGTGATCATGAATGCCTAAAATTTAAGGCATTCTGGCACTGATTTTGGGCATTCTTGATGACATTGGCATGAGTGCCTGAGATTTGCTCATGCATGCTTGGTGGCCTGCCAGTCATCAAAAATGTTGTGGCCTGTAGCATGTGTGTATTTTTAAGTTTGCCCAGAAGTTATTTTTCCATCAGCTTGTTTCTTAGTTTGTTTTCAGTTTATTTTGTTTGTTTATATTTGCACATTCTCTTCATATCTTTTCAGAAGTTTAAAATCCCTCATCTGTTGCTTTGTGTGCATCGGGGCGACACACACCCACTGTATGCCCTTCAAATATAGCTCCACGGAGCTCGCGGTCATTTGAGAAACCAGAACGCACAGCGACCGAAATACAAGTGACTGAAATGCATGCAACTGAAATGCATACAAGTAGAATGAACAAAAGATCAATTTCAATTCTTATATTTACAATATTATTACCATTTAGAACGCACCTAAATGTACCCAAATTATTTGTACGTCAAACATGTCACCACCCAATTACATACAAAACTGACCAAAATCTTTACCAAATATCCATTTTGAATTTTTTCTTCCCAAAATACCTGAATTTAACCCAAACTTTTGCCCCACCTAAAACCATGTACAAATATTTGAAAAGAATTAATGACACCAGTGAAACACCCAACCAAAAACTACATTTCATCAATACACATCTTTCGTCAAATATTGGTACTTTCCACTTTGTAAAGTCCAAAATTTAGTGACCACACAAATTTGAACTTTTTTGCACAAACAAACCTAAAAATTCAAACTTTACAAATTCCTTACTCATGTATTATGTTTGACCCAAACAAATTCAAACAGACCCAAAAGACCCAAATGTGATCCTCATATTCACCAAAATGAGAATGCCCCTGGCATTGTGTCACGCATTGAGTTGCATCTGTATGTTCGAAGTCCAACCTTCACTTTCCATGACGTTGTGACAGGGCGGGGGGGTCACACAGGTTTCATTCTCAGGGCAGCTCAACTTTTCCATGACTGTGACCCCCCCCCCCCGTCACAACGTCATGGTGTGCACAGACAGACAGATGCCAATTACTAAAAACAGGTATTCACACGGGAAACTTCCTGGATGCTTTCAGGCGATTTGTTTCAGTCGCCCCCATTTTAGTCACACAAAATTGAGCGACCTTCAACGATGGTGCAACGTTCTCAAATCACCTGAAAACATGTTTCTGGTTGAAGTGACAGACTCTTTTGTAAACAGCAAAGAATTTAAGTAATTGTGCTTGAACAGGTTTGGATGACATTTTACGGTGTTGGCGGGTCCCTGAATCAGCTGGAGGTCTGGCCAGGCAAAATTCACTCCCACAAACCTCACATGAAGAGATCACGCCTGACACAGGCACGACCCAACAATGACAGCCTTCATCTTCAAGGAGGGAACGGCTGTAAAAAGGTGGATCTTGCCTTCCAATTGAGAAACAACTTATTTGGGGTGCTGGTATCCTGTGCCTTCACCCCATGCATCGGCGGATAAATCACTGCCGTCTTCATTTGCACGTTTTATTTCGAAGGTAGCACCGACGTTGACTGTGTCGGCCAGGTCTACTCACAAATTGACTACATTCACTGTTTTTTGTTGCACACAAACGCATTTTGAGCATAAGATTCCCCGTGCAGTGCATTTGGAGCCACGAACAAGACTAGCACGCCCCTCAGATCTGCGCTGAACACAAGTGTGGTCTCAATCAAGGCAAAATTCCCGGATTCAGAATCGGACTGGTCAATCGCTGACGGTGGGGCAACTCGAAAGTCCTTCGAAAACTTCACACATGTGACAAGTGCTTTATGCCTGCGTCACAAAAATTTGGAGGAATTTTTGTTTTTCCGAAACAAGGGGCCCCGCTGCCCTGGATCCGCCAGGGCCCCAGAACGTACGAAGAATAGCAGTCAGCATCAAATGATTTTTGATTGCACTATGACAGTCAAATCACACCTGTTTGCTGGGGAAGAGAAGACACACGCTGAAGGCAATCTGTCGCAGACAAACGATCCGTTCAAAATCAGAGAACACCAGTTGACGAAAGAAGGCTAAAGCCTGATTTGGACCCAAAATGTGCGACTAGATTTCTGCAACAAACTTCTGGCAATTGAACATGGACTGGGACTTTCGTCTACAGTTCATCATTGCTTTGTTTGGAAAGTTTGCACATCGACTCCAAATCACAGATTTCGAAGTGTTTTTTGTACTCGTCTCTGAAAGCACTGTACGAACAAAACGACGAATCACAAAATGGAAATTTTACAGGTCTCTCATTCACCAGAAGCTGCACTTTGTGAACGCTACGCTCTGACTTGTCACGACATTTGTAGACAATGAAGGCGACATTTGCTGCAAACGGGCTGATGTTACTTGTGCTGAATTTTCGATGATACATTTCATCAAAGTTGTCCGCGCGAAGGTCTGAACTGTCCTTGAACAAGCCAAGCAAGCTCAACAGCGGTACCAGGCTCTCCGAATGTCCAAACCGAAATATGCCCTTCCGGTACCTGCAAAAACAAAAGCAGTTATCAATACATTCACACCCACGCACAGGCAGAGAGAGAAGAGAGAGGAGAGAGACAGACACACAGACAGACCAGGACAGACAGACAGGATGGACAGACAGACAGATAGACGAATGGACGGACAGATGGATGGACGTGCAGGTGGATGGATGGCAGAAGGGGCGGACAGGCGCCAAGACTGTCAGAACACTGGACGCGAAATGTTTCCTTTGGTGCAACAAACCCAGATGACACGACGGCAGCGCCCATGATTGCCTGAGGAAATACTCACTCCGAGCTTCTGTTTGTGACAGCTGCCTCCATATGCTGCACGATGTGAGCCAGTAGGGGGCAACTCTGCTCGTAATTTAGTCTGTAACCAAACCCTTTGCGCCAGTATGCCTGCAACAGGGGAGAAAAAAGAACACTAACGTGTTGAACACCCGCCAAATGCTTGAAGCAGCCTGTACACATGAAAAATTTCTATCTGAAGCTCAAGGATTTCAGAAATGGAAGAAACTTTTGAATGCGAAAGAAGAACTGGTGAACAAAGTGCTGTCATCAGTCTGACCTTCAAGTCAGCAGCGTATTCCATAACTTTGAGGTCATCCAAGTTCCAGGCATCTGACCAAACAGAGTTGCCATATTCGTTCATTTCTCCAGCTATCATGGTGTAGATCGCTTTGAGGTCACCTGGCAAAACCAAAGGGTTTGAACAACATTGTTTGGAAATTTTTCAAAGGACGTTGCAAGACGTTTCCCTGTTTTGATATTTTCAATTTTGCTCGTGTCGAGGATCGGTGTCCTTGACGGATTGAGTTTCAAAGTGACAACACAATTTGCGTCACGCTATGGGTTGACAGCGTTTTGAGCCGCTGTTCCACGGTTCCACTGCAAGTTCTCTGATTGAACAACACTCGTCCATCATACATTTTCGTTGAACTTCGAAGCCTTGGCACCCGTGGTGTCAGATGGTGTTCAGAACGTACCGTAGCTGAAGGTCTCATCGTGTATTCCAAGTTTGTTCTGCATTCGCTCAGCTACACCTTTTATGCTGGATCCCTTCTTGAACAAATGAAACTCCTTCATTGCATATTTGCTTCCAAGAACCTCGTGAATGTGTTTTGGACAGTCGTCGTAGTATCTCAGGATATCATCTCTGATGTCCAGTGGAATTTCTTTGTGCCTGTCGGCAATAAACCCATCCTTGAAGGCTTTGCTGCTGTCGATGGCTCGGTCGTAACTGCTGGATTGCAAAAGGATGTGCTCCTCGGGACAGCTGCTGAACAGGTCATTCATTCCTGACCGTATTCGCTTCCCCAGCTGATACAGTTCTCGTACACCAACTGGCGACAAAGCGCGAGGCTGAAACTGCTGGAAAGGCACTTCCCATTCATTGATATGTATCAGTTCTGGATTTGTAATTTTCCCTGCGATTCGCTGCATCAAATTGACTGCATTTACAGTGTCTCCACTGCTCGGATAACGAGTCCCGTGCCGGATTACCATACTGATTTGCACAGGATGACAACCGTCATCTGGTCTGTGGGACCACACGGATTCTCGGGCTTTTCTGTCCGCATCTGAGAAAGAAATGTCGTAAGCTGTCTTTGTCGCAAACAACTGTGTGGGTAATTTCGTATGATAATCCCTACTCAAAGAAGAAACTGCACAAACATTTGTGAGAATGGTCAGAAATGTTTTTGTCATGGGCGTCGCCATCTTGCCGCTGGTCTGCGTCACTGAGTGATCTCAACAACGCTGTGTTGTGCAGGACGAAATGATCGGACAATTTGACAGCTTTGTTTCGATGGCTGTTTCCCACACATGGGCCGAATTCCCACCAATTGTGCTCCCTTCTTGGTGATTGTTGGTATTCACGACATGAAGTGCTATCAGACCAAAAATTTGCTCCTTTCTATTTTGCTCACACGGCAAATTTAGTTGCAGAAAATGAAGGCTCATTCCCAGTATTCACTGGAGTCACATCAGGAATAGCTTCCGTGCCAACCAACGTGGCTGTGTTTCTGCTTCGTGCAGGTAAAATTGTGGTTTGGACTGCATCAGGGGCACAGACAACACAACCTCGACAACAGAATGGCAGAAAGGGACCCGAAGAAACCGAAAATGGTATGTAGATATACAGTGAGACAAAGTGAATGTTCGACCTGTGTCTGAGCATTCCATGAAGCAGGATGCCACGTTGGCTCGTTGCTTGGAAATCACCAGTGGAAGCTGCTCTGCCGAGTTACTGAATCCGTGTTGACCTCGGACGTGAAATGTTCTTCCGTGAAAAGGTGGATTTAGCGCCCCTTTTGTTTTGCCGATTTTTGTTCCCCAACAGGGTTAAAATGCACTCAGAAGAACACTGTCTGAGCCAAGCCTGTCAATTTTGGGGACAGATTTGTTTTGTTTTCCAGTCATTGGCCCCGCCCCGAATCCGTCACAGGTGTTTTCAGCTTTCGGAACAATCGTTGAGTGAGGCGCAAATTTCCAGTGAATTTGACGGCAAGAACGAAAGAAGTTTTGTTTCTTGAAAATCTTGCGGTAAGTGAGACGATTGCAAACAAATAGAGAAGAGCAGTTTTTGACTTTCGATTGCTGTTTTCTTGCAACAAGCTTTGCACGGACCGCTCGACCGAGGGAGCTGATTGCACCGATATCAGAACGTCTGTGTGCAAGTGTGTGTGAAGTCGGTGCGGCTGGAGGGGTAAATTGAAAGATTCTTTCAAAAAAATAGCTCCGTCGAGGTCACGATTTGAGGAAGTTGAAATTGTTCCTTTGTGCATTCCCCTCACTGATGCTGTTCGATTTCGTACACTCGAGAATTTGACAATTCTGGACATGCGAGGATCCGAGAGAACAGCTTGAGGCTCTCGGATTCTCGCGTCGAGAGTCCGAGAATTCTCGGATAAATCCAACAGCATCACTGGAGACACCGGTCGCTATGCATTCCAGTTGCTATGCATTCCCAACCACCATAAAAATAAAGATTTTTTTTTCAATTTATATCATATTTATACACTTAGAATACACCAAAATGTACACAAATTGTATGAACTCAAGAGACCCGAACCAAAAACAAGAATAGCTAACCAAGTCTTTGCCTTTTCAAATTTTGAATACTTTCCCAAAATCCCAAATTTGCATCCCTGACGTTGACCCCCCCCCCCCAAAAAAAAACAAAAAAAACAAAAACACCACGCAAGTAAAATGTTTGAAAATGCAAGAAATAAATGGTACTACTCCAATGCCCAAGTGAAATACTGCATTTCCTCGACATGCATCCTTCATCGAATATTTGTAATTTCTTCTGAGATACATGTGTTGGCCAATTTGTCCAACAAAGCATGAAATTTCCCAGAATTTGAACTTTTTACCCGCACAAACTGAAAAGTTCAAATTTGACAAATTCCTTTCTCATGCATTGTCCTCAGCCCAAGTAAATCTGAAAAAGACCCAAAAGATCCAAAATTGACATTCATCTTGATAAAGTGGTGTCCACATGCCTGCAGGTGGTTTGTTCCAGTCAGTCTTTGTTCTGGTTGGAGCAATTAGCCAACCTCAAATCACCTAAAAATGGCAAAATAAGGAGGTGGTGGTGGTTTGTTGTGCTACCTGCTTGATTTTGCAGCACATAAACAATAAGTTTATCAAGTGCAGGCGCTGCACGCGCGGCGTGGAATTTTCGCGCCCTTTGCACCAGACAGTGTAACAGTTCTTTTCTTGAAATCTCCGTCGCATTGTGGTTTTTGTTTGATCTTCGCTGGACTTGTGGCAAGTTCAAGCGTATGTTCCACGTTTACTTGGCCAATGACGGAAACCTCCTTGATTGCCATGTTTCTATCATGCACTTCTGACAACCAGCTTCTGGTATTGCTTGTGCATTGATGCATTTTAACACTACACACAAAACCGACCCCCAAGAAGATAACGTTTTGTGTGTGTGCTGCGAATTTACATCAGCAATCAGTGAAATTTCTCGCTCAACTTATCCAGCATAAATTTGACCCATCACAAGACCCAATCTCTGACGTCAAGTTTCCGAAAAAATTCCATTCTACGAGACCAGAGCACGGGATGAGCGATAGTGTTCAGTGAAACGACGCGTTGGAAGGCTTTGCCCACGACTGGATCAATAAAGAACAGATTATTGATTGGCGAGGTGCAGAGAGAACCGGAGAGAGAAGGGGGAAAGTGGAGGGAGGGAGACACAATGCTGTGTTGCATCGCCAGCTTTCCCTCGCTGTCTGTCCTTTCGCCCGTCAAGTCGGGTTCTCCAGCTGCGCAGCTGAGTTCTTCTCCAGCTTCGCGCTGCGTCCTATTGGTTCGTCTCCGCGCGGGTCCGTGACGTCCAGCCGTGTCGCTCCTGCCGTACAAAAACACTGACGCCCACTCCCAGCCTCCACTTGCCTTCCACACAACAAGGGACCAATAAACTTGTTGCCTTATATTTTGTCCAATATATTGGACTTTTCACATTCTTTCGCTCTACTTTCGCATAAATTTCATCTTGAAACTTCAACTATGGCGAACCCAGACCCATACGGCATGAGGCGGGTAGGTGAATCTCGAATTCATTTTTGTGTGGGAGTGTTGTATCTCCAAGTGTCTGTGAAGCTGTACTGTTTTGTGTTCTGTGGCTGAAAGACGCCCTTGTATAGTGGTGGTGGGAAATCTTGGTCGCGGAGGTGTGGTCACATTCCTGGTCACAATTCTGTGATGGTGGAAACAATCACAGTTCCACCAAGGCTTCATCTTGGGAAAGCTCGTTGGTGTGTGAATGCTGCGCTCGTGTGCAAATGTCGCGTCACAGCTGAGCAGGATTATCGGACGTGAGTCCAGCGCGATGGATGGTCGGATCATTCGTCAGGCTTCTCGTCGTGCTGGTCGACATTTTGGTGCACTCCAGGACAATCGGCTTGTGGCTGAGCTGAGCTAATTACGTGCTGATTGCACTTGTGGTAATAATTCAGGATACTCTGGCATCGTAATTGCACTGCACATGTGATTGACACCAGATTCAGTCGAATTTCTGTGCACAAGTCTGACTCACTTTTCCCGGAGAAACCTGAAAATGCAGTTCGAACGTTTTGAACATTATGGGTGTAGATATGTTTGATCTTTTTTGACGGAAATACCAGCGGCCAGTGCCTAAAAGCAAAAGAAATTCAAGGCTGGTCTGCTGCACGTCTCAGCAAATATCCCGTCCCCAAACGAACTTCGTCCAAAACTGTTCAAAAGCTGTGACATTCATCTTTTAAATGAACGCACGCTATGGACAGCTTGAAACAATGGTGTGCAGTTGGAAATGTGGTGGATGAATTTGAATGGATCAATGTTCGGTGTGTAGTTTTGTCATGTCATTCTGCCAGCCAAGTGACATGCTGTGAAAGTGCGTACTGTCGCATCCCGTATAGCCTTCCCATTCACAAGCTTTCAGGATGAAACCCGTGTATGTGGTGCAATCGATGATGAGAACATTTCCCTCCGCGCACTCTATTTATGGTCTTCATTATATCGTGGACAAAAGAAAGCAGATCAAGATGGATGCAGCCTCTCGTCGACCACTGTCGGGAACCTGAGCAAGCTGAGCGGAAAAATCAGCTTGCAACGCTCGAGTCGGCCGTCAATTTTAATGATCCGACCATGTTCCACCCCACGCAGGTTGCGCAGTCGATAGATGGGCTGCCAGAGCGTCTCCCATACAAATGGGATGCCACTACATCGCTTTTCGCTCAGAAAAGTGGGGACACTCTTGGCTCGAGCATGCGTCTTGCCACAGATGTTTCAGGCTCGTCAAAGAGAACACGGCCTGTCACATTACCCTCTTGTACACCTTCTCTTCCGCGGCGGTGGTTAATCTCTCAGCAACGCTCACGATGAAAATCATGTCCATGGTCTTGTCGTTGAAGAGGGAAGACAGGGTCTTGACAAACCAAAATCAATTTCTGTAAGTTAGCTTGCTGCTCCGAAATTACTTGCACTCGTGTTTCGGCGTGCACAGTGGCAACATGTGATGCATTGACTGTTTTCAGCCAACGTGGCACGTGAAAACCATTGTTGTCTTCAAATGAAGCCGCTTTGCCATGCAGATGTGCTTGCAGATGTTCGTGTGAACAAATGCGTGTTCCGTCCGTCATTGTCGTCATTGTCTCGTAGCTCTGCGGAAGGTGAATCCTGTTCAAGGGTGCAGTGGAGATACATTCTCGTAATCAAGGGTTAAAAGGGAGATACAGCACAATTTTTAAGCATGTGGTCCCGAAGGGTGTTACCGCACGCTTAGCCCCTGCCCCCAGCCCCCCCCCCTGGCCCCCTGCCCCCGTTCCCCCTAACTCAACATGGGTCATCACGAAAAAAAAAAAATTTTCTTAAAATGGGCCAAAAATGATTCTGGCAAAATTTCATCAACTGCCAACGTTTCTATGGACCACACGCTTTTTAGGTGTAGCCTTCTTGTTACGCACACTGATCGAATGTGCGGTGCAATCACGCTTCGGGAAAGGGAGTAAACCCGCCCCCCTCCCCGCGTTTTCAGAATTTGGCAAAATCTTGTCAGGCCAACACCTGGTTCGAAGCTTGCAATTGGAAAATTTCCTGTCTGATTGGCCTGTGGTGCAAATGTGGACTTCGTGCGCTCACGTGTGCCAGGTTCACCTTGTGCTGCTGTACGAACCCTTTGTGTACACAGAACACAGAATTCAACTTGAAATGTGCTGCCTGTGGTGAATCTAAGCATTAGGTTGAATTGTGAATTGCTCGCATGAGCATACGCAGTGAGAACTACTCGTCCAAGAAAGCGCGTTGGAAGTAATTTCAGTTGTGCACAGGTCAAATATAGTAAGTGACATTGAGTGATTTCACTGATTTCTCTTGTTGTGACAGCCAGAGTTGCTCTGGTTCTGGAATGAATCGCTTGGAATGTCGAAGAAAGGGACGTCTTGGCGAGGCACGGAGTAGGACAAACGTTATCTGAAGCATGTGAGAGTGGCTGCGAGAAAGCATTCGTCTGGCAAACCCCGTGGAATTGGACTTTCGTACTTCTTTGCCGCCGCAGTTCCACGCATGGACTTCCTGCTGCCATTTCCGTTGGAAGTGTAGAATAAGTGTGATCAGTAAAACTGTGTGGGCAAACCCAGCACTAGTGTTGTGGGGAGACGCCAGGTACTTTGTGCAAATTCAATTTTCACTCAAAGTTTGTTTTTCAGACAAAGTGCTTTTGTCTGTTTTTGGACAAACACAAAAAAGTTTCAAAATCCAAAAAATACGCGGCGCCGCCCGACATGGGGGGACAGTCGGAGTGGTTGGGGCTTGGGTGGGGGGAGGGGGGGG
>JAAUXT010023064.1_pt1 | contig 22703 bp, 19 predicted proteins | sample 7278171 | NCBI WGS metagenome assembly JAAUXT01 (sample SAMN14350112, study PRJNA611818) | marine sediment metagenome | isolation source: surface marine sediment (1.8m) | place: French Polynesia: Moorea | collected 2018-08 | reverse complement strand
GCTGGTGCCAGATATTGCTGGATATTGCTCATTATTGCTAGATATTGCAAATGCTGAATCTGCTCATATATGGTTTTGCTCCATTATGGTGCAAATTTGAGAAAAAGTTGAAGGAACTAATTTGGTAGTTGCAGCACCTGGTGTTGACAACAAGCCACAACCAACTAACCAATGTCACTCTATTATCACTCACCGCGTTCGAAGTTCGAATCACCGCGAGATCTCTAGATCTATTTTTTACATTCTGTGAAACAGAAAAAGAAATGTCATTGTGGAAGGCTTGGAATATCAGATAGTGCAATGCTTGATCAAACCGCTGGGTCATTGTGGCCTGCGTTGTTGAAAAAATCTCGCACCAGAGACACACTGCTTGTGTTCCCATTGAAGTTCCAACCTTCAGTTCGTTCCAGCGCGGATGAGCCTCGACACCCAGCGCTACGTGCGCGCATCCTGCACAGCTTCGTGCGATCTGCCAAGTTCGTCCAAGTCGAGGTTTCACAAACTGCACCGTTTCAGATTCCTTCTGCTTTTCAATTTCCAAGGTCTTGTTGGTAGACTTCCTGTTTCAGCTGCTTTCGACCGTGTCGAAGAATCTGACAGACGATCCAATATCCAAATTGACAACCCCAGCATTGTGCAACAGAGGAAAAGCACCTGGGATCTCTCTTGATTGTCACACCCGGTCTGTCGGAGTTGTGAGGATGATTGGGTCTCTATCCCGGGTAACATCGTCAGGTCACTTTGAACACTCCAGACAGCAAACTCTGTGAGGAACCGCATTTGGTTGTCTCGTGTTTCATGCCGCCCACGAGGTTGTTTTTGCCGTCGGAAATTCGTTATCTCACGACAGTTCACGTTCTACACCAACGGGTGTCTCCGCTTCCAACGCCCCTCTGTGATTCAATTAAGCCAAAGAAAATTCAGAAGGCTTGAAGGGCTGATACAGAAATAAAGGAATCCGGAGAATTTTGGGGGGTCCCATAGCCATGAATTCCTGTTTCCATTTGCACCTGCAGTTGTTCTGCAGATCCTTCGGCAGCTGCAGCCACAATCTGCAGCTTTGTTCGTGCAACAGCGGACCATTCAACGTGTCGCGGCGCCGTGGAAATGCTCACACGTACACAAGTGTAAACGTATTTTCATAGTTGCACCTTGAACGGAAGAAACGACACAAATCTCCCTCTTCTCGACAGATTCGTTTTCTTGACAACAGGCGCAGGAATCAAGTTGTCAGACTTGGCGATCCAGTGACAGTTCGCGAGTATTTGTGGATCAGTAATTTGGACTTGTCTCACGAAGTGCTTTCCAATGACGTCCAATGATGAGTTTCTCTGCACACAACTTCCGAGGATCCAGAAAGTCAGCCCCAACCTCCAAAGCTTGATTTGTCCCCCAAAGGGTTGGACCGGTTGCTCCGACTCCACACCGGACAAACCTCAATGCAAACAGGTTTTGACCTCTCAATTCAACTCCCGGCTGTAAAAGACCTCTGAATGCTCACGCTCCTCTCTTTGCAGGACACTGCTGGGACGTTGCGGACGTTTGTTGCATGTGGAACATTTGTAAGTGAAGAACGGAATGCAAGGGCACCAAACGACAATACCTCCAAATGCTACAAAAAGTTTATGTAGTTTTTATCTTTCTTTCCCTCCAACGCATGGGAAGTTTCCAATAACGCGGTGAGACTTTGTGGAAATGCGGGGGAAATGACTAATGATAGTCAATATGCTTGTGCCAATGAGCCAAGCAGACGAACTGAACAAGAAGCTGTTGATTCAGCGCTTCTGGTTGTTGGACACTTCCCAGCATCACAATGAGTGAATTGACACGGGTGCCTTACACGCACTGGTGCCTACGATATCCCTGTTTTTTCTTTCTTCTTGACCTTGTGTGGATCAGCTTTTGATTTAATTGACAACACAAACAAACTGATTTCATCCCCAACGTTTTGCTCATTTTGTCTCACGATATGTTCGTCTGTTTCGTTTTACCTCAGCATGCTTCCTTCATTATTTTGTAGGTGACACGACACCCAAGGGGCCGAAAAAACCCTGAAATGGGAGTTCTTCGATCTGTAGACATTGTACAGATGTACGCATAAGTCATGCACAATAAAAGTGAAAATAAATATATTTTTAATGTTTTCTACTTGATGAGTCTGGTTTTCATATGTCAAGACAAAACAGGAACTTCCAAATTGTGCCACCATCAGTGCTTGATCTGTGACGCAATTGAAATGAATTTCTTCCTTCGCTCCGACTGAAAGATACACAGGACCAATTGCACGTGGAGGGCCAGGCAGCCCCAAACTTCTGCCAGTCGCCATTGCCCATTTTGTTTTGAGAATGGCTCTCCCTGTTTTGTGGCCGAGTCCACCGACTCTCCCCGGAGAGGTGTGACAGTTCTTTGAAGCCACTACCAGGAATCTTGACACCGAAGTTGCCTTAAGTCACTGCTCAGTCACGTTCTGGTCAAGAAAGTTCTGAAGACAACAAAGGCGTCGAAGACCCGCAATCTCCTTTTGCGTTGCAGGCAAAAGATCTCGCCGCCAACTTGCACGCTTCGGGAAATTAATTAAATCAAATTAATTAAAATTTCTTTTCGTGCACAGGAAGTGCTCAAAGTCTTGCTGTTGAGGTGAAACCTGCCAAAGGTCCATTGACAAACTTGTGGCGGTCGCCGACGCAGGAAAGTTCAACCCATGAGGGACTCCATTGAAGCGATAGTCCACAAGAACATCACCTGATCGCAGACCAAATTGCAATTGCTCAAACAGACTGCATACTTTGTTGAGATTTCGTAAATCAACCGGTACAATATCCCGAAAGAACACTTCATGACACCGACAGTTACAACTGTCGAGCAGCGCTGGTCTCCTTCTCTGTTGTGCAGAAGGATCTGCCCCAAGCAGACAAACTGGGCGTGCGAGGTGTTTGGAGATGACCAATCAAGACTGGCAAATCATCAGTAAAACATTCTTCGTTCGACCCTAATATCAAAAGGTTGACCCCTATTTGGACACCTCACCTGCGTTACAACCACATGCACAAGCCAGAGTCATTCATTCTTTAGTGTATGCACAAGATATGAAGCTATTCATGGTGGAGTCCTTTTCGCAAGTCGCAAACGACCCTCAATGACCAGAAACCTTCAGAGCTCGACTCAGCCACAAAGGGCATTTGCGACGAACGTGAGAATAGTTCCACCAGTCGGAACGCTGTTGCGGCATGCCGAAGAGACGAGTTCTGCTGTGGTAAAGCTGCAAGTTAATCTGCTGCGGGCTGCGAACCGAAAAACTAATCTCAAAAATTCTGGAGGGAGCTGAGAAATCACGACGAACTTTTCACTCATTGCAGTGAAAGAAGCGATTGTTTAATACTTTCTGCAGCATCAAGCGAAGTTACAAGTATCATAATGAGTGCAGCGGGCGGCGCAGCGGGGGGGGGGAGGCAAGGATCAAGCTCCCCCCGAAAAACACGCAAAAATAGTTTCTTTGGAGGTACGTGTCACGTGCCATTGTTGGGAGTTAAAATCAGCTCCTCTCTCCCAGTTCTGAGACACAAAGTCATCTGAAACCTGCAAGTGGACACGACGTCTCATCGGGAATGCTGCCTGCGGGCAGAAGTCCGCGTTCGCAAATGTTTTGCACGTACGACAAAACAGTTCGACCCAATGCCAGAATTCTGACAGTCATCTCAACATTTGTTTCAACATCTTCAGGTCTCTACGAAGAAAGTTCCACCATTTTTTCTCCTTTTTTTGAGCGAAATTTGTTTCAGTCATGGTGATTCTTTTGAAAATCTCTTGTCAATCGTCTTTGACAATTTGTTTGTGACCTCATAAAAAAATTTAAAGATCTATTCCGTCCTGTTTTCTTGAGTGGTGGCCATGCACAGACATGCTACGCCAAAACTTCTGTTCTGTCTGTGGTCGGGTCGAACACAGAAGGGGATTTTCAAAATCTCACTTCGCTTCTCAGGAACGGCTGAATACTCGAACATCATCGACCCCGGATGAGGAAACTGCCTGCGCAAACGCAACAAATGAGCTACGACAATTACAATGCAGAGGACCACATCGACAATTCTGCTGAGAAAGATCCGATGACAAGTCATTTACTTGTTTGTGCATTGTTCGCCCAGGCCGCAGCTCTGATGGGATTAAAATCAACAGCAAAACACTGGTCTCTTTGACTGTAATTTAACAAGAGCAGCATTAGCGAAATTGAGCCGCCCCTGCTTTTAAAACTGCTTCATGTTAGGAATGAGCAATTGTTCAATTGCAGTTGCAGTGAGATAACCAAAGGATCTCTTTCAGAGGAGCCAACGAACGAATGATCCCAGCGCACTGAAACCATGAACATCACAAGGTGCCAGGTTTTGTGATCAGTGTTCCACCAAGGAAAAATTTCTCGTGCTAAATGTCGAAAAGCTGTGATAAATCTGCACAGAATCTTCGCAATCAGAAACTTCCTCACTCGGAACCTCTATGTGTGTGCATATATGTGTTCAACTTGTTCTTCGTTTGGCAATGACCTCGACTGCAGCACTGTCCAAAGTACAGGGTCACAAATTGTATGCTGTTCAGTGCAATGAAAGACAGAAATACAATGAAATTTCGATGTGTTCTGAATCGTGCTGACGTGCACTACGCTGGTCAACAAGAAGGATGCGCGTGGAAAGCCCGCGGTTCAAATGGTGGAGGGGAGAGGTTCCGATGATAGCATCGGCAGGGTGTGGCCTGAAACAATATCACTCGACCTGGGTTCCAATCTTCACGGCAGGATGTGGCGTGCAATGGTATCACCCGACCTGAGGTCCAATGTCAGGATCATGGTAGAATGTGGCCCACAATCCCACAACCTGGAAGGGGGGGTCCAATGATAGCATGTCAGACCCCATGTGGGATCTGATCTTTTGCTCTTATCCTGCCCAGGGGGTGTCTGATGAAAGCACAAATGCTGGTTCCTAGATGGGACCTGACCTGATGCTATCATCCGATTGGGGAGGGGGGGTCCAGGTCCAATTTTGTATCCTGGTAAGATGTGCCCTGCCGTCACCCTGAATTCACACCCACTGCACAGACACGCTGACACAGATGCAGGCAGTGATTGCACTGAACAGTGTCAACATGTGGACCACCAAAATCCGCGGGCTGAATGTTTTTTGTAAGACAACTGACCTGTTGGGTCAGCGACAAAAGTGGACGAAACCAAGTGCCTACATTTTGTGGGACCCGAAAGATTGATGGACATTCAAACTTCATCCCAATGGGATTCAAACCAGACTGAGGGAATCATGATCAACTTCTGAAGATCCGAAGAAGAAACACGAAACATTTGCGAATTCAACTTTCCACAATGGTTTTTTAAAGAACCACCATCAACACATGCATTTCAAGCACAACGTCCAACGTGTGTGTCTCGAAAAAAATCTGATCACCCAGTGGCGACTGTACCAGTTTTTGTCATTCACGTTCTCTGAACTGAATGGAGTTGCCCTGTCACGCTTCACAATGAAAAGAATTGAAACAGAACGTAGATTTATAACCAAAAAGAGACTTGTTTATGTTTATTGTTCACAAGGAGCCACAGAAATCGACATGGAAACTATTTGGAGAAGAGTCTGACACAGCTTGCGGCTTGAAACCTTGCTGTCTCAAGAAGATTGTCTTTCCAATCTTTTTCCAGTCTTGTTCCCTGATTCAAAATGTTGACACTCGACACTGACATGAACTCCGTGTGCACAACAATGTTTATGTGATACGTCACGACCAGGATTCACGCCGCGTTCTCTTGGAGAACAGACAAAATCGTGCATACATTCAGCGGAAAGTCTGAAGAAAGTGTCACGCTACATTCGACGAAGGCAGTCCATTGCTTCAACTGTGAACACGTTCATGTTCCGTCACATGAGTTGTCAGCGTATGACCTGAAGTCTTGTCTCAATGGCAACATCCTGATCTGAGGATGCCCGCCGATGAGAGAATCATCTGTCGCCTTGCCTTGCCCGCGCAGTCAGTGGAATATTTACAAGGCGTCTACTAACCAGAAGTTGACTTTCTTGTCGCCTCCCACAGCCGCCAGTGGAAGTCTGTGGTGCCAGCTGCATCCTTCTGCAATTTGCTGCGCGTGCCTCACGACCACCTGAAAGCAAACAAAATCATACATGGAGAATCATACAAGGTTTCTCAGATATTACCGACGTGAAACCACAAAACGTTCCAGAAGCCTTGCGCGCAAAACGTGACTTCTTGCGGTCAAAGACCTAGAGCATTTCCGGCTCAGCTCCTTTCAGAAACTCAGCCACTTGTCTGTAATTTCTCACCTGGCCAGTTTTCGTGTTGATCACTTTCACAGAAGATTCCGAACTTCCCAAAGCAACAAGCAGATGCTCGTTGGACCTGCTACACTTGACTTGTTTGCACCCGTGGGTGTGAACAGTGTCGCTCTGGAGTGGCCGGCTACAACATGCAAAATATCAGTGTGACACAATGTTGCCCAAAAAGTCTCGTCCAGCCCCACCCTCAGTTCTCCATGGTATGTTGTTTCGGCATGACCGCAAACGTCTGTGCAGTTGTAGTTCTCTCCTGTTACCTGGAGCGTGAGGTGTCGAAACAGCACCAGTCACCTCCAGCGGCTGCCACGACGAGAAGGGGATTCGTTTCGCACCAATCTGCTGAAAGCAGTGAACCTGGTCCGCATTCCAGCGACATGATCGGCTGCTGGCTCAGGACGTTGTAGAAGCGAATTGTGCCTCTTTTTTCGGCCACCAGGACCTGAAATTCATGGGGTTTGAATTGGAGACGAACACTGACTGAACAGCTGAACAATCTCGTCACTCCGCGATTCCCAAACTGTAACAAGTTCGTCTGACTCGAGCGCAGGTTTCAAAATTGCACACAGGACTTGAAAGCAGTTCTCACCTTCATGGGATCCTGTGAGTGCCACTTCACGCTCATCCCAGGAGCTCCCAGAGCAAAACAGGCTTTTTGAGATCTCTCCTCCACGGCCCATATTCTGCAGGTGTGATCGTCACTCACGCTGGCGATATGTTCGCCTTTCTCTGGGTCGAACGTCACATCGTTTACGTAGTCTGTGTGCCCCTCCAGGATCTGAACGAAAAAGGAAGCATTCCAAACAACACAACCTCACAACGCCGCGTGAACCATTGTTTGTTTGTCCACCAGAATTCCATCACCTGATAAAGCTTTTCCGCTTCTAGTTGTCTCGAATATCCCAAACTTCCAAACTTACCTCCATGTTGTCGTCGTTTTTCAAGTCAGATCGAAAAATTCGGATTTTCCGATCTGAACCAGCTGTACAAAAACTGCAACACGAAATTGAAGACATGAGTGAAGCACAAGACGAACTCAATTTTGAAAGACTAGTGCTGACAAACTGTTCCGCAACCACAAACATGTTGTGATAATAGTGTTCGTTTGACTTGGTGTGAGACGAGCTGCTCACCTGAGTATCTTGGGTAGTGTCAGCAGAGAGGTCGAAGGATTCCAGGACAACGAGAACACGCGCGCTCCGTGGTGAAAGTCTCTCAGGGGTATGAATTCCACCCCATCAACTTCTGCGGCTTCTTCCTGGAATGTCCGAAATCACCAAGTTGGAAGCGAGCAACACAACTATGTACTCGTAAAAATCCACAAATTTTCAAGTCACAATTTGGAGAAACAAGGACCGCGAACGTGTCCGACAGCAGATCCGCTCCTGAAACGCAAAGTTTCCAAATCCAGCCAGGCTCGAGTCTTTTGGAACATTTCAGTCTTGGGAAACTGCACCACAAACTTGGCAGCGATCTCCGGTTGGCAGCTCCTTGGATGGCCTTCACAAGAATGTCTGACCAATCACAACCATTCGAAAAAACTTGGAAACTGTCATGGACGAGGCAATCTTGTGTGATGGCATTCATAGAAGTCCCACAAGAGTCAAATGCAAACAAACTCGAATCTGGGTTGAAGTTGAGTTGTCTCACGAACAAGATTGGCAGCTGTTTTGAGTGACGGTCATTTGGATTGAGCAAGAATGAGGTTCTCCGAACAAAGACGAGTTCAATTTAGCAAGAACACCCAACAGTATTCACACGTGTCGCGCCAAACTGAATGGACAACAGATCAACTTTTCAGAAGTGAAAAACATTTTCTGATAATGGGGCGTCTGCCAATTCTCCCACATAGGATGGACATCCAGGTGAAGCAAATGGCTTGAAACCCAGTTGCATTCATGTGTGTGTCCATCCACAACCCCCCCCCCCCAAAAAAAAAAAAACAACAAAAAACAACTCGTCTCTCTTCCTCCTTCCAGGCCACTCCCCCTTCGAAGGCAATATCACTCTCCTTGGCCACCCCTTCCTGGGTCAACCCCCCTTCCTCTTGACCGGTGCCAGTCCATCGGGTTCCAGTCTCCCCTGCAACTGCTTGTTTTATCGGTCTGAGAACAGGCGGTGACATGTTTGCTTTGCCTTTTTTATGATCTCTGGTCGGAACGTCTTCTCTGGGTGAGATCATTTCTTTCATTCTGAAAAATCGTTCACCGAATCTGAACATTTTTCTTTCGCTGTGCTTGGAATTGGAGGGGACAATCAACCAAAATGCGGTGGCTGACAATCCCTCTCCGGAGTCCGTCGAGTCATTTGACCAGTCTCATTTCACCATATCTGATGGTTCAGCGGAGCAGACTGCTGAATGTCCCTCATTTGCTGAGACTGTAACATTGACGAAGACGATCAAAAAGTTACAGCACGTCGTGCAACCTTTCATCTTGTGAACCTCGGAACTCACCTCAAAACGACATGATCCAACAGAAATTCTCGATGTGGTGGCCACAGCGATCAGGTCACTGGACCACTCAAATGGGCAAAACTCCACTGTCTCGACAATATCGTGACACTCTATGTTGTATGTTGGCTCTTTGGTATTTTCTGTCATCTTTAACAATGCACTGTTAGCTGTTTTCTATTTTCAGCAGTTCGGTGCTTTCAAACACCCGCTTCCTGTCAAAAATGGCCAAAGTTGACCGCTAGCGCTTCATTCAACTTCCAATGTACCGACTAGAGAGCACCTGTTGTCAAAATTCAGCAATCCATTGTGTAGATGTTCTCAGTAACTTTGGAGACGAATACTTAATTACAACTTATCTGATAAACGTCGTATTTGCAAGTGATTAACAAATCAAAGCCTCAATCAAAAACGATATGCTTGGTCATTGGGACACCCAACACGAAGAAACGAGCGCGCCCATCGTCGCACCGGGTTGATTTGCACGTGTCGCCATCTGCGCCATTTTGACTGATGCAAGGAGAGGAAAACTTGAAACTGTTGAGATTATGGGGCTTTTTGAAACACATTTGGCAGGTAAGAGCAAATTTTCTCAAAGAGAAACGTCACCAAAACAGGGATCAACACGTGAAACTTCCCATTTTTGTGGATATTCGTGGGCAGAACTGGACAACATGTCACTGTTGTTCAGATTCGAACACACGACCTTCTGATCGTCGTTCACTCGCTTTGCGACTTCGGCCACGGCAAAATATCGTGGTGGGGTGTCCATAAAATCGAGGTGCTTGGAGTCCAAAGCGTGTTTCCCCAGATTTGTGCAGAAACTGGTGCCAAGACACTGACACAATGGAAAGAGAATGCGAAATTGACCACATTGCGACTCCCACACCACACACACACACTTCTGCCCAAATTGATTGATTGATAGATTCAGCGTCCCAATGTTCAGGCCATGAAAATGATGCCAAGATGCCCTTCCAGAGACAAGTGTCAACGCGGACGCCCGGCATCAACGTGTGAACGCTCCGCCTCCCTCAAATACGTATCAAACTGAACCCAGCGCGGACGGGTCGGCGATTGACGACGCACGCCACTGACAACTTAAGGGAACGAGAAAAGGTTGATTTACCCACCTGCATGACCTGGACATTGTGTTTCTTTCGTCACATCCAGATCATTAGACCGAAGTTGGACATCAAACCGACAGGATGAGCAGCAAGGCGTGCACGCACTGCGGCTGCAGTGAGATCGACACGGATCCAGCGCGCGGTGACGCCGTTTGTACCGGCTGTGGCTCCGTGCTCGAGGATCAGATCATCGTCTCGGAGGTGCAGTTCCAGGATACGGCCTCCGGCGGCTCAGCGGTGATTGGAACTCATGTGTCCAACGAAGGTGAAGCGCAGGCTCTTTCGGATTGACCAGTGCAAGTGCTGTGGTGTTTTGTTCCTTTTCGGAGGCACAGTTCTCGTTTGGGCCTTTCCACAACGGCCTGACCATGGATCTATCTGGTTGCTTGTTGTGATTACAGGGCCGAAAGGTCTCTCAATGGGCGCTGGATTTCATCATGGGCTGACGAGAGAATCTAGGGCGATCACGTTGCAGAACGGTAAGTGGCACCGGAGCAAACTGCTGCACTTCAATATTTGCGTGAAAGATTGCTTGACATCCGATGAGGGAAGACCTGTCGTCAACTTCGAAATCAAAATCACACAAGGACAGCAGTACCGTAAAATCCCGCGTATAATACCCCCTTTTGATGCTCAAAAATCAATGCCAAAAATGGGGGGTGGTCTTACATATGAGGATTTGACTTTTGGTCTCAGTGATCAATAACAGGATCAAAAGTAAAGAGTCAAGAGTAAAAATAAGGAAGTAAAGTATCAAAAAAGAGTGAGATGAGATAAGGTAGTATTGAAGTTGAGTCAAAATAAAGAAATTGATAAAAAGTTTGCCTGAAGAGTATATATTTGTAGCTTTTTAAAGAAAAGATATTTAGAGAAAGTAATTTTAAAGGAATTTCTTTGGTTTTGATTTAAAAAAACTTTAAAATTTGTATATATGAATTAATTTCCTAAAAATAGGAAAAATAGCTTTGTACTGATTTTATGGTGAAAAAATGGGGGGTGGTCTTATACGCGAAGGGGTCTTATATGCGGGATTTTATGGTAATTTCCCTGTAAGTGTTTGTTTCTGATTCAGGCAAGAAGCGGCTTCAGACTCTGGGCAACCAGTTGCGGCTGAACCAGCATTGTGTGGACGTGGCGTACAACTTTTTCAAAATGGCTGTGTCGCGACATCTGACACGAGGAAGACGGACGCACCATGTCACCGCTGCCTGTCTCTACATCACGTGCAGAATAGAAAAGACGCCACGTATCCTTTTCACGTACGTTCAAAGAGCGGTTTGGCCCTCTGGATTCACTGATGAGCACACACAGCTGAACTTGGGGATACTGGCGACCTCCGTGCCACGACGTTCACAAGGTCTCGTGGCTGAAGTGGGGAAAAAGCGTCGTGACGTGTCTAGCTCCACGATCCAACTCAGCTTTTGCTTTGAAGAAGTTGACACACAGGATGGACCGGAAAACTTGCGTGCACGATGCCCAGATGCATTCTGGTCAGAACTCTGGATCAAGTTGCAAATGGGATCGTTTCCAGAAGGAATGCTGTACATCACCCATGAAACAAATTTCCTTGACAGAGCACAGACATGCTGTTGGACTTCGCAGACATCCTTCAGGTAAAATGTTCACGGTTTGGGAATTTGTTAGACAGGCGCATCCTGCCGCATCCTGCCCCTTGCCCTCTTACGGATGGAATTTTTGGACAGATAGCTCTGGTTTCTTGCAGAGTATCTCACTTCTTCGCCGTCTCCTTATTTTTGCGCAAAAAGTATTGTGACAAGCTGGAATTCTTATTTTCAGACAGACGTATACGTGCTGGGAAGAACGTACTTGCAACTGTCCAAGGAACTGTGCCTCAAAAGTATTCCTCTTCTGGGTGAGTGTTTTGATCTTGAGGCAAGCAACAAGTTTTCACTCGACTCTTTGTCATGTCAACACGACGAAATTTCGGGGGAATGCCCCGAAGGTCACCGTACCAGCAGTTGGGTCGTTCTCCTTGCCTTCGTAATTTATTAGCCGCTTGTCGGATGATATTGGTTTGCCAGTGTATCCCACCGGCTTTCAGTCTGGATGATGAACTTGCATGTTCCGGATCCCCCCCCCCCCGGGAAAGTAGGAGATTCGGAATTGCCTGGGACCTGGAAAGTTTCTGGAAACCAGACTCCTCATTGAACACAGGCGAAGTACGCGGCGAGCGGCTGATAGAATCTATTTCTACTTGAAAGTCTAGTTTTGTTTTGTGACTCCCCAAGTTTTGGATTGCTCGCAGCTCGCAGAATCAGATAAGTCCAAGTCATTTCTTTGTTGTTTTTTTTTTGCAAGTTTATTGTGTAAAGGCAATAAACTGGGTGCTGAGTGTAATACTGCAGCTTGAACGTTTTACAAAGTTTCTAATCTCCCGTTTGCTGCAAGGCTGTAGTACCTGCTTGCACTCGATCTGTCCCTCACGGATCAGCTAGCAGTAGAATATGAGTTCAGGGATTTGACCGCCCTGGACGCCAGTGCCATTAGTGCTGTCTGAGGAACATTGAAACTGGAAATTGACCTTGCCTTGGGTGACTTCCGCCATGCCCTCCTGTCCAAAGTAGCTCAGTTCAGCACCATCCAGAATTGCACTGGCAGTGTAGAATGTGTCGGGTTCTATTTGAATCGGGTTCTCGAAAAAGACCGGGAAAGAGTTACTGGATCCATCAGAGAGGAATTTGGTTTGGTTGCACCCCAAGATCAAACCGTTCCGCTTCAGTTCAATCTTCACCCTGTATTCAGCGGTGCCGTTGCTGGAACCGTACAATCCGAAACCAGCAATGAAAATGCGTTTGTCAGCAGAAAACTGTATGCTGTCGCAGCGTCCCCTGTATCTCCACTGGTTGCCCCTGAATGCTGTCGACTGGAAGCGGTGGACTCTGTGAGGAACAAGGCCGCGTCGAGGTTTGCCGGAGTAGGGCAGGTTGGGTTTGTACTGGGCAGTGTAGTGGAGGAAGATGTCGTTTGTCTCCTGCAAGTTGAGGACTCCCGATTGGGCAGCACTGTTGGCAAACTCGTCAAGTTGCATAGCTGGAATTCTGATTAGGTACAGGGCGTTACCCAGCACTTGGCGTTTGTTTTCACTCGTCGGTTCGATCTCTTGGCGCCCACATTCTGCCTCCGCCCAACGAAGCGCAGCTTCAAAGAGGGAAATTTCTCGCGCGTTGAGGGTTTCCCGGGCCAGCACTGCTTGTAGTGTTGCGTAATCGATGTCAGCAAAGCCGTCCGACCTCAGCGCTTCTTCAGCCTGTGCGTCGATCACTTCCCAGCATCGCTGCATCAGTTCGGGCTCCTCGAACAAGTGACTCTGACTGAGCAGGATACAGGCGTTTTTCGCAGTGAGACTTGTCTCCAGGTAGCGCACACATGCCCGAGCGAGAAACGGCACGATGTACTTTTTGGCGGCGTACAGCGTGGCAAGAACTGTATCAGCTTCGACGTCGATCTCATCGCAGTAAAGATACCTGAAAACCAATTGTACAAGTCAGCCAAAAATGATCCAGTTGGCAAGGCAATTCTTCCTTTGTGTCATGAATGGCATCGCCAATTTACGTTCCGTCCACAGCAACACACTTTGTTAGTTGCGCCTACATGACGGTGATTCAAAGAGCAAAATCTGCAATGTCTGGAAGAATAATACAGAATATATTTTTTGACCCGGGGTGGAAACCAAAAACACGATGTGACGCCGGGTACTGAGAAGCACACAGTTCAGGGTTCAGGCAGATCTGTATTGTTCAACCAGAAGTGTCTCAAATGCTTATCACCTTTCAAAATTGCCATGAAACAGTGCGACTCAGAAGCTTTTTGAGCATGACAAGAATGCCAAATACCTCAAAAGGTTCAGAAAAGCGGTGGGCTCAATATCCGGTATTTCAATGTCATTCTTGCCATCCGCCAGTCCTCCATAGAACATAGCGTAGAACACAGAGCTGCCTGTAGCGAGTACGTATTTGTGGGCGGGAATGCGTTGTGCATGCGGTGCAGTGCCAACCACAAAATGCACATCAGCCATTAACTCGGAGTTGAACATGATGGCGTTGCGCTCGCGGACGGTTCCCTTGTTGGCCTGCCAGTTGTGATCGGGGTCGGCGGCGGCGGCTGCCGCGGCGGCGGCGCTCGATGTAGACGCGCTGCCGTTCCCTTCCAGGTTGTCGGGGCGCGAGCCGCTGGCGATGGCCATGGGCTGACCGCCGCCGCGCGGCGCGTGGTCGCTGCTTCGGTAGTGACCGACCGGAACCTCCTGGTTCATCTCGTCGTCCGGTTCCTCCTCGAGTGTGTCCATCTTGACGACTCTACTGCAGTCCTTGTCACGCCGTGGCCTCGTGCAGGGGCACCTGCGTGAATGTTGATATTCCATCAAGTCACGACGATGGAGCATTGTTGTTGCAAGGAGAAACGCAGCTGAAACAAGGCTGTGTCACGGACCCAAGGTTGCGTTTGTGCCATCTTCATAACTCTATCACGATCACGTAGCTGTCTTGGCTCTGTGAGAAACTACCGAGTGGAACAATTCGTACGTTTTCCCTCTTTACCGCGACTTCGCAAAATGGCACAGATTGCAGACTGGCGAATTCAGTGGAAAGCCAGCGGTAACAGTCGCTACGGATGTGTTGTGGTTAGGGTGTATCGCAGAACTTGTTTGGCAAAAGAAAGGCTGGGAACCACATGTGCTGACATTTGGATCTACGCTGAACTTGGCAAGCGAACAAGCCAACTGTGAATCAGTACGAGGGGCCGAGGGCTAATTCGCAACTCGGGGTGTTGATTTGCAGCTGGGAAGCAGAGAAAACTCCCGCAGTGTTCCCAGATTAGCTTTCACCTTCACCCTCCGATCTTTGTGTTCGTTTTCAGAAAGTAATGAGGTTTCACCGACACTGGCTGACTTAATTGCTAAAATCCAGTTTCCACCAAGTGTCTGACAACTGCAGACCTATTGCTTGTCGGACTTAGACTACGAAAGACAGATTTGAAAGGAAGGGTGTTGAAATTGCACCCTTGATTGCCCTCTGGGAGATCTCAGTGCAGAGGCTCGTGTTTGTGGTTCACCAGTTCAAACCACTTCTACCGATACCGCGACGAACTGTTACAAACCTGCACAGTCTGGCACACGAAAAACTCGTAATTTCCTAGGATTTCTGGACAAAAGTGTGACCACTGCTGGTGAATTTGGCGAGGCTGTCAGCCATGTTTACAGATGTCACAGAGCCGCCTCGCGGCGCTTTCACACGTCTGTCCAGGTGGCAGCAGCAGCACCCCGGGCGCCAAATGCAAAATGCAAGTTCTCCAAAAATGTATGCGTGATTGTGGTTCCAACACCCATATGTGAACATTCTTGACCCTTTCATTTCAGATCCGATCATATACATCCAGAGATTTGCGCACAAGTTGGAGTTTGGCGACAAGACGCACGAAGTGGCGACTGTGGCGAATCGGCTGGTCCAGCGCATGCAGCGAGACTGGATGGCGCAGGGCAGACGACCTTCTGGACTCTGTGGAGCAGGTATGATATCTAAGTGCGGTGCTTCCACACGAAAGGTGATACACTGAAAATCCACTCAAGTGACAATCTTTTGTGAACCTTCTCGTGCAGCATTGCTGGTAGCAGCCCGAATGTTCGACTTCAACCGATCAGTGAAAGATGTCGTCCGAGTTGTGCAGATCGGTGAAGGGACTATCAAACAGAGGTGAGTTCTCAGCAGCCCAATGAACCATGTCTCAGTTCCGTCCAAATCTGTGAATACGAAATGGAGCTTTCGAGAGTTGTGCAAAAGGTTCCGGGATCTTGAGTGAGACGACCACCGTGAGCGGGCTTGGGGGTTGGGGGTAGGGGGTGGTGGGGGATCCAACTTTGAAAGATTCATCATGTTCGACATTGTTCTGCTTTTGACACTCGGCCGTTGGAGTGTTTATTTTTGTGATGTGCGCACATAACAAAGGACTCTGGTGACTTGATTTGCAGGTTGGCTGAGTTCGAAGCAACACCGTCCAGTGAACTGACAATCGATGAGTTCACAAAGATTGACCTGGAAGAAGAGATGGATCCCCCGTCGTTCACTGAAGGCAGACGGAAAGCCAAGCTGCAGCAGGTGCGAGACCCTTGCAAAAACAAGTGGTCATTTTGCAGGAAGATTCACTTTTTGTGAATTGTGTTCGCAACGCTGTTGTATCTTTGTGGAATTTGGATTTCAGTTGGAGGAGCAAGGACAGCTGCCGGGTTTGACCACGAAAGTGTCAGAGTTGCAGGACGAAATTGACAAGAAATTGAACGACATTATTGAGAAGAAAGCGAAGAGGTTCGCAAAGAAGATGGACTCTGGTGAGGAACTTTCCGGACTCGTGTCGCTAAGATCGGCCGGATGTTCTCATTGGCCATTTGTTTTGACCTGTCGACTCTTGCGCACTTTGCAGACAGCGCCAGCATATGTTCCTCGGCGCCCTCCTTGTGTGAGTTGGACAGTGAACTGGAACAGTTGGAGAAGGAACAAGCGTCCCAGTTCATCGTGGAGGAAACAGCGTCCGCTGTCTTGAATCTTGCTGGACAAGTTGGAGGTGAAAACAGTTCCGGTGACAGGACGTTGGAACCGAGCACCAGCTCATTGGCCGAAGCTCTCACAAACTGTGATAAGGACAAGTTGTTGATGCCGCCGCCGCCGCTCGCGAGACCGACGGCTGCGAGTCTGGGACTGAAGCTGACGCTGGAGGAGCAGCTGAGTCTGAAACCGTCCGAACCGGAGGAGGAGCCGCCCGAGGAATCGGGGGGAGAACTCGATCTCAGCGGCATCGACGACGATGAAATCGATCTGGTCAGTGTCAGCGTCTGTGGTTCCGATGGCGAGTGAAGTCCGGGGAAGTGGGGGATTGAGTCTTTGTCTGAATAACTGTGTTCTCAAGTCGGTGTTGTATTTTTTTCTGTTTGCCAAGTCACGCTTATGTGTTTGGGACAATTGCTTTCTCTTTTGTACTCAGTACATCTTGTCTGAGCGAGAAGCCAAGCTGAAGACGGACATCTGGATGCGCATCAACGCCGAGTACCTCGAAGAACAGAAAGTGAAGGAGGCCAGGCGGAAGGAGGAACAGAAAGACAAGCCAGAAAAAAAGGTTTGCTGTGTTTGGACATGTTTCTCTGGACGTGTTTCGCAGGATGCTTGCCGTCGTCTAATGTCGGCGTTGCCCGAATGCTGAACGTGTTCACAAATTTACAGAAACGAAAACCCAGAAAGAAACAACCGACCAAAGAAGCAAGCACAGCGAGAGAAGCCATCGAGAAGATGCTGCAAGAAAAGAAAATTTCAACAAAAATCAACTACGATGTTCTTCGAACGTTGACGGCCGATCTCGAAAAAGCCAAGTCTTCCAAGGCTGAATTGGGCGACAAAGGCCCAGTGGAAGCGACTCCCATCACTTTGCCAACGACTCCTCAGAAAAGGTAGAAAGGAGACAAAAAAAATTTCTGTGTTGTGTTTTGGCGTCTGGCGTTTTTCGAATGATATGTGCTTGACTGTTCTTGTAGATTCAGGAGGTTGAGTTCTTCACAGCCACAGGGTGTCAAAACGGAAATGAAAGCAAGCCGAGTTGTTGACTTGACAGAGGTAAGTTGTTTATGCAATCTTTTCGGAATGCTGAGTTTTATTTCAAAGAAACCAAAAAAAAAAAAAAAAAAACATTAAGAAACAAAAGGCTCCGAAACGAAAAAGGATCGAGTGTCTTCGGAAACTACCACGATGTCATGTGTAACTTTTGAAGCCTCCAGAGAAGAAGCTGCGATTGGACGCGTCCATTTCGGAGGAACCGGCTGTAGCGGCGCCACCGACCGTGCCTCCCGTACAGGAAGGTAACGAACAAAACTATTGGTGTCCAGATAACAGTCCGGTTCACACAAACAGTACGAAGCATCGAAGCAGGATCCATCCAACTTCGCGCACAAAACCACACACAATCTTCTGCGCGGCTGCTCGTTAGATCGCTCTTCGACGAACGCAAAAACCAGGTTTGATGCGCGGGATGTTGCAGAAGCGGAGGATGTTGAAGACGACGAGGAGGATGAGGACGAGGAGGAAGAGGACGCGCCCGTCAGTGCCGTGACGCAGCTCATCGGGCAACACGCGCCAGGTCAGTTTGAACTTTTATGGTTTTTGTCGAGGGTTTAGAGACTGGTAAGAAACCATGCACAACCCACCCAACTGCCACGGTGTATTGACTGAGACGAGGAAACTTGTTTCAGATGACTTCGACGATTACGAGGACGGGTACGAAGAGTACGACTAGTCGACGAGCAGGAGGATTCCCAGCGTGAAACACCAGTTCTAGTCGATGAAATGCGTCTCTTGTTTGTTTGGAGCGCACAATTTGAATTTCAGTTCTGTATGCTCAGGAGTGATGTTCAAGAATCTCTTTGTTATTCTCAGTGGATCATGGAAACGACTGAAACAGCTGTTGTCTCTTTCCGGTTTCCAACATAGGGGCCCAAGGGGTGAATTTGTTAAGTCTTGGACAGAAATGCTGGCCAGGAAAGAATCACATTATTTTCGGTTGAAGTGATTGTTGTCTCTAATCTTTGGCGACAAGCACAATCAGTTTGTTTCTCCCAGGGCTTCAAGCCACCTGCAGGCAATGAGAATAATTTCTGCTTGTTGTTGCTTCGCTTCGTCCATCAAATATTTGTTGGCGACTACACGTAAAATAATGTTCACCATATGGTACACTGTATTTATCACTGTGACATCGCACGTGAGAAAAATAAATTTTCACAAAATTCAGCACTCTCTTGCATTTCATTTTGCACCAAATGTTGTGGCACGTGCGTAGTTGAGATAGTCGTGTTTTTCTGGGTCCGAGTGTTCGTGGACTGCAGTGTTGCTCAGTTCAGTTCGCACCAGTCCTCCGACAGCACAAGGGCCTTGCGCGCACAGTTACAGGCACATTTCGTTCAACCTGGGCAAATCGCTTTGCACATGATATGCGCAGCGACGCAAACACATCTCACGAGCCACCATCGTCAACGACGAAGATGCGTGAATATGTCCGACACGTTTCCTCCGCCATTTTTGTCTGGACACAACCGCGCCTTGCTTTGCATTTCTGTGCTCCTGCATTTCGCAACCACCTGAACAGTTGAATGGTTCCAGCAGTTTCCCATCAAGGCCTTGAGATTTTTGGTACGTGGGGGCCAGCCCCGCACGTTCCTGATCGCGATGTGATAAACTCTGCCTTTCGCCGCTGTTACGTGATGAAGAGCATCCACATTGCCAGTATGACGTTCACTGACAGCAAAACTGTCCCGAAGAACAGAACGACGGTGTAAACGGCTGTTCTGGTTTCTCTGTTTGGAATGGTGGAGCGCAGTGCGAGCTCGACGAGTGCGCGCAGGATGTACTGTCCATCCAGCGCATAGCACGGCACGACGTTCAGCAGCGCCAGGGCTCCCGACAGTGAGATCAAGTATCTGGGAGACTGGTCAAGGAAGAGGGCGCGACATTTCTGACACGAGCAGAATTCTCTGCGAAAGCCTGCGCCGGGAACAAGGTTGACTGTTCGGATCTGACGTTGGCAATCGCGTTCGATACACCAGCAATCTTCTTTTCAAAGGATACTTGCAGAAAGTGGACACTGCGTAGGGCAGGTTGAGAGGAACCAACAGACTATTGGGAACGTAGTCACTAAGCGTTGCTGCAAAAGGAAATATATTTTTGCGGACCCAAGTCCCAAGACACTTGGGTTGCTGGATTGACACCACAGAGAATTTTCGAATTCACACATAAGGATCTTGATACCTGAGTAATGCAGATCAAGTGGATGACCAAGGAAGAGTAAGGGAGCTTTGCCCAAGTGTTGCACTCTCAGCAGCTTGGTTGAGTTGTCGAGGGAAGGGGTCACGCAGACATTTGGAACACTCGGGTTGTAGCAGTCACTCTGCAGGTGGCAAGTCTGTCGGTCAGTGGTGGACCGTGCAGGTAAGCACGCATATTTCTGGAAAAGAAAACTGGCGTATTGGCACGGCACTGTGACAATGACGCCTGTTGAAGCAACTGTCAAAACACACTGTCAAGTCCACCTGTTCGTGTGCAGTCTTCGTGAAATACGAAAAACACAGATGCGTGTTGCTGGTGTTGGAGCAGCATTCCACGTTTCCCGTCGACGTCACGTAAGCTGCAAGAAAAGATTTCAACTGACAGGTAGGCGCTCCACAAAAAAGCAGTTCTTACACGGACGCGTGGTTCCTCGAAGTGACGAGTGCACTGAACATCAAACGCACGTGACATAGAAATATCCTGCTGTTGAAGCAAGTCAAGTGGCATGCAATATCCGGGGCTTTTGTCCTCCATCGCAACCGAGATGCACGAAACCCAATCCGCGACGCTCGTCACACGACACCCTCCGATGCTCGTCACGTGATCACCCGCCGCCAGGCCCCGAGGCCCTGAGATTGCCGAGTTCTACAAAAGTCAAACCAGGTTAGAATACACTCTGTGAATTTGGTTGTTGAACAAAACACTGCAAATACACGACCACGTACCTCCTTTACGCTGGTAATGAGCACTGAATTTCCAGTTGTATAAAAGGGCATCAAGGTGTATGGCAATGAGAACAGAACTGCGAGGGCGATGATCACAATGACGAAGTTGTGCCACACCCCCGCACAGAAAATCCGTAGTTGTCGGATTGGAGATATCACTTGTAGATGATCAGTGTACAAATCTACAAACGCACCGGGGTAGATCCCAAACACGAAGAGCCCAAATCCATTCACTCTCACTTGCTCTCTGCAAAAGCAAGAACACCCAGTACTTCAGACACACGCCAAATCGGTGACCCATTTTCCCAACAACGCAAACTCTGACAGGAAACTTGCACTTTTTTTGCCAAAGTTCCATTTCGTGGGTGGGTCGGGCTGGGGGGGGGCAAGGGTCTTTCTGCATGATTTTTCCCGGAAGCGCGATTCCAAAAGACACGCCGAATGAGCTTCGCTTTCGGCACGTGCAAAAACGTGTGTTTCCAGCTGACATTTTGCTGATTCAACAAATGCAACTGGGTTTCGCAGAAACTAGAGAGTTTGACAGCAGTACCTGACAGCTGCTACCGCGTGTCCCACTTCGTGCAACACACCGCACACAAACAATGTGAGCAGGTAATAATAAATCTGACTCATCGGTAAATTGACACCCGGCATCTGAAATTGGAGGAGCAAATGACACAACCATCTTGAAGCGTGTCTTTCTTGATGCAACAGTGAAATCGATCTCCTCGAGAAAGAAAATCTCAACTTACAACAGGTGTCAAGATTTGCTCTTGCACCGGCGCTCGTCTCAATGTGTTGAACACCAACAATGACAACAGGAACACCGACAGCACCATCGCCACCAAACCAAAGCAGACACCGCACGTGAACCATATTCGCAGAAAGTTTGGCTTCATCTGTCCAACGCGCAGGAAAAAGCGGTTCAGACAGGTCGAGAACCAGCGAACTTGACAAATGGAGAAACTGATTCCCGTCGTCGACATGAACTCCACATATGGTCTGGACAGGAGTCTGTGAGTCTGGAAAAAAAGACATTTTTTGTTGTGACTCGAGGCGTGAACAGTTGTTCAATTTGTCAAATCGGAGGTCACATCTCTCTTGCTAGACTGTCAGTGTGAGCCAGAAACGCAAGCTTTCTTCTTACTTTGAGAAAGACATCCAGGAGATAGATTGACGCCCAGCTGCCAAGGAACAGCGCAAAAGCTGTGGCTGGCAGCATCCTGGTTCTTTCTTTCTCCACTGCAGTCAAAAATCTCCAAGTGACACTGATGCCCAAGCTGCCCTGCCTCGCATATCTGTTTTCTGCTGCGGCGTGCGTCTGTTGCTTCCTGTGACTCACAAACACCTGTCGAATAAGAACACGTTATCCTAACTGAGACTGACAATTCACATGAGATCAATACACTTGAACTACGTGGCTCTGGAAACCCATCTTCGCCACCAAAATTTGACAAAACACGAAAAGAAGCTAAATCTAGGGCAAACACACCCCTCTGAACAGGTGCACGAAGCAGGGAAACTCAAAGAACACAAATGCGAAAAAGCATCGCCATGCTTTGATAAGTAGGTCAACATTGAGGGCGCGACGCTCATTGGTCGTCACAGGAACCGGAAGAAGCACGTTTCGGCGCAGCCACCGGTGTTGTTGCATCAGAAAATCTTCAAACGGCAAAAGGATGGCTGAAACTCCAAAAATATCACAGCCGCACTTGTCCAAGCAAGACTTGAGTAAACTAGTGAGTAGTAAATCCGAATAAGTGTCCCGCATAAGGCTCCTTTCTTGCTGCAGATGGTCCGTGAAAACCCGGGCGATAATAGGTGTTTTCTGTACAGCAGTGTCCAATTCTCGCCATTGTGGATTGGAAATTTCACTCACCAGCATATACGTATGCGTATGAAGTCATTGCAACTCAAAATTGATTGTGGCAACTCGCAAGTATTTTCACGTGCGTGCGGTTGTGTGTGTGTGTGTGTGTGTTCGCACACGCTCCCAACACTTCTGGGTCTGTGTGGAGTGACTTGAATTTTACTCACCTACAAAGTTTGAGCGAGTTGCCAAACCAGGTTGTCGAAAACCTGGTGGGGCACTGGTCTGACATTGAAATACCGGCTGACCGCTTGGGTGACTTGTGGATTCATGGGTGCAAGGTCCCATTGACTTGAAATTTCGATGAGTTTACGTATGATATTCTGTTTAAGAAAGCTCAACAGTTCTTCTTCTGTTTGGGTGATGATTCTGTGTCCTGCGG
>JAAUXT010015619.1_pt1 | contig 22703 bp, 25 predicted proteins | sample 7278171 | NCBI WGS metagenome assembly JAAUXT01 (sample SAMN14350112, study PRJNA611818) | marine sediment metagenome | isolation source: surface marine sediment (1.8m) | place: French Polynesia: Moorea | collected 2018-08 | reverse complement strand
TGCTGAAAAATCCCAAAAAGTAGGACAAAGTAGGACATTTTTCAAAAAAGTAGGACAAAGTAGGACAAGCATGAAATAGTAGGACAAAGTAGGACAAAGTAGGACGCTGGACACCCTGGGTGAGAGATCCACTTCGTTCAGAGTGGATGAACCCCAACGTAAACAGAAGCTCAACTGGTCTGTCGGGATGCTGAGCTGTTCTCACCTTACAAGCCTCGCAGGACATGACACCGAAGTGGTAGCCGGTCGAGTCGGCCTCGCAGACGGCGCAAGGACGCAGTTTGACGCCCTTTGGCGACGACCCGCCGCCGCCGCCACCGCCGTCCTTCTCCTTCTTCTGACCCGCAGTCTTCCTCATCTCTGCAAAGCAGAACGCGAGTCTTCAAGGGCGGTATGGTGTGAACAACAAAACAATGTTGAGTTTGGTTTGATCATTGACCCAATCGACAGGACCTGCAGTTGTGTGGTTGGTTTGCACAACGCTGAGCTTGGTGACTGACACCTCAACAAGTTTTTGTTTGTTGTTTGGGCTGCCGGCTGAAAAGGTCAACCAAACCAGAGTTCGGTGTGAGTGTGAAACAACTGCCAAGGGCAACGAACGACATCGCAGTTACCTTTGACAACTAAACACACACAGCGCTGGTCAGCTGACCAACAACTGTCCTGGCACCTGCAGTGATCTGTCTGTTTTGTGTTTCCTCGATCAAGAAGTTCCCGCCATCCAAGCACAAAAACAAGTCTTTGATTGCTCGTACAGTAATCAAATCCGCAAAACTATGTTTTCAACTACGTTTCCATCCCATCCCTTTGTTGACGAAACTTGCACAGTCCACAAAAGGAGGCCAGAGGAATAAATTAACATCGAAGCTTCAGTGAACCCATACCTCTTGTGTGAATCAGACCGTTCACGGTGGCTTACTTTTCATGGACATTTCTGTGTGTGGAAGGTGCGATTCTGTTCCTGGAACGTTCTTGAGCGTTAACGAAGGCCTTTCTGGACCAGTCTGTGGTCTTGCATGGAGGGCTGAGTCTATGAGGTGCATGGTGCAACCTATTGTCAAGCCAGTCTTACACAAACAGCCCCACAGAACACGCAGACAATCAAATGCATCTTTGGTTCACACATGCAGAAACAGTACCAATGCAAGCACGCGTACACCACGCGTACGCGCGCACACATCAGCTCGAAACACGCAACACAGGCAAAGATTGGAAACCAAGTTGGTTGGCACAACAACCTTGAAGACGTTCGATCTCGTCACGTCTGCACAGTGTTCCAATCAGACCAGTTGCAACAGGATTCGATCTTCATCGTCAAGTACTCGCGGTATCTGCGTGAGCTTGGACAAGCAACGTCAATGTGCAGCTGGAGGCAAAGTCCTTGTACTCATCCGAGCTGACAATGCTGTGGTCTTGCCTCTGATTTGACCTCGTTTGCATTCTTCTGGATGTGCTCATGTCCATGCGCATCAAATCTTTTCTCACTTCTTCGAGTCAATTTATATCTCTGACTTCAAACGCAAATCCAAATTGATAAAGGCCCCAAAAGTGGGTTGCTGTGATTGCTCTTCAAATCAAGGATACGGCCAGACCACATCTAATCTCTCAGTACACTCTCAAAATAACCCTGTAGATTTCTCAACAAACAAAACAGTTTCGAGACATTTTCAATTGCAGTGAAACTTGGGACACAAAAGCTGCGAGAACGGAACTCAATGTGAGGGGGAATGGGTTTCTTCTTGCAAACTACTTGAGAGTTTCGTTGCTGAACACCACGAAACCCAGATCTTTGACATTTTACAGGATACATCCAAAGCTACCACCTTGTACCTTGGTCATCTCAAACAAACTCAGTGATAGACATCTATTTCAGACGAAACTCTGAGATTAATTGAACTGCTTATCAGGGATCGTTGAACTGATTTGCTACAGATACGAGTGGCCGACAAGGGGCCTGGTCCGCGTCTCCTGACATCCGATTCTGAGGACAACTGCATCACGCTTCAACCTTCACTTTGAACACTGGAACTCAGGACTGCAGCCAAGACCCTGACAAAGTGAGGACCTGCAAGGGCTGACGGACGGATCAAGGGTCTGCTCCAGCGAGTGGACCCCGTGAGGTGGTGCCAACCTGACTTCGAACAGCGCACAAAAACAGATGTCGGGGGGTTACGGGGCCCCAGGCCAGTGGGGGGGGGGAGCTGGACACACCACTGGCAGTGTCCTGTGGTGTCGATCCACCCACCCACCCCCTTGTCACTTGGAACTGTGCTTCTGTAAACAATCAACTCCTGCCTTATCAACAACTCGCACACATGCGTGCATGTTTATCCGTCGCATCACGAGCACAGTCCCTGCGTGCAAATGAAAAATGTCCGATTTACGCCTGCAAAACAAGGTACTCTTCAACGAAATGTCGCGTCGGCCAAAAAAGCGGATGAAAAGAGTCGCGACAGCAGTGACGTCGGTCGCGCTGCAGGATCATGTTGTCTGACGAGACGTTCACCTTGCAGCAACAAACACACGCGCAAATCAACAAAAAGGCTCAATTGTCGGAACTTTACCAAAGCATCATTTACATCGGTTCACAAAATGTGAGTCAAAGTCGACTTCAGTGCATACGCTGGCGCGCATGTTACATAGCCATGTCAACCAAACTATCCTGTGTGCGAGACTCCTGCGACACCTGGCCTCAAGACGTTCTTGTTCGCTTAGTTCCAAGAACAGAGCAAGTGTTGTTCAAATATTTTTGCTTTCACGCATTTTCCCTCCTCGCGCACTCCTCCTCCTCCTTGTCCGTCGCTCCCGACTTTTCCTCCCGGTTCTGCACGCCTGACGGGATGAGGTCCATAATGAACTTGGGCCACTGGATGTGTTTGTACTCGAGGAACTTTGCTGCCCACTCGTCGCGCGCCTCGGCCGTCACGCGGTTGATCTGCTCCACCGTCTCACGAATGCGGCTCAGCACCTCCCGCGCGCCCTCTACGCTGAAACGTTTGCACAGCAGCCGCTCCAGGGCCCGGTACAATCGCTCGCGAACAGTGGTGCATTTCTCTTTGCCCTCCGCGGTCACACACGCGCCTGGAAAGGGACACAAACCGCCATCAGGCACGTTTCTGCAGGTTGAAATTGGAGGAAAAGTTTGGAGAGTTTGGGCTTCAAAGGAGGTCCCCTTTGCCTTCACCTCGCCGAAGGGTGACGCGCACCTGCTCTGATGATGCTGACGGCAGACACCATGGCGTACTCCTGGTCTGTGAGACTCAGGTTCTGCAGCGCATGCGCCAACTCCATCGTTGCGTCGATCGTCTCCTGCGCACACAACACGCACATGGAATCTCGAAACACGCAAAATCGTTGTTTGTGCAATGTGCTGTGCTTTGATCACAGGCATCGTCCGTCGTCTTCTCCTTTTGTTGGTTCATGGTTGCAAAACGAAGCTGAGAAGCAACTTGTGCAGCGTCATCTGATGACACAGACATGCAATCTTCCTCGTTTTCAGCAAACACGCGCTCACCTTGGAGTGGAAGACCAACATCTCGTCGTAGTCGAGGGTGGTTCCAAGGCTGCCTTCTGCGATCGTGTACAGTTTGTTCGCCACGTTGAAAGCTGGGAACAGCGATGTGATCCCACATTCTCCCTTTGAGTCTGTGAAAAAGATGAACAAGCTCACAAACAATGTTCTGAGGAACAACAACAGACAAGTTGCCCATACGACAAAAGGTAAAGCGCAATGGCTTTGCTTCACATACACTTGAGAAGAGAGAACTGGTCTTCGGGCGGGAGGGTCCTGACGCCGGGCAGACTCGTGATGTAGGCCGCCACCTTCTTGAGGTGCGGAACCAGGACCAGCTTGGCGTACCGCTCCAGGCGATCCAGCGTGCCTGCAACAGCAACACCAAGGTGAGATAGATCAACCAAGCCAGCTCGAAGAGCCTGAAGTAAAAAGTTGCAACGGAAAACAAAATCACGTTTATTTCAAATGCAGATCTGTGTGTGCCTCGAGTCATGCCGTGTTCCCTTGAAGCTTTGAAGAAAGGGAACATTCATCATCAATGAAACCTTTGCTTTTGTGGTGTATGTATGTATGTATGTGTTTGTGTGTGTGTGTGTGTGTGTGTGTGTGTGTGTGTGTGTGTGTGTGCAAACTGACCGTTCAGGTCAATGCCCGTCTCGTCAAGGAACTGTTTGTGCTCCTTCATGCTGAGCGGTTTAAGAGACCCAAACATTCGCTCCCGCTCGCGCTTCTCAATCTGAAAGAAGGAAGACAAGAAGTTGACCTTGCATTGAGAAATCTGACGAATTGGTGGAAATTTCAGTCTGCTCACTCACTCACTCACTCACTCACTCACTCACTCACTCACTCACTCACTCACTTGCTCACTCACTCACTCACTCAAGTGCTCACTCACTCACTCACTCACTCACTCACTCACTCACCATAAACTTGTGTTGATACTGTGGCAATTTGGCAAGGAATCCTCGATTCATGAAGTTCTGCATGTTGAATCCGTCGATGACTTGATCTATCAGCGCATCCAGGCAACTGTTGTCATCCTCGTTGGTTACCAAGGCGACATCCAGTGCGTTGGCAGGACTGTGTATGGATTCGAGGAACTGATGCACACCCTCGTTCGGGTCGTATTCGCTCCAGCATCCAGACCCTCTGGACTCGTCCACAGTAGCCGGCGCCTCAGTCTTCTCGGTGACCGGTGGTGCAACTCCGGCCTCCTCTTGTTGCTGCGTAACCTCAGACGAATATCCACTTTGTCCAGAACTTGCTGTGTCTTTTGGAGAGATGTTTCTTGTTGTGGACAAGTCTTCTGGGAAATCGTCGGTCGGACTGTCGGTCTCCACGACATCCACACAGTTGGACGGACAGGGCACGTCAGGTTGTTCATCAATTGCAGAGTAACCCAAACTTGCAGCCAAACTTGCAGGAAAGAAATCGGTTTGCAGCTCAGGATCAGGGTAGCAATCAGTTGCTGTTTCAACTTCGTAGTTCTCGGGGACCAATTCAAATCCAGAATTGGGACTTGGTGCAAACCCGGAATCTTGGTCACAGCTGTAGTCCCTTGGTGCCGGAGGGAGCGGCGAGAGAAGCAGAGCTTGGAGAGATGAGTGCTCGAACGCTGCGTATTTCGTGTCTCCAAAATAGGATGAACTCGTGGCTGGGCCAGAGGCAGGAATCTGAAACTGGACATCTTCTGTGTTCATTGGTTCGTAGCTATTGTGGTTGACGTCAACTACTGCCGGGATCGGTTGCTTTGGTGAAAACTGTGGTTGGGGACTCGTGATCCCTGCGAAATGAGCACTTGCTGCAGTCGCATCTTGTTGCTCGAATGTTGGTTGGCTTGGCTGCTGAGTCGGGCGTGTCGGTCCTTCACACAAATCTCCCGTCTGGACCCCGTGGTTTGTTGCACTCAGGCCGGGATTTGAATTCCAGTACTCCCTCGAATCCTTGATGGTTTCAGCTCTCTTCTCCAGTGTGTACCGCCCCTTCTTGACAGCTAAAAATGAAGAAGAAACTCCAAAAATATTCATTCCAATGCTGAAAAACAAATGCACTGAACAGCCAAAATCCATCCAGAACAACGTCAATAAAACCATCAACGTGACTATCTACTGTCATTGTGACTTTGTGCCACTTGGCGCGTCAACTCCACCAAAACCAGAACTGTTTGCTTCAGCTCTCAAAACGCTAGCGCGCTGAGGGTGGCCTGGCGCACTCACCGTTGAGCGACATTCCGACCTGTAGGCAGCGCGCGATGCGGCAGGCGGCGCACGGGCTGCCGCGCACGACGCCGTGCCGCAGGTCGCAGGCGCCGTCGCGCGCGCACACCATCTCCCCGCGCCGCTTCACGCTGCGCCGGAAGAAACTCTGCGAAGAAAAGCAGAAACTCAAGACGTGTGCAAAAGTATGACGGAGTACTGTTGGCCAAAAGAGCATTCATACACTGCACAACTTGAAGTCTGTCTATGAGGATGTGATGAGGGAGAAAGTCACACGAAGGACCTTTTGGTTCTAATACAAGGGTTCCATGACACAGACCAAGTGTTTGTCCGAAAACGCTTCATCCCGTTCAAGTTTACACATACTGGAACAGATTGAACTCACAGTGCAAGAGTGCTGAGAAAAAGATTGACAACGCTCGTTGCAAAAAGTTCCAGTGCAAACGCTGTCTCACCTTGCACGCCTCGCACGAAAAGACGCCGAAGTGAAAACCAGTCGAATCCGCTTCGCACACGGCGCAGGGTCGCAGCTTGACGATGTTCTTCAAAAACTCCTTCCTGCGAACGGGGGCTGTCGTAGTTTTCTGCATGTCTCCAGCGAAAATTCTCCAGAGAACTCTTCGAGGTGTCTCTTTTGTACGCTTTCCAAGCTACTTGAACCAAATTAAAACTGGCTGCACTTATCTGTGCAGTATGTAAAACCCACTGATTTGGAAAGGATGTCAGTCTTGTTTGCTTATCTCTCTGTCTAGTTGTAGAAAGTCTGTTTGTACGTGTACTCTGTCAAGTATGAAAGCATGAACTTGTTCCAAACGCGAGAGGTCATGTGATTATTCATCATGTTTCCTATTTGAGCTGTTACACACTTGTGTGTGAGCACAAACGTGTCCCATAAATTTAATGTGTTGAAAATGCTCGTCTGCTGAATTAGGAAAAACTGTCAATCTCGACGCGTCAAGGCCTGAAAAAAGCTCCGAAAAACTATTCATCTCCAAAACATCCACTTTCCATTTTCCAAGCCTGTCACATCAACAGAATCTGAGACCACGAAAGAAATCTGGATGCTCTTCACGGGCAGACCGCCCGCCTGGGCAGGATGGGGTGGGTGAAGTGGTGGCTGCGAAAACCATTCACGAAGGAGTTTTCGGAGGGCGTCACCACTGTGGGCCCTGCAAATTTGAGCAACCCATGTTGCACCACTCAAGATTTGTCAGCATGCAGACAGACAAACAGATCTCGCGGGCTACGCTCGCTAGCAGACAGTAAAAATGTTTTCACAAAGATGCACCATCTGACTCAAACGCACCCAAGTGACAACCCCTCAAGTTGGACTCGGAAGATTCCGCACGAAACCCAACAAAGGAACTGGCTTTTTCGTGTAAACAGTTGCTGTCTTGTCAGCAACAGTCTCGATTCTCTGTTCACTCTGATGCCAAGCGCAAGCTCAGACCCTCTTTTCGCAAAGAGACAAACTGTGAGCGACAGACCCACTGAACAGCTTCGCCTGAAAGCAGAGGACGGATCTTCAAACCAATAACCCATGTCCCTCCTGGCCCCTTTCCGTGCAGGTCTCTACAAAAGCACTCCTCTGGCCTTTTCTCGTCATCCGCGACTTGTTCCGAGGGTTTTGCTCTGACCCTTTCAGCGTGGAAGTGCTTCGCTCCAGCTGTGTTGCTTCCTGTCGCAGGTTGCACACTTCCTCAACATCGCTTCTAAAAGAGCCAGCGGTGGGCCTTCTCACCCCGAAACATGATGTGACCCCCAATGTCGTGTTGGAGGGCACACTGTTTTCAGGTTTCACGTTTTGCGTTCTTGAATTTCAAGTTGGCCCGTTCACACCAAAAAGCGAAACTCCCAAAAACCGAGATGCCCCCCCTCCCGACCATGGATCCGCTGGACGCAGCCAGGCTGCAGTCTCTGACTTGGGAAAACGACATGGTTGGTGTTTGGTGGCACGAACAGCAATGCTCTTCTGAACATTTCAAGCCAACTCAAGGAAACGCAAATCAAAAAGGCGCGACACACATGCGAACGCGCACTGGTTGCCGAACAACGTTCAAACAGACTCTTGATTTGCAGTCAGGTCTCCATGGGTTGAACAAATGTCCGACATCAAGAACATTTTTTCAGGCTTGTGAATCTCCCAGCAATGCACTGCAGTTCACATACAATTGAGACGTACAAATCAGTTTGTACGCACAAATCAGTTTGTTTCATTCATTAATTCTTCATTCAATCCGTGTGTTCTATTTGTACGTTTCGGCTGCCTGAGTGAGCCCACGGAAATGGCTAACTTCGCCCACTTCGCCCCACGTCCAAGCCATGGGCGAAGTGGCGCTTTCGCCGTTCGCCGTCGGCCAGCCGCACGCGTAAATGGAACGCGCCCAATGATCCATTCATTGATGGTCGTGCATAGTGGGCCATCTAGGTGCCGCTGATGGCTTTAAAACCAGTAGCATTCATGTGTGCATCTGTCCACACTTTAGAACGTAACCACCTCCTTCTGCCAGACCCCCTCCCACTCTGCCAGACCCACTCCCCCTCTACCAGACCCCCTCCCCCTCTGTTGGACCCCCCTCCCCCTCTGCAAATGGCGGACAAAATGGTGGACATGCGACCATCATCTGGGTCTGTTTTGCCGGACTTACTAGTTCATTCATTCATTCACAAAAAGACTCATACGAGAGTGGACTCCACACACCACACACACACACACCTCTCTGTCTGTCTCTCTGAGAGACACTGTCATCCTCCCTCTCCGACACACACACACATACACACACACACACACACACACACACACACACACACACAGAGTAGACCAGATCACAACCCTAACCACAACATTGTTCCACAAGAGATTGCTCCACAGGTCTCCAACATCGATTCTTCGTGGTGTCAGACACAGTGGTTGCCATAGTCAAACCATTGACTGCGGTTTGTGGGGGCAAAGCAGATCGTGGCTTTTCGTTCAACTGTTGACCGCTTTCGACTCTCTGTATCGTCCACACATCACTGCAGAATGAAACTTTGAACACGGAAGCGACTGCAATTCGAGAAAATTGAGTGTGACCTTTGATCAAACTGCAATAACGTGGCAACTCACCTCATTTGTTGTTGTTCAATTCCTCCCTCCTTTGTTCACTTCAAGAGCCAATATTCTAAACACAGCAGATGACACTGTGTCCCCAGCTCTGTCGCAAATCAAGGTGTTCTACAAAACGTGCGAATGCTGAGCTCTGTGGATCGTAACAAGAAAATTTGAAATTCATGTCTCAATTGCGTCATGTGCTTGTTGGTGTTATGCTGAATGTGCAAGTAGGTCACAGTGCAGTTTGTGATGGCAGCGACGACGCAGCTGCTGCAGCAGCGCGGACGTTATAAAGCTGCACGTGGCGCCTCTGGTGATTCTTGTGTGAACTAAATGATGTGCAGGCAAAACCATTCCCGCCAAAATGTTTGGTGCAAAACTGCGAAATGACAGCAAACTGATTTCCCCGTTATGCGGCCTGCAGGTGTGCACCAACAAAGAGTTCTGTTGAATGATGTTCGTGAAGCTGTGTTTTGCATTTGCCTCCACTGCACCCAAAAATTCTTACACTTTCCAGAATTGAATTTGTCTCGCACGTTCGGAAGGAGGAGGCCCAACAGGCACGCTGAACAAATTTCATCAAGGTGAAAACCTTGCGGCACATTACGTGGACAAATGCCCTTTTTGAGAACTTTGTCACAGTATGGCGTCGGGTGGGGAGTCAAACATTAACATTTTGTGCAAACAGAAGTGGACTTTTTGCACTCATTCAGAATGTTTTGTGGATTATTATGAACAAATACAAAAGGGCCAGACACCCCTTCTCAGCAGACACGGGTGTCTCGACATTTCAGACACTTCAGGGGCACTTGGCCCTTTCAAGTTGAACAAGAAAACTACAGATCTATTCTTGTTGTATCAGGCTGGACCAGACACCTGGAGACGCTGGTGCCTGGCAGTTGAATCAGGTTCAACCTTGTTTTGGCCAGGCACTCATCAAGGCTTCGTGTTGCCCCGTGTCTGAGTCAAGCTGTGCCGCATCATTTCCCTCCACCGGGCCTCGTCATTTTGTGCCTCTTTCTCCTGTGTCACCCGATCGTGCGTGTCTTGGACGAGCAAAATTTTCACGAAGAACCATGTTCGTTATTCTTTTTGCGGTTCATCAATCAGCTTCCGGCGCTAGTCTTCTTTCGGGCCCTGTTCGCAGCGATGTGGGTCCTGTTCAAGCAGAATCAACGCCAAGTACTCACAGGCTGCACTGCACTGATCATTGAAAATGAAACACAAAAGCGTCTCACAAGAATAGCCCTTGGTTCTGTGTGGTGCGAGAGGGTTTGAAAAGATGAATCGTGTCCCAAGCAGAAGAGGACTCCCAGCTTCATCAACTTCCAGGTGTTCTCAGGAAATTGCAGTCTGCGATATTGCGTCGAGTTGTAATCCGGAGCTCACATCGCTGCGGGAGGGCTGCGTGACAGGAATTTAGAATCTTGGAGAGCGGTAATTGGCCACGCGAGAATCTGGCAGTTGTCGTGTTTCGAATGTTGGACAAGTGAAACAAACAGGCGAGCCTTGATTCAAAACAGGCAGAGGCGATCTGCTCCAGGTTCATGTGGGTGGAACAATCGCTCAAGGTGATGCAGGCCAGGCCCAAAACATTTCTCTTTCACACTCTGAAATCATTCAAGCTAGAGATCGTTCCCCAGGAGATGGACACACTTCCGATCGGTTGGGCCTCAAAACTACCAGAGCTCTGTTTCTTTCTGGCCCTGCTCGACCCACAAAACACTCCGACTGACTGTCTTCAAGCATCTTGCTTCGCACGGATGTTATCTGTGAGTCCTGGTGTCACTTGTGACACGTTTACTTCTGATCACTGACAACAAGGGAGAAAAAAAGTCACATTTCGCAACCGAAAAACGCTTTGTGCGGCATTTACATGGACAAGGGTTCTTCTTGTTGCCATGGAGTTCATTCACCTCACACACATACACACAAACAAACACAAACACAGACAGACAGACAGACAGATAGACGCACACACACGCACACACACACACACACACACAGACACACACACCAAAGAATTCCCGGACCCTTGTGCACAAACGAGTTTTAACTTGCTGCGGAAGTGCGTGGACGGCGTAAAATGGTGGGCTCCAAGATCCGTGGTGTGTTCTTGCCTCAATCGTTATCCTCTTCCCGTATTGCACTTGTGTTCGCACTGAGGTCGGTCAGTTCGAATGTGAAGTTGAGTTCCCAGATGAGCAGCGCGCTCAGCGTGCAGGTGAGCAGCACGACGAGTACGATGAACGCTGACCCGATCCAGTGGCACGCACGGCTCGTCGTCTCCGCCGCCGCCTCCGACACCCGCACCTCCGCCCCGCCGGACCCCGCCCCCGTCGGGGACAGCAGATGCAGCGTTCCCGCTGATGCCCTCGCGTCCACTGCAACCGAAGGCCAAAAACTCTATCAAAGACCAAACTCTTAGCCAGGTGCCTTGGGGGATGTTTTCTTTTGAGCAGTTGAAAGTCAAGCTGCCCCTGTGACATTTTTGTTTGGCGTGCCCTGTCAAGTAACACACAACGCAAGAGATGACAGTGACAGTGAGTCCACACAGTCCGTACTGAATCATAGGCTACGAAGAATACGAATACACGCCTGTACTCGTGCAAAGACCAGACCAGCTCAATGATCGCGAAAACCACACCCTTTTCTCTTCAGCATGCGCAACACAAACTCAAGTTCTACGGGACTCACCGTCTTCTTCCATGACTGTACGACGGTCCTGGCGAATCGTGTTTGAAAGCGGTAAATTCACTGCGCACACTGAGGCAGCTGGGTCTGGCAATCTGCTTTATTCCCCACAGACAGATGCATTTCCCAGGCAAAACGTGGAGCTGCCGTCGGTCTCTGTGTGGTCATCCTTATCCAGCTTCTCTGCTCCGCAGGAGGTCCATTCCGCTCCTAAATGCTCGGCCTGCGGTCAACAAAGTACTTGTAATGAGCCCGGCGTGTGCAGAGTCACGAAGCCAACAGGTGAAGTTGCTGCAGGTCACGAGACACGACACGTGGTCGACTACACTTTTATGTCATCAAAATTTTGACATCAAACAGAGGGTGACAGACCTCCTTTCCTCATTTTCCCTCGATCGTGACCATCAATCCTGTGAACTTGAATCATCAAGACGCGTGAATATCCCAGAATTCCAAGTTGAGTTGTGACAATCAGTGCTCTGCATGCCCGTTTTTCTTTTTCATCGTGATCCACGAAGGCGACAGTCCAGTTTCACAGAACACAGAACCACATGCTGCAGCCTCCTGCGGCAAACTCAAAAGGTCTGACAAAATTATATCCAGAACAAAATCCACGTTCGTGGAGCGGTTCTGGAGAACTGAACAAACAACCTGGTGCTGGCGCTTTCCATGTACAGCGACCATTTACACAGGTCAGGCGCACATGTGCAGAAGTTTGGAGGTTGAACCGTGAAAGTCGCTGTGTTGCAGTTTCTGGTTCGAGAGGGGGTGTTGACTCAAAGTTTGTGCACTTGCGTTGCGATAGGTCCGTTGACGAACGCGTCTGGAGATCAAATGAATGCTGTCCCTTGGGTCTGGTCTGTGCGTGGGGCCTTTCATCACTTTTTGAGCGGATGACAACACGGATGATTTTGCTCAGGTGACTGAGAATGTTGCTCTGGAGACTGTTGGTACAAGTGATCATTTGCACAGTTGTTTCAAACGTCAGCCATTTTGAGGATTTATGACAGGCATGGGAGAACCAAAGAAGTACCAAGGAGAAGCAAAATGTTTCTATCGTCTGCTGCATGGCCATCTGGAACCCCAAGCCCCCAAAGCAAAAAAAGTGATGATTTCTTGACCTCAGTTTTGTGCCAAACCCTTTGGAGCTGCAAAAAAATGCATCAACTTGGTGATTCCTCGTTTCAACCTCCAATATACTGAAAACCCAGCTGATTTGCTGATGGTCTCCAAAGGAAAGCCACTTGTCATCAGGAAGGCGTGTGGCCTGGACAAGTTTGTTCTCAGAATTCGAGGTCTTCACAACAGGAACTCAGGCATGCCATTCATGAACTGAGTTGATCCTTCTGCTAATGGAACCTGCCCGGAGCTGAGTCGAGCTGTTTGCAGAGTGTGGTCGGTGTTTGTTCCGCAGTGATTAACGCTGACAACTCTGACTGCCGGTCTGCTCCTGAGAGGTGTGTGCTGATTAAACTAGACACACGAGCCTCGCAAATTACTTTGGCCACAGAAAGAAGCCTCCAATGTCAAGAATCTTTCTTTCGTTGATCATGCATCCGAAGTTTGGGGAACACATATTCGTATTTCGACAGAATTGTCAAGAGTTGTTGGCAATGCTTGGAGTCACAGTTCTTCCCTGCATTCACATTCAGACGAGAATCCTGCATGTGTCTCTGTGAGAACCCCAGTCCGTTGCGAAGGTAAAAGAATGATAACGCTTCTGAGGACAACGCGTATTTTCTTCGCCTTGTGGTGAATCGTGATTTAATTGTCTGCGTGAGGAATCCCCAACTCGGAACCCTGCAGCATGTGACTCATCTGGAGCCTGAGCGAACAACAAACACACTCACCATGCAGCAGGGAGAATCCAGTCCAAGGACCATCACTCGTGTTTCGTGTCCAGGTGGGGAACCTTCCCGCACTGTCGTTGACATTCAGTCAGAAGTGAGTGTTCACACAAGTGTCAACAACGACTTTTATTGGTGAAAACTGCAGCGCATAAAAATCACTCTCACAACGCGGCCAACCTCAAACTAATTGTACAAATATTGCAGGGCCCTTGTTGATTTGAAATGGTCCACATTTGCCAGTTCTGATCGCACAAAGCACACACATCGTTGCAGCTGTTGCTGTTTGCTCTCAACCTGTGATCAATCATTTGAGCCTACAATGTCACAAATTGAAAGCTTTCATTCTGTCGGAAATAAATTCAGACGTGCCCGCGTGCAAACCACGGTCAAGGTGAAACTGGGGTAGTTCGTGAAGAGAAGGATGGTTGTTCTTCCAAATGGTCAACGATCGATATCCCACTGTCTTCCGGCATCCATGTTCAGCCTGTTGATGCCCGTCATGACAGTTCTGGATACGTGTGACCTGTTGATCCCAACTCCAGAACCTCAGCTCTCGTCCTTTCGTGCCTGTCAACTCTCTTGCGAGGGCCTGCATGCAATTGGTAAGCACCAAATTGTGTCTGCACAAGCGACTTCTTCCTCACAGCTTCATCTGCCGTCCACGTTGTTGCGTCACAGTATCACAGGAGTTGCTTTTGCAGCGCCACGAGAAGGTGATCACGGGATCACGAACGCTGCACGTTGGAGGCTGAAGTTTTGCTGCCGTGGTTCGGGTCCTGGTTCAGTCTGTCAATCACCATGGACAACTCATCATCTCCTGACTTTTCCTGCCAACAGAAATGTATGTATCGTCAGAATCTTTGGCACTGAAAACTCAGACTTTGCGGCTTAGTGTGACTGAAAAAGGAATCCTTGGGTGCACTCACAGTGTCTCTCTTTGCCATGATGGTGCTGTGCATGGCTTCAGTTTTGTCCACGATATTTTGACCGGCGTCCTGTAGAGACCCGATGACGAGAGAAAGCCAGGCCAGACCGACCACAGTCCACACGACCAGAGATACGTGGTAAAGTGACCGATACTGGTAAGGTCCACCAGTGCCTGAAAGTGGTCAATGGCAAACACACTGACTGACAGGCTGGTGCATGTGGACAATACTTGAGCGCGAGCTTCAAACAAGTGCAAAATTCAAGTCATGTTTCATTGGTGGTTGCATTTGTTTTCATTTTTGGGACCAGAGTTCATTTGAACCATGCAGGAACTGCAAACTTGTTTCAGTCTCCAAGATAACTCTTGCAAGTCTCTTTTTGCGCAGTGTGAGGGCATCCGTGAAATTCAAACAACATTTGCGACTTTTCCGAGGGCTGCGACCAGTGTGTGTGAGCGTGCGACGTTTTGGCTTTCAAAAGCAACAAGCGCTTTTTGATATCTCGACCACAGTGCGCATTGCAGCTTTGAGCCACACTAGCGGAATCGGGCCATTATCCTTTCAAGGAACCAGGAGTCTCAAACGTTCTGTGTCGTCGACTCTTTTCTGTTCCAAGCTCAAAACGCTCTTCATCATGAACCCTCTTCCACAGGAGCCAGGGAGCGGGGCCCACGGGAGCCTGGTTCCTCCCCTGACCCCGGAAGAAGAATTCCTTTTCACATGTTGAATTTATCAAAATTGGAGTTTGGGCCTGGCCCTCCCAAAAGTTTTTAGTGACCTTGGTGTCAATCCAAGATCTGCTTGACGTTACCCCCCAACCCAACAGAAATCCAGCTGGGAAAGTCGAGAATTGCCCCACTGCAACCAACGTGTGCGCTCACCTGCGATGAAATCGCCGAAGCCGATGGTGGTGAGTGTGACCATGGCGAAGTAGACGGACTCGCCGAGGCTCCAGCCCTCGAAGTGGCGGAAGATGACGGCCGGCACCAGGATGAAGATCGTGTAGCCGACCAGCACCACTAACACGCACTTCAGGTACTTCGCCTTCTTGAGAGAACCCTTGCACACCTGAAGGACAGATTGTGCGTGTTGGCAAAGAAGTCACCTTTTACTCGTGCTTTGTTCGTTTTGCGGCACGAGAAAGCCGCAACCATCAAGGCCTTCAGACCAACAACCAGCAAAGAGAGCATTTTTTGGTGAATTCTGCTGTGCCAGAGTGGTTTTTGCACGGTTTCTCAGCTGCAAATCATTTCTGGCACCAGTTCTCTGTTGATGCCTCATTGTGTATGTCTTTGGGAACGGCCCCTGAACAAAAGCTGGTTTGTGACTGACTTCAAAATCTTCCACTTTGACCACGAAATCGTGGAGTTTTTCCCCGATGCCGGCGAGCAGCAGCAGCATGAGCGGAATCCCAAACAGCCCGTAGAACATGCAGAAGAGGCGGCCACCGGACGTCGAGGGAGAGAAGTTCCCGTAACCTGCACGAAACGAAAGAATGATGCTCGACATACAAGTGGTCCTGTCGCTGTGTCACACTTTGCTGCCCTGATAAACTTGTGTGCATTGATCCGATTGGTCATTTGCTCCGTCGACCTGCAGCTCAGTTCTGCTGAACCCAATGGAGGAGCACTGAAGTGCAAGAAAATCTTCTGACAAAGTTTTTGGACTTGGGGGCGTGACAAAAGGAACAAACATTTGTTTTGGCTTGTTTCCCTTTTTGGTTCGAAATTTTTGTTGCTGAGAACTTCTGTTTCTTTGTTTCTAGAAAAACAGATGAACAACTGCGTTCAGCAAGGACGTTTACAAATCGAACCGCAAACATAAGACAACACGCACGTTCTCGATTTCGTATCGCATTCGAGACAAAACAGCAAATCGAGGGCAACGAGGAATCGATGTTCATCCTCAATCGCTCGCCTTCATGTGCGTGTGAATTCGTGAAGCAAAAGTGCAGGTTCCGTGATGCGTCCGTACCAATCGTGGTGACGACGGTGAGAGAAAAGAAGAGGGAGCTGGCGAAGTCCCAGTTGGACGGATCGCTGGTGGAGTCGAGCTTCTCTGCATTGACGCCGGAGCTCTGCGCCTCAAGCACGAAGCTGATGAGTCGCCTGACGTCCTCCTCCGGCACGCACGAGAAGTTGACTGCGAAGACGGGCGAGAACCAGGTGAGCGGAAGTGGTTGAACCGGAAGTGGGCACGCTAGACCAGATCCCCCACCTCTCGGGACCCAGGGCTGAGTATCTAATGACATGGGCCGCATACGTCTCGGATCACGTCACAACCGAATTGTTCCCAATGAATCTGAGTGGTTCACGTTGATGACGTTTACGGTGGTTTGCGTCAAAAATCGTCAGTGAACTTTCTGATTGACATCTCAAATTGTTTTGAAGAAGCAGGGTGAAACTGTTGAAACGCACCGACGAATTGCTGGGTCCTGTTGAGGAGTTCCTCCCGCACCCTCGTCTCGTGTGCTCGCTCCAGGGCGGGGAACACGAGCGCGCCCACGACGAGGTAGAGCGTCACGGTGACGGCGAGCAGTCCGATCACTTTCCACTTCATCTCCTTTCTGATGCAGTCGTCCTACTGTGCTGCAGTGCACTCCAGTGCGTCTACAAATACACACAGAAAAACACCTTCTTGGAGAAATGCAGCTCCATGTGGTGCAACTCTGAGTTGCGTCTTCTGTTGTTTCTGTTCGAAGGAACATGTATGAATTTTGCAGTTTGAATGGCTGTTTTTGTGAGCAGCTGCATGCTGACGCACGAAGCATGTTCGACGATTGGCGCACACCATGCAGATGAGGAATGCTGTTTCCATAAATTCCCAAAGGAATCTGCTTGGTTTGTGTGAGTTGCTTCATCCGCAAAAAAAAACAAACAACAAAAACACGGACATGACAAAGCTTCTGGCAAAGGCTGTAGAATAACAGGGGCAGTCATGCGAGATCGATTGCACACCAACGCAAAGGAATCAAAGAATCATGAAGAACGGTTTGGGCATTTGACAGGTCATTATTTTTACACGAGGATGTGGGCGCGTCCAAAGAGCGAGCCTGTGTTTTGTACGGTTAATAGCTTGACGTTTTTTGTCCCAGACAGGACCCACTGCTGTCCAACTAGAAGGGGCAAGGACAACCACTTTTTGGGGGGAGGCCGGCCCTGGCGCCCAGGAAGAGCTATTTGATGCACGGGTGCACCGTCCTGCACAAGTTTCATCACAAGAGGCAAAACGAAAAAGTGGAATTCATAACCCATTTCGACATTCATGGTTTGTGTTTCAAAAGCACGGACATTGCTTAGTCCTGGTCTGGAAGTGGAAAACATTCCGATAAGTCCGTCTGTGAGGCGCATGACAACTACGTGCATGGGGATATGCTCTTTCGCAGGGTGGATCAAAAAGACATGTGTGCTGAGGATTTTCTTTGGTTCCCAAGCAAAATGAACCAATCCCTGTGACAAAACTGGTCTGCCGAACTCAGTACTGCAGCCGCGCAACCCTTTGAGCCATCTGAGATGCAAAATATCTCGACGATTGATGCTTTTCCTCTTTCGATCCTTTCAAATCCGTTGCTGCGAAATATTGTCGCCTGATCTCGTTTCAAAAAGACACAGCTCAGCACAATCGTGCAAAGATTATCAATAAAAGCTGTTGTGGAATAAAATGAGAACTTTGCACTGCTGCTGATTTATCACGAGGCTAATGGAAAGAAGTGAGCTTGAGACAGACACCTGCTCACACCTTGGTAAATTTCATAGCAAGTTCTTTGTGTGTGCTTCCGATCGACCACATGATTGAGTACAACGTTTGCTGCAGTCAAGCATGGGAAAAGCGAAACTGAGCTGAGCTTTTCAATTTTTCATGGAGCTCACCTAGCTTTCAGACTGAAAAAAATCATTGTGGTGCGCTCATGTGTGGAGGCTCCAAAACAGAATCAAACATAACTGAATCCAATTTTACACAGAGTTCTGAAATATTGCTCATGAGATGTCAGAAGCCAACGTTTTTGTGCCTTGTTGACTGTGTATGCACCGAAGATGAAAGTCTGAATTCTGCACGATTAGATAGAGTTGTCGTACATGCAGGGTGAACATCAAGGGACCTGAGCCGCGGCTGCAAAACGGCCGCGATCTGGACACGGTGTTTGAGTCACAATTTGTGCTCAACTGACGCGGCACGTGCAGCGAGATCAAAAGAAGAATCGAAAGGGCTTGGAATGGTCTGCCGTTCTCCACAGTTTGTGTGAGAAAAGCAATTTCTTTTCTTGCATGAAAAGCACAGCTCACTATCTTGCAGGGCACAATGGTTTGCAGGTGCAACCAGCGTCAAGCTTGCTGACAAGTAAGCCTGGATGTCCTGAGGCATTTCCATCCAAGAAGGCAATGGTGCAACACATTAATTGTCCTCCCTGCTTCCACAATTCAAGCATGTGAGGAAATGTTGCGTTCTCGCAGCTGTACGTGCATGCAAAATAAATAACACGAGATGCAGAAAAAAGTACTCACCGTGCAAATACTGGAAACAAGCGCCAGCGGAGATATATACTATGTCAACTGATTGCACAGATGCAGAGGCAGATAATGCTGAGGTTATCCGATGTTTTTGTTCCACTGTCACTGTTGCAGTTGCCTGTGCTTGGGAGAACAGCAGAACGCAGCTTCAGTCGACGGCAACATGTTGCAATTGAGCAGCGCAGATCTTTTCGCCACTCCCCCGCACTAGCAGCCAGATCACATCAGCGCTTTACAGATCGTCTGACATGAAACGGAATGCAACTTCAAAAGTGAATCACTCAGCACTGATCACGCAAATCAAATTGTGCCCACAGGTTTCATTTGGGTTCCGCATGGACACTTTGAACCTTGATTTGCAACGCAACGCAAGTCTCTTTGCTCAATTAATGTTGAGATATTTTTTGTCGTTGGTGGGAAACTGCACTCAGGCGACAGACAGTCCTTTGAGTTTCAGTTCTGAAACATCCCTACCCTGAAACTTCTTGGCAGCCCACTGAATTCGTGACCTTGGCACCAGCAACTGTGAACCAGCTGGCTCAGTGAGTCTACGTCCGTTCCATCACTGCTGTCACACGCGTTGCATGGAGCTTTGCCAACATGGACCGACGTGGCAGCTGAACTTCGTCTTTCATCCAGATGCACTTCCCACAGTCACTCTGTTGAACAGTTGTGCGCCACTCGGCAGCGAGGGCCCTTATTCCTGATTGGCCACGAAAATCAGGGTTGTGGTGGAAGACAAACATCACAAAGTGTCATTTAGACCTTTCCAGCAAGAGATCATGCACCCTGTTCAGGGCCTTGCTGCACCAGCGGCTCTGATACACCCATGCAGAATTGCAGAGCTCTTACTGACCGCCCCTTCCCCTGGTGGTCAGACACCAGCCATCTACTCTGACTGGCTCCTGACTAACAGGTCTGACTTTTGGCCAGCCAGAAGTTTTGCCGCCAGTCAGAAATTCGTCAACCCCGACCTGTATACGCCCCTCCAAATCTGGTCATGGATTTTCAGTGAGCATAAATGCCGCTCAGGATCTTGTTCTCCAGTTGATATCGGCTCGCACTGAGCCAACCCGCTCTGCTAAGCCGCAATTTGAGTCCACAAACAGTCGTATGTTTGTATTTCTGCCATGCACACTTCACCTTTCGCAAGCGCGAATTCGACAGAATTTGCCAGAATGAATGAAAAAGGCCCACTGGATCTGTGCAAATATTTGTTTTTCTATGGCACAGCGCACGTCCTGTCGCGTACAAGAGACACTGATTTGGGATCAGGTTTTGCGTTCGTTGGTCTCAATGCGACAAAGTCCAATGAAAGAACACCCAGAAGACAAACATGTTCATTTGGAATTTCTTGTTTGTCTTGTGCAGAGGTTTCGATTCCAAAAAGGCAGGATGTAGAAATTTTAAATGTCAAATCAATTTGTTTCCATGTTTCTTTTCTCTGGGTGAAACTGTATTGGCCAGAAAATACGGCTTTGTGGAGAAAAGAACCTCGAGCGCTGGGTTCTCCGCCAGAATAGAAACGCCGAATGAGTCAGAAAAATCTTTTTGAGGGCTATCGCGCCGAGTCTGGTGCAAGTCATGTGTTTCGTTGTGTTTCTTCAGCATGCACAGGCTGTTCCTGCACGCTGCAAAAGAAGGTGGGTTGAGCCAAGTTTCTCCAACAACCTTGGCCTCGCTCAGGGGGCATTGGTAGAACCGTCGCTGACTTGTACCGTTCGTGACCGAAGGTGGATGATGAACTGTTTCTTGTTCGCAGCGTCAGATAAGAATGAAGCAAACATGCAGCTTTTGCTCTCAGCCTGTTTCGTCACTTTGCCAAAATGCTACACAACCCAGAATTTTTTTTCACATGCTAATCTTGAAACATTCCACACAAACCGATCATGCACAAAGCATCAACGTACACGCGAATTCCCGCTTTGCATGCAAAGATCTGGACCAGCGTTCGCATCCAATTTTGAGTCTGAATCCGTTGTTACTTTCAAGTGATGGAGGAATCAACAAGTCATGGAAGATTCTCCGACCCTCGAAACAGGCAGTGGCCGTTGACACGGATGTTTTGCCTGCCACAAACCCTTCAGGATTGGTGCAACACATGCACAGTCCATTGACGTCCATTTAATTCTGGATTAATACAGGAGGAGGAACACAAAGAGACGAGTGAAACAAGAAAGAAGATGCGTGAGCGTGGGAGAGTGCGCAAGCCTTTGTCGTGACATATGTTGAAGTCTCTCTGTAGCTGCCACACCCTCGGTGTTTGCAGGTGATAATTTGAAGCCAAGAAACAAAGAACGCCAGACTTGCCGATGGGAACGAATTCTCGACACTGTCACAAATTCTTCATCCCGTGTTGTCATTGGACACACAGGAAGACAGAATTCCTGCCTAAGGTTTCAATGCATTGAAACGAGAGTTTAATCCAGGGCCTTTCCGTCCAATTAGCCTCCGGTCTGTCGGGTCGCCCGCGTGCCTGCGCCGTATCTTCCTCTGCTCCAAATCTTCCGAAGCTTGTACTTGACAAACATGAAAATCTTACACTGAGTTCTTGAGTGAGCACTGTTTTGGACAGAATTTTCCAGTCAAGTTTTTGACGAAGCTCTGTGGAAAGTCACTGCCACCGGATCTTGACATTCAGGTCATGTCTGCACTGGGCGTCAACAAGAAATTGAAGACAAAATCAAGGAGCAAGGAACAAAAAGGAACGGCCTGAAGGGCAATTTCTTCCCGTTTCTTGTCAACCCTGACATTTTCTTGCACAAAGCACGACAGATCTGCTTGCACACGCCTTGCTCGGTGCGACTCTGAACCACTCACACCAACCCAAGAATTTGCGTTACCTGATATTGGCTGCTAAGAAACCCTCCCCAGGGTGCACCAACAACAGTTTGATTGAAATGCCCTCTGGCAGAAATTTTCATCCAATTTGGAGAACAATTTTCGGGGGCCCTGAGGTGGGATAATTTTGCCCTGAAGGGCCAAAATTTTTGTTGAAATTTCCAAAAAATAACAAGATATATCTTCAAAGACAGAAATTTTGGAGACTCCCAAAGGACCCTCAAGGATCCCCTTTGCTCGAAGCTTCCTGGAAATTCAGAGATTCATGGGCCTGGCCCCTGATCCTCTGAGAAATAAACTACTGTCAGAGGTTGGTACGTACCTCAGGCGCAATTTTTTCCTTCGCTCGTCTCAAAGGTTCGAGTTTGTCCCCACAAGGGTTTGGGCTCATTCGACCTTGGTACTGGACACCTTACAGAAGCTGCATTACTCTCTCCACCAGTCTCCGGCTGGCAGCACCATACACCAGGCAAATGGCAAAACAATCTCTGATGAGATTCCAGGCAAAGCAACAAACCCATTACCAAAACACATCACCCCCACCCGTCTTCAGGCAACTCAGCCCAACTGTGCGCCCCCAAATCGTTCTGATCTGGTTCATTTTGTGTTTGCAGCTGTTCTCAAGTCCATGTCGTAGTTCGTTCCCTCGCCAGACACAATTTTACTGCGGAAACCCTCACAATGCCAGGAAGAACTTCGCAGGTCTTGTTATGCACAAAAGAGTCTTCATGAGTCACGCGCAGGAAGTGTCTTCCAATGGAAGGGGTCTTAGGTGAGGATTAGTGATCAGCAACACACCTGCAACCGGCGATAACCTCCCAGACAATGCACCAACTTGCTTGCCCTTTGTTCTTGCAGAAATCGGCCAAGCTTCACGACCAGTTCAGATTCAACAAATTCACAAAGAAACCACAGCAAAGTGATACACATAGCAGGAATGAATTATCTTACTGAAGCAACGACCGTTTTGGAAAATCCATTTTTAGGTGATTTGAGGTGGGTTGCGCGATTTGGGCTGATGAGCCAAATCGGTGCGAGCCAAATCGAAGCACCTATAGGCAGC
>JAAUXT010103675.1_pt1 | contig 22707 bp, 28 predicted proteins | sample 7278171 | NCBI WGS metagenome assembly JAAUXT01 (sample SAMN14350112, study PRJNA611818) | marine sediment metagenome | isolation source: surface marine sediment (1.8m) | place: French Polynesia: Moorea | collected 2018-08 | reverse complement strand
TCACTAGAGAGTCTGCCCTCGCTCTCTCTCTGCTTCCCCCACTCTCTCCTGGTTGTTTTTGTTAACCCACCAACCTATCTCTCTCTCTCTCTCTCTCTCTCTCTCTCTCTCTCTCTCTCTCTCTCTCTCTCTCTCTCTCTCCTGCAGATTGTTGTTGTCCCACCTCTCTCTCCTGCAGGTTGTTGTTTTCCCACCTCTCTCCTGCAGGTTGTTGTTTTTCTGACCTCTCTCTCCTGCAGGTTGTTGTTTTCCCACCTCTCTCTCCTGCAGCTTGTTGTTTCTTTGCCACGTCTCTCCTGTGGGTTGTTGTTATTCTCACCTCTCTCTCCTGCAGGTTGTTGTTGTTTTCGCACTCTCTCTCCTGCAGGTTGTTTCCCTCTGCCCCTGCAGGTTGTTTCTTTGCCACTTCTCTCTCCCGCAGCTCAATGCGCGTTGATTGGGACGGCACGAAGAGCCTAATGAAGTATTTTGGATTCATTAAGAGACCGATCTGGATCTGTGTCCTGCAAGACAATGCGCCGGTGTGGCGGTGTGGAGGTGTCGGGAGACAGGTGGTGTGGCGGTGTGTTTGGTCAGCGGTGTGAGGAGGCAGGTGGTGTGGCGGTGTGGTGGTGTTGTGGAGGCACGATGGGCCCCACGGAGGTGATCTGGGCACAATTTTTGACCTCTTGCATTATGTTCCTCTGCGTTCAAAGGCACCACAGAGAAACAGAGTGCTCTGCAGTCAACGGTGATGTTGCTCACAACGAGTGCCTTTGCGCCACGTTACAACAGGTTCTTTCACCCACTTTTCTCCGAGTTTTCCTCACAACGTAATCCCTCCACCCCGCTACACCGAGTCTGCTCACAACGCGTGTTCCTCCGGGTCTGAATCGCGCAGAGTCACGCGCTGTGGAGGTTCTGGTGATTCCCACCCTCTCCTCCCAGGGAGGGGGCAGGGCTGGATCCAGGGGAGGCCCTGAGCCTCACCCACTGTGCCTTCGGGGTGATTCTCAACGTCTCCCGCGGCCGAAACGCAAAATTTTTCAGCGGAAGGAGACGAGGCGAGAGAATCGGGGTGACGAGGTGTGCTGAGAGGTGTGCTGAGTGAGAGGTGTGCTGGGAGGTGTGCTGAGAGGTGTGCCGAGAGGTGTGCTGGGAGGTGTGCTGAGAGGTGTGCTGAGAGGTGTGCTGAGAGGTGTGCCGAGAGGTGTGCTGAGAGGTGTGCTGAGAGGTGTGCTGAGAGGTGTGCTGAAAGGTGTGCTGAGACCCAGATGGGACACAGTCGCGAAACCTGCTCGTACGCATTTCACACACGCTCCGCGCAGGAAAATCGCCATTGCGCATGACACTGCGTCTGCGCCGTGCGCTGCAGAACACCAGAAGCGCCATCTGAGGAGACGACTACAGTCGGAGTTTGACAAGGAATGTGTTGCGAGTTACGTGTCTCTGTACCCATCAGTGCGCCCGTCGTTACCTCGTTAGGAAATTAAATTCGAACAGATTTCTTTCAGCAATGCGGGTTCGAATAACCCGTGCACGTGTGCGTAAACAAGACAAAACCATCGCAAAACAACAGGGGAAAACGACACAAAAGTCTGGCGGCGTATTTGTGTTCCCAGCTTCAGGTTTCTCCGTTGAAATTTGCGCAAATTAACATCCAGGGACTCGGCGTCTGAAAGTTTGTGCCTGCATCAGCTCCGTGATGTGTTTTCCTTCATGAAGCCGGAGAACAGACTCGGAGCGTCAGTGAGCTCCAGAGGAACCAGGGTCGGGCAGAGGGGGGGCGTCCTCAGTCTCAGACGAGATCACGCTCTCCGAAACACAACGTGTGTGTGTGTGTGTGTGTGTGTGAAGGAGGTTGTATCGTGCACAGGGCATGAGGCCCAAATTTCAACTTCAAACTACCAACAAGCGAAAAGTAAGACAAATTGCCAGAAAAGGGGTTTACAATTGCTGAGCAAAAGAAGCGGTCTGGGCTCCCCACCCTCCCTCTTGTCCCCTCCCCTCCCTTCCCGTCCCATCCCCTGCCCTGGCCTCCCCTTGCCCTCCGCTGCCCTCCCCTCCCCTGCCCTGCCCTCCACTCCGCTACCCCTGCCCTCCACTCCGCTACCCCTGCCCTCCACTCCGCTACCCCTGCCCTCCACTCCGCTACCCCTGCCCTGCCCTCCCCACCCGGATCCGCTGGCAGCGCTGAGAGTGTAAGTGAATCCATGAAAGATGGATCTGTTGACTGTGGATTCAGTTTGATGGGCCTCACGTCGGATACATTCAATCTTGCCTCAATTGGCCCTGATTGGGGGGATCTCACCGGAGACTGCGCAAACACTGTGCAGAATTCCCACCTCCGGAACAGGCAGGTTTGGCTGTGTTGAAGTTTTCTCCGCGTGGCGCGTGCGTAAGTTTACGGAACATCCAGAACAGGCGATTCAGTCACGTCTCATTTCACCCAAGTCACGTGATTTTACGTGCTCCTTTTCTGAGTTAAGTGAATTTTGAAGTGAATACGTGGGCCCTGCTCAAAATTTCATGCCTAGTGTGGAGTTGCGAGTGAACCAGAACACGTGTGCGCAGATGAGTTGAAATAGAAGATTTATGAAGGGAGGAGCAGTGTTTCTTCATGTTGTTGTGGAGGAAATTGACTTCAGTGTTGGATGTCTCTGGAATCAGTCGCTTCAGCGGATTGGAGTGGAGTGGGGCGGGGCAGGGCATTCTACCCCAAAATATGGCTTTTGGAGCCTTGTGAGTGCTTTCTCCTGCTGGTGTTGAAGTTGCACAGACCAGAGCGTGGTCAGGACCCGACGAACTCCCTTCTGCTGCACCGACCCTGGATCCGTGTCAGAGAGTTTATCAACTCACAGGACACCAGGATGCCATCCAAATATGGCAGTTCACCACATTGTGCGTCAGATAGCACCAAAACGTGTCTTTTGCTGTCCACCGCCAACGAGCCTGTGGTCCAGACACCAGTGTTGAAATGAACGAATGTCACCACCAGCGCAAAAAGGGCAAAACTTTCTTTGGCCTGGAGGGTTGGCCCTTGCCCCCCCCCCCCGTGGATCAGACTGTGCCACACACACGTATTCTAATTGTGTCTGACTCAACACAAGGAACCCAAATGCGTCTCTGAGGCAGAACAAGATCAAAGCGACTCTGAGTGTAGAAGTTCACAACGGCTTCGGGTTGGAAATGGCGGTCGCGTTGGCAACGCGTTGGTGTAACCTTGTTGCTACCACTGCAGCCGCGCGACGCACAACCTTTCATCTTTTCAGATCTTCCAGAAACCTCTGTTGCGTCAAGATGTCTGACAAATTCAATTTTTTTCTGTTTTCAATGTGTGTGTGTGTGTGTGTGTGTGTGTGTCTCAATGCAATTTTGCTTCAAGGTGCACAGTTTCATGTACAGTACGAAGGACTTTGCGAAGATGTTAAGCAAAACGCGAGGCGAAGCCTGGAAGTGGCTGGTGTAATTCGATAGGATCAGGAGGAAATAAGCGACGCTGTGAGAGGAGGGGGAGGTGCTGATGAAGAGAAATGCTGATTCCGCTCATTACCACTGATTCCGAGGGGACAGGGCGGATCCAGGGTGGGGCCAGGGTGGGTCCAGGGGTGGGTTCAAGGTGGGTGGGTGCAGGGGGTCCAGGTGTGGGTCCAGGGTGGGTCTAGTGGCAGACCCAGGGTTGGTCCACATTGGGTGGTGCTGGGGTTTGTCCAGGGTGTGTAGGTTCAGGGGCGGGTCCAGGGGTATTTCGAGGGGTGGGTCCAAGGGTGGATTTAAGGACGGACGCAGGAGTGGATCCAGGGTGGGTGCAGGAACAAGTCTTAAAGTGAATTCAGGAGCTTGGGCCTTGTGATCCCTGCAACGAGCCACAGGCGCAACATGCTGGACACGTTTCCACAGGAAACGTTTCTTTGGGTTGGTTGTGCAGAGAACGGTTGAAGGCAAACTTGTAAAATGAAAACTGTGCTGAACTTGGGCAAATGTTGTGGTGGAGTCGAAGCGTAAGGGCTACCGTTCTATTCTGTTTGTGCCTGTCGCCAAAGCTTGATCAAATTGTGCTGGATTGCGAACAAGCCGAGTTGAAGACAGACGGTGACGAGTGAGGCAGCACACCGCGCTACTGTTCACACAATTTTCCCTGCTGAATCTCTTTGAACATTGCGCAGAGTGGTTGAATGAAACGCAGTGCAAAAATATCAAGTTTTATAAGAAGCGTTTGAAACTATGGATGAAAGCAGCTAGTTGCAGACGACTGAACGCCGGGGAGGATCTGGGTTTGGTTACAAAGGTTCTTCCGGACCCCAGGCCCATGGCCGTTGGTTCTCAGGTCGTTGGCTCCCAGGTCCCTGGGCCCCCACACCTCAACATGCCACAGGCCCAAAGCCCACTGGCCCTAGCCCAAGGAAGGCCCGCTGTTCATGGGTACCCAAGCTCTGATGGCTCCAACCTCTTTGTCTCCAAGACCCTCAGACCCCGACACCGATGTTTTCTATACCCCTGACTTCAGACCTTTGGTTCCAGACACCCCTGGCTCCAGACCCCCCCCCCTGGTTCAGACCCCATGGCTTCAGCCCCCCCCCCAGACCTGCAGGCCCCGTGACTTCGGACCCACCCAGGTTATTGCAGTCCTCGACACTCGACATGCAAAGCCTCCATCACGCCAACAGCCATTGCTCCCGCTTTATGCGCTGCGTAATGAGTCGTGATCTCGTCTTTGTGAGAAAAGGCAATTGGCGTCAGGCGACTCGTCCCTCCTGTGATTGTGTCGTTTATTCGTGGAGCACGCGGCATGAACCAGGTATGCAGGGAGTGGATCAAGCAGGGAGTGGACCTAGCAGGGGGTGCAGTGCAGGGGTGGGAACAGTGGAGAGGTGGGAAGAAACCCACTCCCAACCCCGATTTCTTTTGCCTGCAACGTGAAGCCCTGTCCAGACAAGCTTTAAGGTTCCTGTTTTGGACCCACTTCTGAATATCTGAACCAGACCCACCCCAGAATGCCTGTACTGGACCCACCTAAGGGTCCATCCCTGGACCCTCCCCTGGACCCACCGCTGGACCCTTCCCTGGACCCACACCTGGACCCACCCCTGAACCCGCCCCAGGACCCACCCCTGGACACACCACATGACCCACCCCCTGGACCCACCCCTGGATACCTCGCCTGGACCCACCCCTGGACCTACCCCTGGATACCTCGCCTGGACCCACCCCTGGACCTACCCCTGGATACCTCGCCTGGACCCACCCCTGGACCTACCCCTGGTCCCATCCCTGGGCCCTCCCCTGGATGCATGGCCTTGATCCATCTCGCGAGCCAATCGGAGGAGACATTTTTGCCCACGGCGGAAGCCTCTCATTGTGGCTTCAATGTGGTGGTGAGTTGCATCGAATTTGACTTCCCATCACTCACCTTCCTTCGGACAGGCCGCGGCTTTCCAAATGCATGAAACTTGTGCGGATCCAGAATCGGGGTGGGGTGGGGGTCAACCTCAACTGCCATCCTCAGGGGTAAATATAGAGAAACATATTGGGTGTTGGGTGAGGTCCAACTCACACAAAATATGTTTCAAGCGATGTGAGCAAGAACGTTGCACAAACGTGAAGTGGGAAGGTCCGTGCCTGGGGGGCCAGGGCCCTTGGATCGGCAGGGGAATCCAGGTGAAGGAAGTCTACATGGGTCCATTGTCATCTGCTCGCTGACGTGTGAAGCTTTGTGGCTGTTACAACTCTGTGCATCGCATGCGGAGAGAGAACTCCGTAACAAGGAGAAGTCATGAGGGACGAAGTGACAGGCCGGGTCCGTTAGCTATGGGTCGCTGCATGGAACCCATTGCTCACCCTGACGGGGCGACGCAGAGCGGTGTTGTTTTCTATGGATCTGCTGCCTGGATGAAAAAGCAACAGCTGAGACACGTGAAGAGACCATAAATCTTATCACTGCGGAAAAGACTGATCCAGGACTGATGCCGGGGTCGGGTGGGTTCCGACACCCACGTCCAACGTGGGGCCTTGGGTACGGACTCTAACCAACCAAACAACAGTGAAAAGTTTACAGCTGACAGCAATAAACAGGACATCTTTAGAAAGTTGAGGACAACCCATGATCTCCTTGGAGACACCAGGGGGGACAAGCCCCCATGGTCCCCTGGACCTGATGAAGTTCACAGGACGGGCTCACCAAGACCCACAGATTGAGGATAACGGCAGCAGGGTCTATGGCCCCTGTACATTGTACCTTCAACGCACACGCTGAGATCAGTTGCCACAGGCTTGATCAGGAAGAGACCTACGCCTGACTAATTCAGGTCCCCACCTGAAATGGCCAGGTACCCGTGTCTGGAACTTATCGTGTCTCTTCATTTCATTCCACCAGCCTTGCCAAATCCTGAATGATTCCACCCCCTTCCTGCCTGCCGCAACCAAAGAAGCTGAAAGTACTCGACTCGATCGTGAAGCTGTAGATGTCTGCCCCCCCCCCCTGCAGGAGCAGGCAAAATAGATGCCTGCTCCTCTCCCCTCCCCCCCCGCACGGGAGACGGAAAAATACAGTAACAGTTATTTACGTGCTTCCACCTGAGCATCGTGTGTGACGTCCGGAGTGGCCGGATCGCCTTGAAGACTCCTTCCATTAGTGGGATATTCTCCTCAGCCAAATGTGGGTCGCTCACCCATGTCAAGACACAGGGCCACGTTTCCCGGAGTAAAGTACGGATAAAGACGTGAGCCGATTTATCTGGTCCTTGTTGTGCGTCCATTAGTGGAATGAGTAGAGTCGGGTGCCTCTATTTTTCTGAGGGATTTTTGAGTTTGCTTGGCTTGAGTACTTGTGGAAGTGCCAGGGTGGGAAGAGATGGGAGGGGTTTCGGACATCGTTGACAAGGACCCTGTGGGGCGTGAGGACGTTCGTGGCGTCCCTTCACCTTTTTCTGCTTTGTTGTGCATGTGTTTGTTTGCTGCGTTGCATGAGATTGAGGTGGGTCCCACGGAAGGAATTCAGCCACAGCTGAAAGTCCCTATTGGCGTGCGGACGCTGTTCAGCACAGGGCGAACGAGCGGGTGGGTGGACGTGTGGGTCCGTGGGTGTGTCAGTGTGTGGGTAGGCCAGTGGGTGGGCCAGTGGGTGGGTGGGAGGGTGGATGGGCAGGTGGCAGGGTTGATTTGTGGGTCCGTGGGTGTGTCAGTGCGTGGGTGGGCCAGTGGGTGGGTGGGTTTGTGGGTTGGTGTTTGGGTGTTGGTTTGTTGGTTGGTTGGGTGTGTCTAATCAGGGTAGATGTCGTGGGTGGGTGGGTGAGTTTGGGTGGGTGGGTGGGTTTGGGTGGGTGGGTGGGTTTGGGTGGGTGAGGGATTGAGTGGGTGGGTGTGTCAAATCAGGGCAGATGTGGTGGGTTCAGTTTGGCGCGAAGGGTTGAGCTTCTACGCATATGGGTGAGCTGGTGGCTTGGCAGAGTTGAGAAGGAGGGTGGGTGGGCGAACATGCACGTGGGTGCTGTGTGGGTGGGCTGCGGTGAAGGACTCTCCTTCCAAGTCTGAGTCCAATTGAACAAATTCCTTCTCATTCCTGAAGTGTCCCCCACTCAATACAAAATGGCCTCCTTCCTTTTGATGTGATTGTTGGACCCTGCTCACAAAGAAATTTCTTTCAGGATTCAGAGGGACACGCACAGAGGGATTGCATAATGGACCCTCCATAAAGAGGAGGAGCAGAGAGGGTCCCTCCATTCAGAATCCTCCAGACAAGGTTGCAGCGAATCAGAGAGGGAGACCTGCGCGCACGGATACCCCCACCCCGACCAAAAAATAAAAAACAACCACAGGCATCAAAACAAATTGCATGTTTTGTTCTGCAATTTGTGGTTGGGTCGCTCCCTTCACCACCAAACCAAGAGTCTGAGCTTCTGTCAAGACGAGATATTTGTTGGCTTGCTTCGAAATGGGTTGTGATGAGGCTTGTTCAGGTGAGGGCGTCTACTGCGGCTGGAAATAGGGCCAGGATTCGGGCCAGCGGGGCTGAAAGTGTTGCTGTGGCAAATTTGTTCGAGACCATTTCGTGTTGAAGACCCAGAATGCAGTTGGGTGTTTCAGCTGTGTGTGTGTGTGTGTGTGTGTGTGTGTGTGTGTGTGTGTGTATGTATGTGTGTGTATGTATGTGTGTTTGTGTGTATGTGTGTGTGTGTGTCTGCGGGCGTGCGGGCGTCGGCATCTGTATGTGTGTGTGTGTGTGTGTGTGTGTGTGTGTGTGTGTGTGTGTGTGTTGGTCTGCCTGTCTGTGTGCGCGTGCGTACACCTATTCCTGTTTTCCTCTGCGTCTGGGAATAACTTTTATCTTTTTCTCTGCATTCGAAAATTTTCCTCACTGCGGACTACTGCCGAAAAGCAGAGCTGTGCGATCTTGTAATATGCTTCTTGCTCTGCTGCTCCTGAGTCAAATGCAGTGAAACAATAGCCTCCTATCTCTTATTCCAAGCGGCAGCAGAACTGTTTGGTCACTGTCCATTGTGTCTAAATTGGACACGAAGCTTACACTCGTTGTTCAGGGTCGAGTAGACACGAGCAGCAGACAATGAGCTTCCCATGCATCGACAACTGCATGAAGCAGCTTCAAGGCAAATGGGGAGGCGGGCAGAAAAAATTGTGGGAGAGGCAAAATTCACACAGGTGGGCGATGGTGTTGTGGCGACCATGAAGTCTAGTGAGGGAGGCAAAGAAGGCCCAGCCCCCAACCCCGCCAAAATCTTCCCTGATTTTGCGCTCATTTTGTTTACTGCTCATAATTGTTCCATTTTTTGCATTTCACGATGACCGTTGTCTCAGAGCCCACAGGTCAGATTCTGGTCAGAACATGGGTTGAACTCTGCCCCCATGCACCGACCACTCCAGCCGCATCCACTGCCCCAAAGCCCCTGACCCTTACCCTGACCCCAATCCGAATCACGCCACTTCATCGTTGACCAGACCACAGTTGTTCCACACATGCCCATGCCATGCCCAAACCCACACCCACCCCACCCTCCACCACACCACCCCACCAGGCCCCCAGGCCCACACCCTTATTCCACCCTTGCCCCTTTTTCCCTCTCCCACCCTTGCCCCACCCCTTCCCTACAAGGGAAACGTCAAAAACAGTGCATTCACTGCGCTGCAGACTTGAGGTGCACCTGTGAACACGTACAAACCGTTTTGCTGTCTCCATGCGCCCGCGAAACACGAGTACAATCCTCTTACACAATCCAAAGCTGCTTTCCTCCAAATCGCAGTCGGCAGGTTAAATACAGACATTAATGTTTATTCCTGTGCGTGTGTGACATACGGGGATGGCGCATAAACGTCTGTGAATCAATTTGCGAGCGCACTGCTTTTAGCAACTTCTCTCGCACGCGATGCGACGCAGGAACATCAGGGGGCGCATCCAGGGGGCGTTACCCCGACACCCCCTTGGTACACACTTTTTTGTCAAATCTTGAAGTTGACCTTGCCCCCTGGCGGTAACCCCTTTGACCTCGCCCAGGATCCGCCCCTGGAGCGTCGCACCTCAGTTGGAGGTGTGTTCCACAAAAGCACTCCGCTCCTTCAGCTGCTTTGGGGCGTTTTTTCTTCGCGACACATCGCAAGTCTTTACAGCATGACGCAGGTTATTGTATCCCAGCCTTTGTAGAGGAAAGAGCAAAATGGCATGAGAGGGGTGGATCCGAGTGTGTGAGTGTGTGTATCTACATGTGTGTGTGTGATAGGGAGACAGACAGACAGACAGACAGACAGACAGACAGACAGAGGCAGAGACAGAGATGCATAGAGAGACAGACAGACAGAGACAGAGATGCAGAGAGAGAGAGACAGAGACAGATTAGGAAATGGAAATTTGGAGCCCAGTCCCCAATCCTCAATTCAGTCATTCATAATGTTTGAATCAGCTTTGACATGAACATGCAAAAAGAAGTATGTGCCTTTGGAACAAGGCACGTTCTTTTGCGGAGTCAAAAGTCCTCTGGGTCCTACCTTGGGTCCGCCTTTGGGTCCAAGGACTGGCACTGCCCTGGGTGCTCCCCTGGGTCCTGGTATCGACCCCTGATGGCCTCCCTTTGGTCCTTCCCTGGATCTGCCCTTGGGTCCACCCATGGGGTCCTCCGTTGTGGTCCATCCCTGGCTCCACTCCAAGGTCCACTCCTGATGAGCCAGTTGATTTTCTTGATGTTACGTCGCATCACGTTGCGTCTCGTCGCGTCTCGTCGCGTCTCGTCGCGTCACGTTGCGTCACGTCGCGCTCCGCGCTCCTCCTCCCGTAGCGTCGCCAGGGATCCGCCTCCTCCCGTCACGGCACCGCTGAATCGCGTTGTCTCCAAGGTTACCACATATTTACTGAATAATCCGCCTGTATTACATACAGTTTTATTTGCGCAGCCTCTCCACTCCATCCGTCAGCGTTTTCCCGCGCGTTTCCTGGTGACTGAGTAATTTCGCGCCAAATTCGTGTCAGCGTCGAGGGCCTCTGAAGGGCTGTTGGGACCCGGTTCTTTCTGACGGTTCGACTTTGATAAAGTTCAAGCAACGTGGATACAGGCTGGTCCGGATAAACCGGCACCCCTCCCTTCAACTGATTTTCGTCTCTTGTGACTACGTGCAAAGGGTGCTGCTTGATTCGGTGTTCCTGTTCAGTGATAATTTCTGTCGGATGTGCTTTTGTGGGAGGGGGCTCGGGGGTCACACCAAATGGTACCCACCTGTGTTGCAGCGTACTTTGTGCTGCGGCACTCTCCGCGAGCAGGAAAGCTTTGCTTTGTTCTGTACCTATTGTTTCTCGCTGTTAGACAGAGAGCATTCGTGCAGTTGTGCACGATCCCTTTTGTTCGTTCATTCATTCATTCATCCTGACTGCATCGTGTTGTTGCGTTTTTGCTGCTTCAACAGCTTGCGGAGGTATCTACGGCGAGTGGCGTTTTGCCAGGGTTGTTCTTGCATCAACTTCACTCTCGTTAGTGGAAAGCCATTGTGTTTGCCCTGAAAAGTACTCGGACTGCCTTGAATCTGTGTTCGTTTCCAACATGGTCGGCTTATTCTGCATTGTCTCACACTTTCAGCATCAGTGCCAGGTGGCATTTTGCCACCAACACATTGCTGATTTCTCGGCTTCTGCGCCACAATTGGTTTTGTCTGTCCAGAGTAAAGTAGCCGTTGAACCCGTCCCCTCGTTTCACTGCACGTTGAAGGCTGTGTCCTCCCCTTCGCTACATGTCACGTGACCAACCTGCCGCGTGCCACGGCGCAACATGCCCGGCTGCCCAATCTCCCAACTTTCACCACGCCACTCGTATCAAGCGACAATGGCGGCGTCGGCGCCGCAGACAACTTCATGACGGACCCGTAATGGAATGTCCATTTACATCACATCAAACAAGCCGTTTTTATCAAGGTCTCTCACTGGCCCCGCGAGGACTTTACCTCAGAGAGCTGAGCGGAGAGATCAGGGGGGCGACGTGGATCTAGGTGGCGCTCCTGTCTACAGACGGCGTTGCATTCTGCGTCGCAGGGAGTTCTGCATTCCCTGTGACACAGAGAAGGGCCAGATCCTTTCATGACCCTGAAACCCTGGGTTTTTTTGTTGCTTGATTGGTTGCGGAGAAGCACGTGCACACACACACACGCACACACACGCACACGCGCGCACTCCCTGTGCTGCGAAGCTTCGGGACTGAAATGGCAGAAACCTGAGCCTTGTATTCACCACCGTCTCACCTGCGATTGAAGAGGACTTCAAACCTCGGCGTCAAGGGCAGCGACGATCGATTTTGAAATTCGCAGCTGCGCGGGTCCCGGTGGTTGCCTCCTGATGGGATCTGACACCAGGGGGAGGAACCAGAGCGCGACCGCAGGGGGGGCAGCAGGAGAAGACTGCAGGGAAGACTGCAGGAGACGATGTCAACGTTTCTCATGTTTCCAGAAGAGAGAGAGACAGAGAGAGACAGAGAGAGAAAGAACGAAAGAAAGAAAGAAAGTTGCGTCAGGGGCAGGTGGAACAAAATGAGGAGAAAATGGCTCCCCCAGACAGGGACCTTGACGAGTTGCTGGTCCCAGATTGGAAACTGAAATGACAGGACACAGTTGAAATTGCCAGATACCCGTTGAAAATCCTTCTCAGGAAGAACCCCACACGAGATACGCGTAGATCTATCTCCTGGTTGAAGGTGTCTGGCCAGTCATGACCCCTCTCCCCACACACTCCCTCGCGCCGCCCCTGCGGGGTGAGATCAGACAACCTGCCGTGCCTGTTCCATTTCGGAGCCTCTCTTTGATCTGAGTCTCCTTCTTTGACTCGCGCCCTCCGACATAAATTCAAATAGACACAAAATTAATTCCTGCACCAAGGCCATCCTGGCATCCATTGTGGGTTGGAGGGGGCGTGCCCAGGGGTCGGTCTGAGGCCGGACTGCCCAGGGTACGAATTTCCACTTTGAATTCCTCTTTAAAAAGAGAAATTTGTTCTTGTGATACAAAGCAAGAGGGTCCTACTTTTCCTTCGGGGTGGAGGGGCGTCAGCTGGGTTGGTCTTCAGGACCTTCGTCTGGATCCATGTGAAGTCGGGAGGATCATCAAAGAATTGTGGCTGCGGAGAAGAGATTTTGAAGAACATCACTGTCCTTTGGTGCTTTTTAAAAAGACGTGTTGGGCACGCAGAGCGTTGCTTCGTTTCCACCTGCCGTTTCAAGTTTCTAACTCCACTGAAGACCAAGGTCAAAGCGACTTTGCTGTCGCGCCGTTCCAGATTGAGATTCGTGACGTGAAGGGTACAAGCTTCGAGGCCTGTTTCAATTTCTGGGAGGAATGGCGCGTTGTGTCCCTGGACGCGGTGCAGCCGCGACACCACAGCGTCCGTTGGCGGGTTCTGTGATCACGTGACGCGACGCGGCGCCCAGTGACGCGCCGCCATTGTCCCATATGGGTTCTCCGCGCACCGTCTGGTGTGGTCAGTTCACGCCCGCATAGATTGACCGTCAACGCACCTTGTGGACTTTCTTGTCTCAGTAAACAAACAGGGATGAGTTTCCGAGGGAGGAGCGAGGACCACATGACTCCCCACTGCACAAACGTGGCTGAACCTGTGGCACAAAATGAGGGGAGGGGCAAATTAGGGGTGGGGGTATGTTGCAGTCTCAGGCGTTCATTGCACCTTGTATTTGCTGTACAGAACCCAACAACCTGACTCGCTCTCCCACGTATCTGTCAGGCCAGTCTGTGCAAACATTTCACATTTCAAAAAGGTAGAACGATACTCTGAGAAGCTCCCTCACGGTGGTCTCGAAATATCTCGACAGACGGAAGCCTTAAAAATATCCCGTCTTCATCAGTTTCAGCAGATCCCCCGGGGATTACACTGGGGGATGGAGTTTCTTCTTCAGACGCGTCTGTCCCACCTGCGTTGTGCCTGCGAACGCGTCAAACGGGCGCTGCGTCGCAAATGATGACGCAAAGTGTTGACGCAAAGATGGGCGTTGCGTCACACGTGATGACGCAAAGTAATGACGTAAAGGTGGGCGCCGCGTCGCAAGCGGTGACGCAACGACGGGCAAGCTTTGACGCAGGCAATGACGCAAGGCCAAAACGAAAAGACAGATGACGCGTACTGTGCGTGACAACGTTGCTTCCCGGAAAAGGACAACCTAGGATGATCTTTCCTTGCGCCCCACCCACTCCCAGAAACAATCCAGCGTCAAGAACTTCTTGACCGGACACAAGTGACGCATCCGTTGCAAGGAGACCTCGCTGTGTTGGATTCACATCTACAGCGGCATTGACTGTGAACTCGGTCTTGTCCTGAGTGATGCAGCTTCTCTTCAGGTGTGAGACGAAAATTTATATCTCTCTCAAAACAGGAAAATCCGTGAGATTATTTTTGACACCACTGTGCCATCGTGAAACACGAGGATAAACGCCCTGATATTGCACCATCCGAAACGATGTGGGTTCAACAGTCGTTGTCAGGATGATGTTGTGTTCGTCCAAAACTTACGCACGAGTACGCGCATTTTGAAAGGGTTGTCATATTCAATCTGCACGCATACCTTGCACACACACACATTCAAAATTTTAAACATGTCTCCACAAGGGTCGTGTTCCTGTCACATTCAATCTGCACGCATACCTCGTACACACACGCACAATTCAGCGTGCTTCATCGTAGCAACACGTTTCTACAGGGCCGTGTTCACGTCACGTTCAATCTGAGATCGGAACGTCACACACGCGCAACTCGATCCCCTAACATCGCCCAGAGCGCTCTGCGAAGCGATCGTCTTGATGGGGATGCAAAGTGATGATTTAATTTCCAACTTTGAGACCAGCAACAGTCTTCCTCTGTTAATTCGTTCCAGTTCCTTCGAATTTCTGACTTGTTCGCACGCAAATGTTGGCTTTATACTTTGAGTCTGTCTCCCTTTTGTTTTGGTCTGGTCGTAAAAACATTGTCCGGAGACACCGCTGTTCTCAGAGAAACACATAACCGGCCGCACTTGTGTGTGTGTGTGTGTGTGTGTGTGTGTGTGTGTGTTGTGTGCGTGTGCGTGTGTGTGCGTTTGCCCGTGCGACGCTCGACAATTGCGTCGTCTGTCTGTCTGTCTGTCTGTCTGTCTGTCTGTCTGTCTCTCTCTCTCTCTCTTCTTTTCTCTTCTCTCACTGTGTCTGCCGGTGTTTGTCAACAACATTTATGCTGCAGGCGCAAAATTTTTGTCAGTGGGCAATATTTCTCAAATTTGAGATCCCCCCCGCCATTGGACCCCCTCCCCCTCTGACCGGACCCTGGGTCCGCCGCCCTGTCTCCCTGGTTGAGCCGCTGGAAATGACACTCCCATTTCCTGTGCCGCAACAAGCCTCGAGACTTAGCCTTGAAGACTTACAATGCTCGCAGGGAGATGTCTTCGTGGGCTCCAAACGCCGAAATAAATTGGTCTTTGATGGTTTGGAGGTCTCAAGGACGCATCTCATTTGCATTGAGTGATGGAAGCGGAAGGGCTGCGGTGAGGAAAGGGAATGAAGTGGACAAGGTGGAGCCGCGTTTCGCGAGTGAGGAATTCAGTCGGTGGAAAATCGGGTGGAGAAGTGTGTGTGTGTGTGTGTGTGTGTGTGTGTGTGTGTGTGTGTGTGTGTGTGCGTGCCGGTGTGTGTGCGTGTGCGAGTGTCTGTGTGGGAGAAAGGCGCAACTCACAGTTGAAAAGAGAAAGAGGAGAAGGGATGGAGAGAAGACAGAATTCATCTTTGTGAAAGACAAAGACACAGAGAAAGCGAGAAGGCAGTAAAGAAGAGAAAACAGAACTGAAGGAGTGGAAATGAACAGAGAAACACGGAAACGAAGGAGGAGAGGACAGAGATGAAGTTTCCAGACTGACAGAGAAGCAAGAAAATAAGCCACAGAAAGGAGAAATGGAAGCAGAAAGGAAGGTTCACTGCAACAGAAACAGACACTCGGGGAAAGAGAGACATACACGCAGACAGAAAGAAGGGCAGAGAGAATGTCACGAGAGAGAAAGATTGAGAGAGAAGGGGAGCTTGGGGAGAGTCAAAGACAGAGAAAGAGAGACAGAGAGAGACTGCAGAGCGAAAGAAAGAGAGACAGAGAGAGCACAGAGATACAGAGAGACAGAGTCAGAGGGACAGAGAGTCAAAGACCCACACACACAGAGCAGACAGCATCGCGAGCACTGTCGTCTTCACCCAATCAGGACAGAGCTCCTCCGCTTCCTCCCACAGATGAAAGCCATGACGCCATTCTCCGTCTCTCAAGTGTCTTCCCAGGAAATCAGTCCTCGCGTGGCCTCCAGCTGATCCAAATTGAGGTCAGGTGAGGCCAAACCGAATGGGCCTCCCCCTCCCACGTGACATGCGCTCAGGTGCAAACCACTGGGGTTGGAAGACGGCCCTGGACCACCGTAGACCCGTGAGAGCAGACCCCGGCTCCCGCCCTGCACCGGTGTCGCACGGATAAGAACTCTTCCGGCGACCGTAGCTGGAGGACGGAGCTTTATTGGGTGTACATGCGCAGGGCCCTCAGGCACTCGGAGAAGGATTTGCAGCTTTATTCGGGTGATTAATGTTCAGGTTGCGCGTCTCTCACGGCGTCGTTTCCTTTTGTGGCGTCAAGAAGTTGGTGTTTAGCGCTGAATGAGGCTGTAGATTCTGAGGCTGCAGATTCCGAGGCTGTAGATTCTGCTGCAGCACCACGTTCATGTTCCTATTGAGATGAAAACAGCCCTGCTTTCTTTTCTCTGTCTGTCTCTCCGCCCCCTCCTCTCCCTCAAAATATGGTCGCCCTCACTCCCTTGTTCTGTCTGTCTGTCTGTCTGTCTGTCTGTCTGTCTTGTCCCTTCCTCTCGTTTGCTCTCTGTCTCTCTGTATTGTCTCTCTCTTTCTAACTCACGCGGCTTGCAGGCAAAATGGCAAATTTATGGGCTTTGATGTGAATTTTTGTGTTCTGCAAAAATCCATTGTCATCATCGGAAGACATGAGATCAGCACTTGCAGGTCTGTTGTTGCTTTTTTCTGTCCACGATAGTCGCGTACGCCCAAGCAGGCTGGGGCCACGGGCAAGAACGCTTGCATTGAGAAAAACTAGGCTAATTTGGCGAACTGAGGCGGGCCTAATGGACATGGCACTGGTGATAACAAGGCCCTGTGTGCTCCGCAGAAACGGGCCGCGGGACGGTGGGACGGTCCGCTTCTTTCAACGGATAGAGCACGGGCGGGCCCAGGGGGTTGGGGGCCGGGACCCACACTGACCCCCGAAAGTTACGCAATATTTTGCGCCTCATGCAGGAAGATGGATATTTTTTTTTGTTGTACCCCGTACCGCGTGAGAGTTTTCAACAGTGAAGTTGAGGCCTTCTGTGAATCGTCCCTTTGATTCGATCCGCGATGTGTCTCTGTTTTCGTGTCTCAAACACGCATGCGCGTTCGGAACTGGTCGTGCGGGTGAGGTGGAATGCGAACGTGCCTCAAGTGGGGAGACGTGGGCGTATGTGTGGACATGGGTATGAACGTGTGGGTGCAAACATGCGTGATGACGTGATATGGGCGTGGAAGTACGCAAGTATGTCTGTGAGTACGTGAACGTGGAAGCACGCAAGTATGTCTGCAAGTATGTGGATGAGTGTGGAACTCAACAGGTGGACGAACCATTTCAGAGCTTTTCTCCTGAGTCGGCGCCGCATCATCTGCGCACTCGCCCACACTCAGAGAGCCACACCCACTATGCTCCGTGTCCGAGATGAGATCCAGGTCTCAGGCCTCAAGACTCAGTCTTTTGTGTGTCTCGAATATTGTTCAGACTCCCTGGTAAAGTCCAAGTTTTTCATGGAAGAATCGAAAGTGACAATCTTTACATTCTGAAACAAGATACAGCTTCACAGCTGAAACGAACGAATTCCACACTCGCGACACCACGGTGCGTTCAGTGAGCAATCACACCACGCATGCGCCCTGCGGCGCAACTCACTGCGCAGGCGCGTCACATGGAAGCTGCAGCCCGGGCCCCGCAGTCAGCGTAATGCCACGTGACGTTGAGCCCAACACAGGGACTTGACATCCATCACGGAGCTGACAGCTGCGACAGTGGCGTCTCCGGGATTTCTGGGCGTGAGCGCCCCTCACCTGGGGACACAGGGGCACCCTTACCTGTGGATCCAGGAGTGTTCCTTGCCTGGGGACACAGGGACATCCCTCATCTGGGGATCCAGGGGTGCCTTCACCTGTGAATACACAACGTGCTGAACTATCTGGGGATGTAACCCTGCGTCACCTGGGGTTCCATGGGCATCCCTCATGGATCCAGGGGCACCGCTCACCGGGGCACCTGAGGATCAGTTATATTTATCCAGTGCATGGAGCCATGATCGGGGTCGAGAGAGCATTCCAACCATGAGCTGGACCAGGTACCGCGTCTCAAATATTCTCCAGAGAAGGTGGGCCCCTCGAACCAAAACAACCCTGGATCCACGGGCCTCTGAAAGCATGTGTGATGTATGGCTTTTTATTCAATCAGAGGCACAATGTCTTCCTAATACGGTTCAATCAGCCTTCTGAAGAACCAGGATTTACGAGGCCGCAATGCGCAGGTCTCATAAATACGGCCCATGCAAGGTAAAAAGCGTTGTTGTAGCTGCGCTTGTTCCTTATGTGGCGGCAAATGAGATTCCGCAGCGCAATAAAGAACGCCGGCAGAACGCGACGCACTGGGGCGTGAGCCGCACAGGGTCCCGGGGGCGGGACCAGAGGGCGGGGCGGGGCCGGGGCAGGCGAGGCATGGGGAGGGTGGGGCCAGATCAAGGGTCTGGGGTTGGCCCCCCCTGTCCCCGCACAAAATTTAACTTTTACAAAATGAGCTTCTGAAAGTTGGACTTGGTCCCGCCTTGAGGTTGAGCCAGCTCCCCTGGGGTTGTGTCCCCTGAACGCTGGCCCCGCCCTGGCTCCTCCCCCACCCCGTGCTGAACCCTGGCCCCGCCCTGGCTCCTCTCCCAGCCCGTGCTGAACCCTGGCCCCGCCCTGGTTCCGCTCCCAGCCCCGGCCTCGCACTGACGAGGGAAGCGCTTCTGATTTCATGTTTTAATTGCGATCAAACACGAAGCCCGAGGCAGAAGGAAGACACGTGGGACTCATTACCTAGAGCAGCTGAGACAGCAACAACAAAGGAAGTGGCAACAACAGCAACAGCAGTAGCAGCGGCTGTTGCAGCAACAACAGAACAAGCAACAACAGTTGCAGCAACAACAGCAAAACTGCGCTGTAGTTGAAGAAGTGGTTCCAGCAGAGGCAGAAGTAACAGCAGCTGTGGCAGCACTAGCACTACTGTACCAGCAACAACAGCAGTTGCAGAGCTGCAGCAACAACAGCAACAAAAACAACAGAAGAAGCAACAGCAGCAGAATAAGCAACAACAGCAGAACCACTTTGTAGCAGTAGTAGAGGCAGCAGCAGCAGCATTGGCAACAGCAACAACGGCAGCAGTGGTGGTGGTGGAGACAGGAGCAGCAACAACACCAGCACTGACAGCAGCAACACGAGCAGCAACAGGAACAGTGGCGGCAAATCTCCAAAAGGGAGCCTTGTCTCCGTGTGGGTTCCCTCCGTATTCCCCATTCCGGGAGCGACGCCTCCGCCCGCCTGGACCAGACGTCCGCCCCCCCCCCGCCCGCCTGGTCTGCCCGCCCCGCCCCGCTCCGCCCGCCCCGCCCACCCGCCCATCCGTCTGCCTCACCCGCCCGCTCCGCTGAGTGACCTTCACGCCGCGATCATCTGTTTACTGTCTCACCACATGCAAATCAGCGCGATGGAGATAAAGCATTACGCTGACATGACACGTGTCGTTATCACTCTCCTCTACAGGGGTGGAGCCAGGATGGAGAGACGGGGCGGGGCGCAGGATGGGGTGGGGTGAGGTTGGGTGTGGCAGGGGTGTGGCATGCGGGGTGGAGTAGAGTAGGGTGGGGTCGGGTGGGAATGGACAGGTGCAAGGGGTGCACGGTGTTCGGCATGTGGTGGGGTAGGATGAGTCGGGTTGTGGAGTGGGGCAGTACACAGTGGGGCAGGGCAGGGTGGGGTGGAACAGAGTGGGGTTTGGTGGATGAGGCCAGACAGATGGCATGTGAAAGAACGTGGGGGCACTCAGGGGTGAGTGGGTGTTGAAGAGTGAAGGGCGGGGTGAAGAGCAGGCATCGCCGTCCCACTCCAGGCTGCTGACAAAAGAACTGCGAACAACGAATGATCGAGAACAAATCTGAGCGCTTGAATGGAGCTGACGTTCTCAAAGGCCTTGTCGCATCTCTTCTCACGCGAGCGACTGATTCGGGATTTGGAGGACCGAAGCAGCGGATAATCCCTATTGTTGGCGTGGCGTGGGCAGCGGGGCCGGGAGTGTGTGTGGAGCGTGAGCGGTGCTGAGTCCCGCCTCGTGTGCGCAGAACCATTCGTCTTCATAATGACGCTCAGACCTTCGTATTCTCGTGACATGCAGGGAGAGGGGGCGGGCATATTCAGGGGTGGGATGAGGCGGGTTGGGATGGGGTGGGGTGGGCTGGTAGTGGGCGGAGCAGGGCAGGGCGGGGCTGGATGGGGCAGGGTAAGGCAGTGCGAGACAGGGCAGGGCAGAATGGGGCAGGACAGGGCAGAACAGGGTGGGTTGCGCAGGGTGAGGCAGGGCAGGGCAGGGCTGGGCTGGGTGTGGTGGGGTGGATTTGGGTGGAGTAGGCAGGGGCACGGCACGGCACGGCGTCGAGTCCCGGATGCTCTGCATGGGCAGGTCTCTCAGCCCTGAACACTGGAAGCTTCTGAGGCGGAGAATGCGTTATGCGCTGGGAAATTTACGAGACGATCTGGGAATCTCTTTCAGATGCGTTCATGTTAGGGGCTGTTCGTCTATTCATTGAACAGGCTCTCTTGGTCCGTGCGACCTGTTGCAATAGGGGACAGGACGGGGCTGGGTAGGGTGGGGGACAGGGCGGCGGTGGGTAGGGTGGGACGGTAATAGGGCGGACTGACGCTTGGCACCAGAAGAGACGATGCCAAAGTCTGCAAGATTCAGAGCCTTGTCGCGGATCCACGGAAAAAATCCACCGTGCAATCGCTCCCTCCCAGGAACAAGCCATGAACGAGACCATACGAGTAGACCCCCAACACACACACAAACACACACACACACGCGCGCGCGATCCTGAATCCATCAGACGAACCATGGACAAAAATGTGTTTTGCTGCAAAGAAACAAAAGACAAGGGCCTTGTCCTCCTGGACAAAAATCCTCTTTGTGTCGGCGTAAATTGATAGGCAGCTTTAGCACCGTCCCACTGGACGTCGCTGATGACGTGGCTCGTACGCTCTCGCTGACGTCGCGTGGAAAACTCCTGAGCTGCAGAAAGTAGGAAACTTGCTACGAAAATTAACGTGCAAGGCCCAAGTCCCTGGCGGATCCAGACACGGGGTCGGGAGACCACACCTCGGTTTCGGCCACATTCTGACCCCAACTGACCCAAAGACAAGGTGGTTGGGGGTCTGGATCAGGAGGCCTTGAGTTGAACAAACTTCTGTCTGAGTTACCAAAAGCCAGGCTACTGCCCCGTGCAACACGCCCATTGGTTGGGGTCAGAAGTCCTGGACTTGAGCGGACTTCAGTGGCTGCCGCCCGCGCACTGCGCAGGTCCCGCTGGGGGAGCGGACACGTGTTTCCGGCAGCACCAACAACGCTGTAAGGTCGCCTGTGAAGCTGTTGTAATGGCCAAGTAATTGGTCATTACAAAGATGTATTGTGTGTGCGGCAGGTGGAGCCTACAGAAGCGGGCTGACACCTAGTTAACCCGCTGAAGCCCCGCGCCGCCGCGGGCGCCTCACCTTGAGCCGCGGGGCTTCGTTAGTGGGACATGACCTGCGCCTTTGAAAAAGCTCAGGCTTCAGGTGTTGTGAAGAAGCCAATGGGCAGTGTGAACTCACAGCGATTTACCACATCCACTCGTGCACGAGACGCACCTAAAATTTTGCACCCAAAGGAGGGGTGCGTAGACTGTGAATTTCTGTGGGTGTGAGATGACGGATGTTTTGATGAGACCTCGACACCAGAAAATCAAAAGGTGGGGTGCGTCGTACACTTGGTTATGATTGACACACGGGTGAATACGGCACCCCTCCACACACACACACACACACACACACACACACACACACACACATGTCTGACGTGCACCAGTAGGCAATTTACCCAAGGGTTTTTGCCCCGTGTTGTGTGCTCCAATGACGTTGCCTCACGTTTGTGCCTTTCTGCGCTTGCTGCGTCTTGCGTGTCTGGTGACACGGAGGAAACGTGCGGGCAGCTGAAACTCCCTGATGAAGAACACACGTCCTCTCACGCAATTCCTTCCGCTTTGTCCAGTTCTCAGACAACACGCAGCGCGGAACTTATTAAAGGTGGAGGGTCCTTTGAGGTCAAAAGCAGTTCTGGCTCAAGGCAGGTCCAATGTCCAATTTCAAAACAGCAAGTGTAAAACTTGTGGCAAGAAAACATTTTGGCGCGTGTGGCGCAAGAATACACGGTCCAAACACGAACCACAGATGACGAAGCTGGATCTCAAACCCGAACACAGTGGTCTGTGAGAACAAGGTGAGTGAAGTGTGGTATCAAGAGGGTGTTTCGTCGTCTGATGGCCGGAGTCTAGGGAGTGAGATCCCCCTCCCTGATGTTGCCATGACGATAGGACGTTCCGATCGAACAGTCATAGAATGTGGGAGTCCACCACACATTTTGCACTTTGATTAACCAATTTCTTTTGTTTTGCTGATGAGAATTTGACAATATCTGCGGAACCGAATGATTGCCATGGAGAGGATTAAGGATTGGAAGGTCAGTGGGCCTGACCAAGGGGCGAAAAAAGACGCACTCCACAAGACACTCCGTCAAGTAGTGTCTGTCTGCTAGTGACCCCACCCCTCCCCCGATTCCTGCTGGACTCGTCCCCAGAATCACTCCTTGACAAGACCTGAGGCGTTGAACCACCTCCCACCCTACCCTATAACCCCATTCTATCCTTCTCCACACCGTGCCCTGCTCCACCCCAAACCCACACTGCCCCACCCCACACCACCCCACCCCACTCTACCCTGCTCCAAACCAGCACTACCCCACCCACCCTGCCCTCCCTCACCCCACCCCACCCCACCTCACCCCACCCCACCCCACCCCACCCCACCCCACCCCACCCCACCCAATCC
>JAAUXT010148646.1_pt1 | contig 22712 bp, 25 predicted proteins | sample 7278171 | NCBI WGS metagenome assembly JAAUXT01 (sample SAMN14350112, study PRJNA611818) | marine sediment metagenome | isolation source: surface marine sediment (1.8m) | place: French Polynesia: Moorea | collected 2018-08 | reverse complement strand
TCTGGGTATGTTCAATGATTCTCTCCTGAATCAAGATTTGGAGAAGAATTACCATTCAACTCGACAACCCTCAGCTGTTAAACTGGATATGAATGATATCAGTTCTGGAGATAGTGGAGGCACCACAACAACAGCTGCTGTGACAACCACTGCTCTGGGCACGACAACCACAGCGCAGGTTTGTCGTCACAATTTCCTTGATGTTGTGTGACCTTGTGTTTTGGTAGCACCTGGTGCACAGAACCACACAAACAATTCTTTGTGAACAGCAAACTTGCTGCCGGATTTGAACCACTCTCGGACTGCTTTCAGCCGCCGACGGAGGGATGTGGGGCTGATGTCGGCTGTTTTCGTCAGCCGCCCGGATGTCTTCCCGAAAATTGCGATTTCCTGCTCACATGGCTGCCTCTGGCGGACGTGGTCGAGTTCAACTTCTCGGTGGCAGCGCCCTCCAGTGACGTCACGTGGGCAGCAGTCGGCTTCTCCCGTGACCCGCTCATGGTGAATCACGCTTCGTTACGCCTCCTTGTTCCTTTCCGTTTTTCCGTTTCTTGATGTTGGCGCCACACACCAACACGAGTTTAGAAATCTACCCACGTAAGTGGTGTGTTTCCAGCGCGATACAAGTGTGACAGACTGTATCTACGACTCGACGAGCCAGGAGATGATCATCCAACAGTCGTTCAACCCTGGCTATTCGAATCAAGTTCTCAACGATGTAAGTGTGCACGTCTTTGGACAAAAGTTCAGAACGTTGAAGTGTGTCTCCTTGGTTTTGTCCCAGATGAATTTTCAAATGTGAAACAAATTTTGTTGAGACATTTCTGTCGAAGAAGTTTAAATTTCTGCAAGCTGCTTGCTTCTTTCAGCCTGAGTTGGGTCTGGTTCCTGAGGGACAGTATGGCAGATTGGAGGACGGGCGCCTGGAATGCCATTTTTATCGTTACATCATCCCCTCAACCTTCTCGCCTGGGAACCCAGAACTGGATAAAGTTTTCAACCTCACTGATCCATTCTACATCCTTCCCGCCAAGGGCTCCACCGCAGTGAATCGTCGTCTGTTTCGTTCTGGTGAAATCCCGCTTTTTTCAAAGGGAGAAAGACGTTTTGATTGACTCAATTCGTCAGACAAATTACAAATTTGACGCCGTGCAAAAGTATCCTGGGCCGGATACCAGTCAGACCTCATTCAACACAAAAATATTTCAAGAGTTGTCTGTTTTTGTTGCGGCAGGCATAGAGAAAGAGAAGCACACGGTGACCCCGACCGCGTCTGACGGACCGATGCTCATGACGGACGTCACATCCGGGGACAGCGGCGCGCAGAGGGTGAGTCCTACACACGTCGCACAAACACTTCAGTGACGTTTTGGCCTCATTTTGCCTGCACGCACAAACAGCCCGAACATCGCCACAGGAGCACCCGGACGGGTGCGGTGTGGCGCGTGGCTGCCTCTTGCTGCCGAGCGGCTGCAGCCGGGAGACGTGCGATTTCTTCGTGTCGTGGGAGCCGCACAACGACACGGTCGACTTTCACGTGGCCTCCATGCTCGACTCGAGGGGCGTCCAGTGGAGCGCCGTCGCCTTCTCCGAGGACCAGGACATGGTAACAGTGTGTCGACAGCATCCCCAACGCAGTGAAGACAAGAGAAATATTTATTAACAGAAAATTTTGTGCCTCGTCTTCAGAGTTGTGATCAGAATTCACCGCTTGCGAGAAGTATCAACAGTTGCACAACGTTTCCACAAAGTATCGGTACTGCTTTCTGATGCCATTATTGAGTGGATGACGCCGGCAAATGCGCGCGTCGTGTTCGCTGCAGGCTTCCGACAGCGTCACCGACTGTATCTACGACGCGGCCAACGACACGATGATCGTGCAGCAGAGTTACAACATCGACCTGCACAACGAACCGCTCAGAAACGTGCGCTCAATTTCACAAGACTTCTCGTGTCTGCTTGCCGCCTCGGATTGGCTTCGCGCACTGCTTCTTACTTGGGCGTCTTACTCTGCAGCAAGACCTGGGTCTGGTGCCCGGCAGCTCGAGCGGCCGAGTCGCCGACGGAAGGATCGAGTGCAACTTCACCCGCTACATCCGCCCCAGGGACGTCTTCCCCGACGACCCCGACATTAGCTTCGTCTTCAACCTCGACCAGCCCTACTACCTCCTGATCGCCAAGGGAAGAGTGCAGGACTCTTCTGCTTCGCTGCAAAGTCAGTAGCTCTTGTGCTTTTCGCAACAGCTCGCTGTGTTGGCCAATGTTGAGCCGATACTGAACGTCTCGCTGAGTCTCGATCACCCACGGGGTCTGAGTCTCTTGAAACCTCACAGTGAATTTGCTCACATTGATCTCGGAGTTGGTCTCCTCCGTTGCGTTAGGCCGGACTCCATTGCGTATTTCTCTGTAGCGAGTTTGCTGAAGGCGAAGCACTATCCCGACACGAAGCACGTCTCGGCGCAGAAGATGAACGTCACAGACGTGTCCGAGATCGGAGACGTGAAGGAAGCCACAGAGACACCGGGCACCGACGTGAGAGACGTGCTGCGATTCATTTTGGAAGGGCCCTCACGTGGTGCCGTGCACGTGTGACCCGATCCTCGCGTGGATTTGAGGTGTGTGCGCTTTGCGTTCAGGTTCCTCCGGCGGACTGCAGAGTGACGAAGGGCTGCTTCGGAATTCCCGACGGCTGCGGACTCAGCTCCTGCAGCCTCTTCGTCTCGTGGACACCGAACGACACGACGGTTCACTTCGAGCTGTCCGCCAGCATCGGACGAGTCCGGCCAGATGTAGACGTCGCGTGGACAGCTGTCGCTTTGTCCTACGACACAGGAATGGTACAGTTTGGCACTGCCGTGTCACAATATTTGCGGACCGTGCAGCAAACTTGAAGATGAAAGCATGACGTAATTGGGAACAAACTTGTTGTTTCAGGGACTTGACAGCGTCACAGACTGTATCTATGATGCAGCGAACGATCAAGTGATAATCCAGCAGTCTTTCAACGAGAACAAAGTCTTCAATCCCAACTTTGTACTCGAGGATGTGAGTATCACAACAACACCCCTGTTTTGATGAACGTGTACAATTCTGGTGAGAGTGGGGACAGAGAAGCTTGCTTGTATTTGCTTGAAGCAAAAGGAGCACAATTTCACTCAGTCTTCACAAAGTGTGCCACATGTTTCAGCCGGAGTTGGGTCTGGCGCCTCACGGGCGGGAGGGGCGGGTGGAGAACGGCCGCATCTACTGCAGCTTCTCCCGCTACGTCGACCCCGCGCAGTCCGAGCCTCCGAACGCCACGCAGCTCGACAAGGTCTACAACCTGGAGCAGGACCTCTACTACCTGCTGCTCGCCAAGGGGCCCGTCAACAGTACGTCTCTCGTGTCCCGACTGTACAGCACGTTGGGGTCTGCCACATGTTGGGTTCACAAACTTGGCCTCCCTCCTGAAAGTGTGCTGACCCTGAATTGTTTGGTCACTTCAGGTCTGGTGCAGAAGGATTTTCACCGGGAGTTCTACGGATGGGCCAACGACAAGGTCAATCTGACGGACGACAATTTTGTGGAGCTCACCATCGAGGTGCCGCGCGAAATCCTCCTCAAGATCCACGGTCAGGGTCTTGCACCAGCTGTAGAGTCACGACATTTTGGAGCACTGACACTTCAAGGGATGGACTGGCGTTCTCCCTGTGACCTGGTGATTCATTGTCAGGCTGCGCGATGACGTGGGCGTGGATGGTGTTCGCGTGTGTGGGGATCCTCATGCCGCGGCAGTTCAAGCAAGTGACGGCTGACATCAAACCGGCTGGCATCGCGCTCTGGTTCCACGTGAGTTGCACCGCCGCGTCCTCCATCCCATCACGTGGTGGGTCTGCTCGGTGTGGGCGGTGCGCATGTCAGGGGCTCGGTTTTCATGTTCTGCTTCCAGATCCATCGCGCCTGCATGAGCCTCGTGCTGCTGATGACGGTGGCGGCAGTGGTCGTTATCATTGTGGATGTGGAGGGCTATCCGACGATTCCCGACCTGCCGGGCAAGGCGCACCCCATCCTCGGCTTCGTCACACTCGGATTCGTCGTCATCAATGTGAGCGCCATCCTCCCGACTCGCTCCAGCTGGACATGCCGTGAAAACTGAACTCAACTCTTGACTCCGCCCAACTCCAATTCGCTACAGTCATCTCTTTCCTGAATCAAATAATCTCGTGGACCAAAAAGTCCTTCACGATTTCAATCGTGGTTCCTGCGAACTGATTTCACTCACAAAAAGACTCTTAACGTGTAAAAGGGCAAAGTTGTGGTCATGCAGCATTGAAACAGTGGATCCAATCTTTTTTCTCCATTTCAGCCGGTCATGGCGCTGTTTCGCCCACATCCAGGCACATCGCGCCGCCACCTGTTCAACTGGGCGCACTTTGTCGTGGGGACGCTGGGACCCCTGTCTGCGAGTGAGGAAACAATCTCTCGTTCTGTTGCCTTGACCAAATTTCGAAAAACACTGACCCCACCCGCGTCTTGTCATTCTCCTGAGGTCGGAAGTGATGTTCTATTTTTTCCCCACAGCTGCCACCCTCATACTGGCCACCTACTTGACTCGCGCAGCGATGAAAGAGAACTCCAAGTGGGGGATAGTGGGTGTGCTGGGGTGGCACCTGCTGGCAGAGCTGGTGCTCTTCGTGCACCAACAGTTGAGCCAGATGCAAAAAGGTACAACTTCGTTCTGGTGCACCACCGCCACTGTCACACCAAGCACGACTCCAGGTAGAGCACAAGCAGAACTCGTGCACATAGATCTTCCGTAAATCTTTCGCGTTTTCTTCTCGTTCTTTGGGTGTGCCGTGCATGATCATCGTCAAGTTGGTCTGCTGTCAAAGAATGCTTTGCACTGACGTGGGAGGTCAGTGGTCGATTGCATTTTTCACTGTAACTCGGTGTAAGGCTCACGATCCCAATTGCCGAAAAGCTCCAAAACACCCAAGTCACTGAACTTACCTCAAGGCTTGGAGGACAAACCTTGCTCTTGTCTCAGTCAGTCATTAATTCAGCTTGTGTCCGTCTGTCTGTCTGTCTGTTTGTCTGTCTCTATGTCTGTCTCTATGTCTCTATGTCTGTGTGTCTCTTTTGTCTTCTTGACCAGATCTTGCTTGCCTGGTTTTGTCTCTCAGCACTGAGAACATTTCACATTTCGTCAACAACCTTGTTGTTGCAATACCGGTAATGACATCCTTCGAATGGATGACTGACAAATTTGTTTTGTTTGCAGACAATTTGAAAACTGAAGAAGCTGTTGAGATGTCTTCCACCATCAACATCATTGAGAGAGGGGCCAGCTACAAAGTTCAACCCGACAGCGTGTCCAATGGTGTTCACGCCAACGGTGCTACGTACAGCGTCGCACTGGGCACAAAGCCAACGCCAGAACCTGCAGAAGACTCTCAGTCCGTGCGGTCCATCAAGAAGCCGAGCCGCTCCGTGAGTGCTGCTCACTGCACAAGGCGCATTCAGCAAACGCGAGAGGTGCACACTGAAGTAGACCATGTGTTGGGATTCGACATGACATCAAAATATTTCATTGTCTTTGTTTCAGAAACTTTCTTTCAAGACGCTGGTGGTGACTGTGTACATCCTGGGAAACATCCTCGCTGCGATCTACCTCAACCTGGACATTGTGGACAATGCCACTTTCAGTTGAGACCAAACACTGGAGCCAGTTATTCATGCCTCCAATTTCCTCTCGCGGAAGGCTTTGGGCTGAAAATGCCAATGAAAGTACTTTAGTTCTTTTTTCATCACATCACAACAAAAACAGACTGGTATGTTCGGATGGTTGGACGAAATGTCTGTATTTATGGAGCAGTGAACAAAAGACACAATGTTTTGTGAACCTTTGAAACTGCGAGTGTTTCAAGTTGCCTCCTGCTTCTTGTCAAAGCTTCGTCGTCTGATTTTGCGATGATGTTCACCGTTGCTGTTTTCCCAAATAAGGACTCGCACTGCAACCCGCGTCCCCGGCTTTAAAGCGCACAGCGAATGAACCCGTCTTGATCCCAGAAAATCAATACTCATCTCCCCCATACTCTGCCATATTTGGACCGACCCAGCCACACGCCTGCAAGCAAGCATCACAGTCACAACAGGCTTCACTGCTGCTGCGAAAACTGATCATTTTCGCGATCAGCAGACATTCGAACGCCTTTTGCGCAGCACGATGTAAAGGATACTCCTTGGACTGGCCAACTGTTGGGCGAGGGTCGTTCTCCAGTTGGTGGAACGCGACGAAATCGGGTGGTTTTTTGGAAGCGATGTTTTGATACGGCGGTGACAGTGCAGTGCAGTCAACATGGCGCTCGGATGCGGGGGATCGCTGATGGCGGTAACAACGCTCGTCCTCTTCGTCTTCTGTTGCGAGACGTGCCTGGCCAACTCCTACCCCAAGATCGAGGCCTTTTTCCAAGGTAAGAAGTCAGATTTGCGCGGGGACGACAGTGTGTAAAACACTGTATGGGCAGCGTGTTGGCATCACTCGTACTCGTATGTTCGTGCTTCGTGCGTGTGCACACCCGGCTTCTGAGCAACTTGCGAGAACAGGAAAATTGTGTGCATTCAAGAAAGTCGTGTAAAGACCAGGAAGGTAAGAGAAGAAAGACGCAGCCTCAAGACCTTTCTCACTTGTTACTCTTTGTTGGCATGCTTTTTGTGTCACCTGTAAACAGAGGTGCGCACAAGAGGAGGAGAAACGCCACAGAGACGCACAGACATTTGACGATGGACGATTAAAATCTCCTGATATTCGAGATGTTTGGAGCCGCGTCGGCTTGTATTGTTTGTACTGCGACTGACTGACTGGAGGTGAGATTTCCCTCCAACCCCGCAAACAAGGAAATTTCCCTGCAAAGGTTAGAGGGAAATTTCCCTGCAAGGGTTGGAGGGAAATTTCCCTCCAACCCCCTTGTGGAAGGAAATTTCAGTGCAGGGAAATTTCCCTGAGTGTGGCTTCCTTGACAGTGGTGAAAGTGTAGTTGGGACTGATTCGAGTTGCAAAGTCCGCCCGTCTTGGAACACGCCTCTCGGGATGTTGGCCCGTGGTCCGCCATGTCTGCTCCCTCGAGTCTCGGGAAGAAAGGCACAGAAGGTTGAATCTGCATTTGACATGCACACAAGCACCTCCCGAAATAGCAGTTCCTCATCGATCTGCACTCGTACCCAGTCTCGAGGCGCGCGTCGGCACCTTGTGAATCACACACACGACACCCAGGATTCAATTTTGCTCATTTCGAACCGAACTTTAGACATTTGAAATAGCCAACACCCAGAGCCGTATTGAGTCTGCTTTGCTTCTGCTGATGGCTGTGGTCTAGTGACGAAAACGTCTGAAAATGACAAAAGAAACAGCTGAGGCCTCAAAAGACTGGGATGAGAAGGGAAAACAGACGCGTGAAACCTTGACTGTTTGGGATTGAAAAATTATCCCACCTGAATCAAAGAGAAACAAAAGGACGTACCACAATGGCGAAAAAGAAAGCAGCTATAGAGCAACATTACAGTTTGTTAAAAACAAATGTCAACCTTTGCTGTTGGGCGCTGGAAGGCGGGAGAACCTTCACTGCATGCAGTTCGACAGTCGAAAACGAACAGAAATCTGAGTGATCGTCCAGAGAACATTTTTGGGGCGAAAACCGTCAATTTGATGGCTGCAACGAAAATTACATGCTTCGAGACTCGTTTCAGAATTTTGATGTGCAAAACCACAAACGAAAGTCGCATCAAAAAGCTTTGACAAGGTGGATGTCTTTTCGTGTCACTGTTGTAGCTTGAGGCGACTTTGCCACTGAGGAAGTGACGAGTACGATCTCTCGCACGCAACGCGAGTAGCTCCAAACCTTCAAAGCGACTCAGGATACGAGCCTCGTCTCTTGCTCAGATACGTACATGTTGGTGTTTTCTGCAGCAAAAATTTCATACGAGATTTTGAACAAGATTTCGGCCTTCTGACAGAATATGCACACATCACTGCCTGCATTGAAGGGTCATGTCTGAGAAACCTGATTGACCTTTCTCTGAATACAAACGGGCAATAACCTCCAGGCGATAAAATCTCCCATCATAAGGAAATGCCTGTCTTGTCCGTTTATGGGCACCGTGCAACAACAGTTTCTCAGCGGTGGCAGCATGATGCCAAAAGGAAACATGCACACCATTTTGTTCAATTAAGTTGCTGAACAAAACTGTGTCAAAACAGACAAAACTGTTCCGAGTTCTTTTGAGAATCCAAGTTCCTGCAACACTCTTTCATCCGTTTGACATTTCTGTGCGATTGTGCGGGCTCTCTCCTTTGCAGCAGCCAATTTGCAAACAAGGCTCTTTTGTGGTGGTGAGAAAAGATTGTTTTGGACATTGTGGCAAGAAATTCAATGGTACAAAATCGGGAGGTACTTGTGGACACTCATGCGTGTCAAGGTATTTGCGTGATCCGATCCGGCAAAGTTGGCTTGAGAGAGAAAGAGAGAGAGAGAGAGACAGAGACAGAGACAGAGACAGAGACAGAGAGAGCAGGGAGAGAAAGAGAAGGGAGAGAGAAGAGAGGGACGAGGGGAAAGAGAAAGAGGTGAGTGGGAGAGAAGAGAGGGCAGGAAAGAGGGAGAGAGAAAGAGAGAGAGAAGAAAGGGGAGAAAGAGGACAGGAAGATAAGGACAGTTGGAGGGAGAGAGAGAAGAGAGGCATGGAGATAGTAGAGAGCGAGAAGAGAGAGGAAAGTGAGAGTGAGAGGAGAGTGTGAGAAAGAAAGACAAAGAGAGAGAAGAGAGGGAGAGAGAAGAGAGAGAAGAAAGAGAGACAGAGGGAAAGAGAAGAGAGCGAGCAGAGCCTTGTGACATTCTGAGTGAGTGACAAAGTGTCAACGTTCACACGTTTCCCAGTGTGAGGTTCCAGGTTCCACATGAATTTCATCTTTCGGACTGGGTTGGCAGATCTGTTTGCAAATTGTCACACCGTTTCGAAAACCATCAAATCCCAATCAAGAAGAGATTTAAATTTTGCGAGACAATGATTGTTTTTGAATTGCATTAACACGTTGGTGATCCTCAGCGCCTGTAATCGGGTGAGCGATCCCTGATTGTAAATTTTGATTACAACTTGCGTAAATTTCCATTTTAGGTTTCGATCAGAGAGACATGAAGTTGGCGGAGAATTTTCACTCTTGTTTGCAGCTTTTGACGAAACATTCGTATAGATCTCGTGACCTCGAAAGTGCAAACCAATTCTCATTTCATTGCGCACGTTTCAATCATCGCACAGACAGGCAAAACGATGCAACAGCGAAAACGTATTGGCAGGAAGTCCCGTGCAGCCTCCAGAATCGCAACCGGTCCGTCTGTCGTGGGACTCGAAGCGCAGAATCGGAAACGTGTCCGTCTCAAATGTCACTCTCGTTTGGGACATGTTTGAATCGTGTGACTTTGCAGTGATTAAAATCTCATCACCGAGTGATAGATGGTTTGGTGTCACCTCCCCCAGGCAGCCTTTGAGGTGCAATTAGGGTTGACAAGGGCAAGCCGTGGTCAAACAGGGTCAGGGTGAGGAAGTGTACGGGTACAACTCGTATGACAACGTGGCACGATTCAATAGGGAAAGCCACAGCACAGATTTTGAGTTTCTTGTCTCGGACAATATCGCAAAGACCTGCGTCCGCCACATTTAGAGGGCTGATTTCACACATCAGACAATTCCAGCGGAACACGCGAATTGTGACAACAAATAGTGAAGAATTCGATTGCGATTTTTTTCGGATGCGATTCGAGACAAGTTTGTGTCTGTCAGGGGAGATGCACAGACATTGCTCGGAGCCTTGCTACTCTGTGTATGTAAATCCCAAGGGCAAATAAGAAGCTTCCTAAATTAAACAAGGAACTCGCAGTGCATTTTGTCAAAGATCTGTCAGAATCTACATTCCATTGATGTCGTTCAGAAGTTTAACTGGGACCGTCTACTTTGGCCACTACGTCCGAATCAACGCGCACTTGGACACGACTCGAGTTTGGAGCGGCGTGTTTGCTTTCAATGTGTTTCCCTGAAACAGTTTTGAGGGCCACACGTCTGAAAACCTTTCTGTTGATCAGTGTCCTGAATGTCACCATTCCGCTGAAGAACAGTTTCACAGCAATGGAGACAGCCAGTATCAGATTCACATTGCCGTTAGCCAGGAAACAAATTTGGATGTTCTCTCTGATATGCAGCCCAGTGAAATTTATTAGACGGTGACCGTGTACGCAGTCTTTCGGCAGCGAAGTGTTCAAGACACATTTGTTGTGCTTGTTGGCTTTCAAAGCAAACACACAGTTGGATCAGATTTCCAACTGAGATGTCTCTTGCCATAAACACGCATGAAATTTCACTCTCAAACAGCTTGTCAGAATGTGTGTCAACAACAAAGACAACTCAATGATCCTCTCTTTGGGGATTCAGATTTACCACACACGATCATTTTGAGAATTGTGTCTGGAACTGAAGGACGCAGAGGAACCTCTCCCTGCATGTACGGAGAACATGTAGCATCTTGTACCGCAATGGCTGTTTCAACATATTTTGTTGGCGTTTGCAACACGTGGAGAGATTTGGCAGCTCTGAAGCGTGCTGCTGCAGTTGTGCAGCTCTTTCCCAACGCACGTGCGTTGTCCTCGAGTGAACTTGCCGAGCGCATGGTCGCTCATCCTGCTTCCCGCTGTTTCATTCTCTCTGCCCTGTAAACATCTCACTTGGGCCGCAGTCTGGACTTGAGCCATTTTTGGACTTGTCTGGCCTCTCCTGAATATTTTTGCGGTGTTTTTGCGGCTTATCTCTTCAAATTTACTTGTTACATTCTCCGTGCATCATACCTGGGTTGGGATAACCTGAAGCGGATTATCGTCTTCTCGCTCTGAGTGCGTGTTGTTTCAACAGTGTGGTCCAAAGTAGCGCTGTGCAGCTGCACTGAGTTCGACCTCAATCACGATTACAAGCCGAGCGCGTGCGCCGTGGGTCGGAAAAACGAGCAGCTCATTTGGATGATCATTACCATAAAGACGCAAACGTGCAAAAGGATGGCACAAAGAAAAATTGTTCAAGTGAGAGCAGATTTTCTTCAGGACAGGCAACGTTGGGGCATAAATGAAGCTGAGCACGCGCAAATACGAGCAGGGAACTCGTCACACAATCCTTTCCGTGAAGCTTTGCCAAATTTGTGAAGGTTTTCTCGTCGGACCCAAGACTGGAACAGTCAGGTGTCACGACAGGAAGTCCCGGCAGCTGCAGAGATTTCGCAGTGGTCACCTCCATTGTGCGGAGTCGGCGCGTCGATCACGCAGCGCATTCGAGCGCGCACTGCACGCGCGTTATCGACGCGCCGCGCCGCGCGCACGCGTGTTGTGTCTGTCGTCCCGCCCAGCCAGTGACATGATGTGTTGGCGCGAAGCTGTTCACACCTGTGGATCAAAACTGATCAAGAGTCATTTGGTCATGGCATGCGTGCATGCAGTTTGTTTTTCATCTGAAGCTCCGGTACAACCAACACCACTGAATGAACATCGATGTTCTGTTCACGCTTTGTGTGTGTTGGATTGGAGTGAGGAGAATTCTATTTGGGTGAATTGCTGCGATCTGGATTGTGTGAAAAGCTGTTGTAATGAATTACACGTGTAATACATGTGAGGGCAGGGTCTGCTAATTCTTCTTTCCTTTCCCTGTGGTGGCGGATGGCATTGAAGAATACTTGTTGGAACATGCGGTCAGAAGAACGCCTGCACCGGCGGACCTGAAGCTGATGTCTGGGCGTCGACGGCAGGGGTTCAGCTAAACGGGTACTCAAGAAAACAAGACGGTCAATTTTGCACCTGATAGCAACGCCAAGGGAATCCGAAACTCGATCCCACTCCAGCCTTTCTCACGGCTCGTCGTGCCGTGGAGAGTCCGCTGCCTCCCGGATGAGGAGACTAGACAGGAAGACGCGACTTGCCCGTTTTTGAGGTTGCCTGGCGTGTATGATCAACATCCGTGTTTGGGTCTGTACAGCTTGCAAAGGACATCAATTGCGTTGAGAGTAAAATCGATTGCTTTCATTGCAAGGTAAATTACAAGGCCTCTTCGTGCATGCAACAATCAATCCGGAGTCCCAATTACAATTTCATGTCTCAACCCTGATGCGCATGCATGACATATGAATGCAGTGTTCATGTAATGTTTCGCTTGCGGCGACAAGCCTGTCTTGTCTGCAGACAAGGAAATGGCAGGAAATGGTTGGTTTGTTTGTGCACGTGTTGTCGAGAGTCCAACAACGGCAAAGTCTCTCGTGGGTGGTGATTCGACCGAAGTTTCAACAAAAAACAAGCCACAAACAAGAAATTCACAATGAGAATTTTGCTTCCCCTCTCTGTGTGCTCACGTGTTTGTTTCTGCGCTGGACAGCCGTCTCTCCAGCTGCATTGACAAGAAGAAGCAGCACATCTCAAGTCATTCGGTGCTGACCATGCACAGTTCTTACAGCCGTATAGAAAGAACAAAGGCAGCAACTCCTCGAGGGCGGCAGGCAGCATTGATGATTCACCCATTTCCTCTTCTGCTCATTTTCCCCACAATCACATCCTTTATGGTCGGTGCATCCCACAACTTCTCGCGCGTCTTGTCTGCCAAAACTGTTCGAGCGACTATGTCACCTATTTTGAAATCTGCACAAAACCATCAAAATTGTTGGCGCGTGACTCTGGTTGATGTCCACGAGGCTGGAGTGTGCGGGTACGCCGAGCCTGCTGATCCATGAACGCTGCAAAACCAGAATCCCCACATCGCTGCGTGGCCTAGTCCAGGAGGCTTCTTTTCTCCCGAGTACCGGAATTTTCCCGGGTGGAAATTTGTGGTTCGTACGACTTTGCCGGACAATCACCCCAGGGTGTAAGACGAAAGAAATTCCGTGACGCCCATGTTGGGGGTGGAGATTTTCTTGAGGAATGATGTTTCAATGAGGCTGTTTCAATTCTCAGGTTCATCATAGAGCTGTGATCGCGCGTCCGCTGAGAGAGATTTCAGCCCTTCAGTGTGGGTTTGAGCCTGTTTTTTCCAACTTTCCACTGTAAATATTTTCCTTTGCAGGTCACTGCAACGAGTTGAGTCCTTGCCACCACAAGTGCGTGAACCTGCCCCACGGAGGCTACGAGTGCGTCTGCAAGGACGGCTTCAAACTGCATCAGAACGGTTTCAGCTGCCAAAGTAAGTCCGTCATGGGTATTCACCTGGCTTCTGAAATGACCATTCTCTTTCGTTGCTTTCATGCGAGGCACTTGTGACGAGTTTTCGCTCGCGTTCGCTTCCTAATGCGTCTTCAAATGCGGCCAGGGCTGCCCACAAATCCCGATCACGACACGAGAACCTTTCAGAAGAGTGATCACGAACTTTTTCTGTCTGATACTATCGATGGCGCATGGTTGGCTGAGTTGGCCCAGAGCGATCGATCTGCTGGAAGTGTCATTGTTCAGAATCAATACGATCGACGGAGTCGGATTAAAGCGTTTGATCTCTGGGATGAGGCGGCGCTCTCAAGACGTCCGTCCCGCGCTGCCCTTCAAATGCGCGACGTTCCGAATTCTGTTGAGACATTCGTCAACACGATTGCGTGAAATGACAACGCAGAAACTGACGTTTTTGCCATCATTCGCAACAACTAAAGGAGCAGTTACTTCTCAGACTCAACTGCCACTTACACGCTCGTACTTGGTCGACCACGCATCGAACCCCAGGCCCACAGAAACAGCGCCACACCGCTTGCCCGCCCATCCGAGTTGAACATTTACAGCGCCACGCGCAATTGCGCTATGGATTTCTGGTGTTCTTCATCACAGACAAATGTTTGTTGTCAGCAAGAGGATGGCGTTTCGATGCACAGATATCAATTTTGTGGTGTTCTGGAACTGCTCAAAAATTTATAGTGTGTGCGCATTTGATGGCTTATTTGGTGCAAGCACGAAGAGAATGGCAAGAAAGGTTTGCGTCGCACGCTTTCCAGACCCCGAATGAGCGAGGCCTCCTGTGTGCAGTGTCTGTTGAGGAAGTGATTGAAAGACCCTCTGGCCTGATACATCAGGAATTGGTGACATTCCAGGGTTTTCGACGTGCAAGGCACCACGAGTTTCTTCAAACGCGAAAGATTTCTCATTGCAAACTTTGTGTTTCCATGTACCGAACCAGTTGTGTGTCCAGACATAGCTCACTGGTGAGTGAGTGAGTGAGTGAGTGAGTGAGTGAGTGAGTGAGTGAGTGAGTGAGTGCGCATGAGTACATGAGAGAGAGTATAAGTACACAACTGAAAAAAGAGAGAGACAGAGAGAGACAGAGAGACAGAGAGAGAGAGAATGTGAATTTGTACACATTATTGGAATGAGCTCCTCTTTCACTGACTCGTTTTCTCAACTGCTTCAGTGCAAAAACAATCTCTGGACAACCCAATTGACACAATCAGCGCTAGATTGTCATTGCGCGATCTACCGGCTGTGGTCAGAGCGTTTCCGAGACGGGCCAGCTTTAGGACGTCCCTCTCAAATGTCCCGATCGAATCCCTCGGCTCATTACCCAACCGCGTCCGTTTTTCTTTGGTCAAACTCAAGTGTTATGTCCAGTACCTCTTTCCGTTTTCAGTGAGTACACGTTGTCCTCTCCGAGAGTTTTCCTGCTTGCACAGTATCTGTGCTTGCGCGTGGCTTGATCTGCTGCGTTTTGTGTTCTGCTGTCCATTGTTGCGGCAAAGATGCAACCACAGGCTTGTGGTGTCACACCCGAAGCACACGAAGCACCCTGCTCTGTACCGTGAGTACACAGAGCTTCAGCTTCACCCACGTCGCCGTCTGAGTACCGTGTTACGTTGCTTTGCTTTTGCTTTTTGCAACGCTGCTCGTACCGTCTTCCCCTTGATTGTGTCCCCACACTAGTTTCGGCGCAAGGGTCCAACCCAGATTTGAGGAAAAGGTCGAGGTAGATGGTGCTTCTGGTTTGGCCGAGCCGGGTTCCTTCCTGGACTCTCGCATATTATGTAACTAGTTTGTGTAGAAATCGCAGTCTACAGTATTCTTGCCACAGCAAACATCAACATCGACAGCAGCAATGTCCTCAAGTTGCGGTGATGAGGACGACCATGACATTGTACCGTCCGTTTTGGAGCGATACTCGTAGTTGACTGCGACCTCGAGGGCAGTGGAGGCATTCATCAGCATCCAGCGTCGCAACGACCATCGTTTGGTGGAATCCTCGGTCTGCCACACTGTCTGTGATACTGAACTGTGTTGTTGTTTTTTTTTTTTCAAATTCAGCAAACCACAGTCAACTCTGCAAAAGCGTGACACGTGTACCTTGAAAATTTGTTTTTGGTCGCACTGACCTCCCACATAACACACAGGCGCATCCCTTGGGGCGAGCCTGTGTTGCTCAAGGTTGAGGCAGCACCGGGGCTTGAGGGATGACCACAACCCAGCACCCGCCAAACATGTGCACTCAGTGGTGATCAGCGTTTCTACGGAGCGGCATTCAGCCCCTGCCCCCTTGCAGATCGTCATCTGAGACTGAGTGACGATTACACTCTGGATGTCACGCCTGCGTTCGTAGCTCCCTTTCTTGTCAGACGAAGTTGAACAAACACGATTTGGAACGGACACGGTATCGACAGCGTGATGCAAGTTTTGTTGAAGGTGGTGACTTTGTTCGATTGACATCAAATAGCGTAGTGCTCCCAAACTGTCGGTAATATTTCTCTTTGTGGAAGACGTGTTCGCAATGGGTGTGCCCGGTTCAAAGTGATTGATGGTCGTTTAGCGAGGCTCCAACACTGTGTGATGCATGTGTCCGCTTGCCGTAGGATGGTCGTCATTTGATGCCTGTTTGAACTGCCTTTAGCCACCCACACAGAGAAAATTTGTAGAGGGTGGCGCGCAGGGCAACAAGGACTCGTTCACTTGCAGGTGAAAAGGTCGCGAAATAATCTTGTGTACCCACAGGGTATTTTTGCACATTTCTCGAAAACTCTTCAAGTCAAACTGTCAACATTTTTTACTCAGAAAGTAGTTTGACAAAAGACCACAAAACGCGGTCGCAGAAGATCACAGGAGTTGGTTGCAGCCCTAATTACAGGAGTGTCGCGGTTCTTTGATGTGCGCCGCCCTGGCGCGATTATTGCAGGTGTGGAAGGCACAGGTGCGGCTGTGCGCCGCCTCCGAGACAAGGTCGCAGCGGCGCCGCCGCCGCGCACGCCGCGCCGCGAGGCGCAGAGTTACGGAACACGGCCGGAGGCGAGACGGCGCCTTGAGACGGAAACCGTTCTTTTAGTCAAGCTGGATGTCTCTTTGGCAAGATGTCGTACCTGTAGCCGTAACATCTGAGAAGACTTGACGACGAGCATCAGACGTTCCGACAGCACAAGTTGTCTTGTGTCAACTGGCAAATGGCTTGAATGACTTGAATGGCTCAGGTAGCAAAAAAGATGCCGTCAAGTCGGCAGGTTTTATGTTTCAACAAAGGAAATTTGTCGTTTAAGGAGACGCCCGATTGCAAAAAGTGCAGACAACGAAAACCTGCAGAGAACCTGGAAAACAGCACACCGCTTCGAGCTCCACAGGCGGCAAATCTGCCAAGAATTACTTCCAGTTGATGTCTTGTTGCTACCTCTTCAAAAGAAATGAAGTGCATCCTCACAGGTTCTCATTTGTCTGAACAAATTTGCCCCCAAACTGGAGGTGCGACGAAGTGGATCAAACTTGGAAGCCGATAAGTGCGTCCCCCAGTGACGTCTGAGAAAATGCAGAGGTTCAGACAAAAAGCATTGCGCCGTTCTTCAAGTGGCAACGCAGCTTATAGCCTCCTCCAACATTCCAAGTTTCACAATTCTTGCAAAAAAATTCTCTTGAACAAAGCCTGTTTCAATGTGAAGGTCGGAACACTCAAAGAGAATCTGTGGGGACTGGGCAGCACCTCTCGGTGCTTGCGCCAACTTGGGTGAGAGGAAACCAGCAGAACCCAGGAATGGTTTTGAAGACTGTTCGTCCGTTATTGAAGGGTTTGCAGGCACTGATGAGCAGAACGCTGAAGCCAGACTGGTGCTGCACACGCCCACCGTGGGCTTGCACTCAAAGCCATCGCGCTGGTGTGATGATGCAAATTACAACCGTGTATTTTCCACAAATTTACCATCAGCTCTCAGAGTACTCATCAAAATTCTGCACATATCTCAACTGTGTTTCGCTTTTGAAGTTCCTGCGCAACTTTTACTGCCTCGAGAAATAAGACACTTGAGAACACACAGTTTTGTGGCTTTTGGCAAATCTTGGTGTGGTTTCCGACCGCAACAAGAACACGGGCTTCTTTGCCGTTTTGCTCACGAGATACTGGTGGCCTGAGGGAACCGTTTCAGCGGAGAGGGACAGAGACTCGTCCGATCATCTCATCGACGGGGCTTCTCTGTGGAGCAGCGGGGCTGCCAGACACAAAACGCGCCGATTTCAAGAAGGAGCCACAACAGAAGTGTCGTGCCTTCCGTTCGATTTCAGAAAATGTTCGTCTGGTCCACATCGTTGTTCGTGTGGGCTGTCCGTGTTCCTGTTTCAAATCACGAAGTTGTTGACTTTCGGGTTGAAATCGTGAAGTTGGGAGAAAATTGCGACGAACGCGGCACGGTCGTGTGCAGACGTGGCCAGTTTTAGAGCCGTGAGCCCAAGGCACGATTACAAAGTGAACTCGACTCGTTGATCGGCGGTAAACATTTCAGCCCACACGACAAATGCGTCCGCGTTTGAGAGAAAATGTGATCATAAAAATTGAAACTCCGCTAGAAGAGGACAAGAAGCACGCAATGCTGTTTTTAGACGGATGTGGGTTGGGAAGAGCTCACAGACACGCGATGTTTCCTTGCAACCTGCACAAGTTGTGAACAGGAAAGTCCAAGTTATTTTGTCTGAAAAGACTGGCAACTTGCAATGTTCAAACTGACGTTGTTGTTGTGACTCGGTTGCCGGAGTCTGCGCCGTCCTCGGGGAGGCGTAATCAGCTCTCGCGTGTGAAACGTCAGAGAGACAGTAATCTCTTCATCTGTCGCGCCACTCCATTCTCCCCACCGAAGAGACGACAGCGGTGTGAAGAACTGATCCAGACTGACTTTTCCGTGGAATCGCAACGTTCTTTGTTTCTTTGGACGCGATTGTCACTTCCCAAACATCAAACCTCTTTGTCTTTTCCTTTCAGCACAGGTGTGTTGTTCACTCTGGCCTCAGTCTCAGGTTGTGACATTTTGCTGGCAATACTTGGGTTTGTTGGGTCCTGGCTCCCACAGCATCTCTGGTCTGCGCGTCGTTTTTCGTCGCTGTTTGGTGTGCGCTGTTGGCGAGTGGGACGGGCACCCTGACAGAAGGGTCCTGCTCCCTTTTCCCTCAACGATCACCCGTCTTGCAATGGTCCATTGTCACTTTTCAAGCAAAATGTAGTCGTTGGAGGGGAAAGGGTCAAGTCGTGTGAGAAGTACCCATGCAAGTTTTGAACGATGCATTTTCTGATCATGATGCTTCTGACATATTCTTCCCCTGCACTTCTCACTCGTGACAGCGCCTATTCGCCTCTGTGGGTTGCTGTACAGTAAAGACAACTTGTCTCCCTTTTGCCTTGTCCATCACTGGACTGCACACTAGAGGGAACTTTGCACCCATGATGGTGCCCATTTGATACTGTCTGTTGCTGCACACTTGACACAACTTTACAAGCTTGTTTTTGGGTGTAAAATGTCAAGTTTCTACCTACTACTTGAGTTGAATGTCTCACATGCTTGAAAAACTTGGTATGAGACTGGGTTCAGATCAGGCCCATGCAGAACAGGCTTACAACTGGCTGAGAACTGGCACGTACTGCACATGTACATTGTCAGCCATGTATCTAGTGAGGAAGCATGAATATTTGCTTGTTTTGTGTGAGTGAAAAGTGGACCACTCCAGGTGGAAATGGCACCAACTGGACGGTCTTTTGATATGTACAGAGGCGAAAAGTGGATTTCTGGGTGGAAAAGGCACAGACTGGGTTTGGATGTGCACAGAAGTAAAAATTATATCATTCCGGGCAAAGACATGTACAAAAATGAAAAGTGTACCATTCAAGGGTGGAAGTCCCCTGCAGTACTCGTATCACAAGGAAACTGTCAAAGACTGGAAAGCAATGCGGCCTTGAGGAAGACCCTGTTCTTGAGTGAAAAGTCTGCTGCAGCAGAAAGAGCACTGTCCATCCTGAAAAGCATACCATTCAGGTAAAGCACAGCAGTTTCTTTTGACACTCAGTGGGCTATTCCCACTCAGGGTGAGAAGGGTCCATGGACCCTCTCCACACAATGCCCATCCATCTGGAAAGCGCACGACACCACCCTGACCCGTGGGTACTTTTCAAATTCCAACAACGCGTCCTGTGTTGTTGATTTTTTTGTGTACATGTCCGTTGTGTGTTTGTGCAGTGTCTCTGTGTGTGTGAAAGAAGCACAGGACTGATGGGGTTTTCGAAGACCAGCAAATTTTGTGGAGCAAATTTTGCGAAACATGTCAGTGACATCAGGGATCGTGCGCTTTTGGTGTCTTGATCTTGTCTGCAGTTTCAAACAGTTTTCTCCTTGCTTGGCAGACCGTCGTGAAACAGCACCAACTGAGCAAGACAGATTTGAGTTGATATGAATTCGGAGCGTCATTAGGAGGCTGCTGCGCCCTGATTGGCTTGTCTGTGACTTGCAGCCGCGGAGGAGGCACTTCCTGTTGTCTCCCTCTCATTAACACTGTCAAACAAAACTTAGGACCAACTTGTCTTGCATCAAATGTGGCACAGGTCTCTTCCAACACAAAAGACAAAGAAAATTTTCTTGTGCAACTGTCGCACGTGGTACGAACATGTGCCGGTGCGTCAAGACAAAATCTTCGAAGCATTGTCAGCCCAGAACCCAGGGCGTTTCTTTCAAATGGGCACTGCCATGAAGTTGAGACTTGGGCCGCTGTTCTGCTGCACTTCGCAAGGATGTCCCAACCGTTGAGAGTGTCAGTGAGTGAGTGAGTGAGTGAGTGGAGAAGCTGCGTCTTGTGCGGAATGGCTTCAGACTGAGCGGTGAGTCGGCACTCCTTCAGAATACTAATCAACGTGAAATTGCTTCTATGAAAGTCCTCGGTACACCAACTAAAGAACCGTGTCATAATTTCATGGCCCAGTAACCATATTGAGGAAAATATCGTTGAGGAAGTTGCAAACGTTCTGCTGCATTCGTCACGCTGGAAAAAAGCTGCAGCCATGCAGCCCCACCAAGGGTCGTGCAAAAGTTCCTGGACTGTGGAGTTGGGCCCATCCAGCACAAACCTTTCTGCTCAAGTGAAAATTGGCCACACGCATTCCGTGTTCGCCCAAACCACAGGTGGAAATCAGTTTGAATCACAGTTGCTGCCTTTGGCTCCCTCAGGACGCAGGGTGCACTGTTTTGATTCACTGTCCTTTGTTGATGGCGCTTGATCTGTGTGTGTGTCGGTGCACCAGCGCCTTGGTCCACACAGAGCATTTAGGTTCGCCTTTGTAATCCGGTCGTTGAAATCTTCCTCTGCACCGAGAAGTGCCACAAAAATAGCAAACAGCGGTAAATCACTATTTGCCTGGTGTCGCCACACAAAAAAAGGAAGAAATTTCGAGGAGGAAGAAGCCACTCAGAACTCTTATGACGGGAGACAGACCCTGGAGCACACTTCAGAAAAAGTGTGGAAGTTGCCACAAGTACGATTTGGTGCTTTGTGGTTCGTGCGTTTCAATTCGTACGTTCTCGTACCTCTCGAATCAGCAGACTTGTACGTGCAGTCACAACATGCAGGCTGATTGCAAGATGACACCTGAAAAGTGAATAAATTTGTGCCCAGCCACTGGCCGATCTCTTCAAGCAGACGAGTACAGAAATCCCGACTCTTCGGCGCTGTTGTGAGAGCATCAGATTCGGTGTCAGCGTCTCCGCGTCGAGTGCATTCGAAGGCAATTTTGTGCTGCACGCAGCTCATGAAGGTCTGGGTGGTCTGGCGCTGCGCTGCTCGGGCGGAGTTGTGCAGTGCCACGTACACAGGGCGGAAATATTCCACTTTGATTGACAAATTGTCTTTCTTCTTGGAAAAACGCCGTTCTCATACGGGAGGTAAACCCGCGGCCGTGCGATTCGTTTGTCACCCGTTGGAGTTGAAAAGTCCACCACTTGTGCCAGTGCACCAGACTTTGGTCACGCGCAGGAAAGTGGTTTCGGAGCAGAGTCATTTCACAAAAAAAAAAAGAAGGAAGGGCGAAACTGGTGAAAACGTTTGAACTACAACCGTTCGTAAGGCGACACTTGCAGGTGCAACGTTCTGTGCTCAAAGGTTTCAGCTGCTGCGAAACCACACGTTGTTTGGCTCCGTTTCCTGACAAACTCCACACGAAATCTGGAGAAAGTCCGTTCTGAGGACCGTTATTGATCACGGGGAAGCAAATGTCTGCCGGATTTTGCCAGACCCTCTCGATCAACTTGCATTTCTTGCTGCTACCACTTGTGCCAGAGAATTCTGATGTTTTGTGACAGCGATTTTACCTGTATCATGACGCGCGAAGTGCAGCAGACAAACTGTACTTGGTCTACGCAGCTGATTCGGGTGCTTTCCATCTTCAGCTCGAACCTTAAATTTTCATCGATTCCATAAGACGCCCTGAACTCTTCTTGTTGGAATCTTTCTGAAGGACGAGTTTTGAAACTCAGTTTGAGCGCCATTTCGGCGCTGCAGGTGGGTTGTCTGGGCGGATGCTTGGCGCCGCGGCGGCGCGGCCCGTGAGGCCGAGGACAGCGCGACCGCCACTCACAAACACCCGGGACAACAGCGTTGAACTCACAGCTCGAGTCGAAAAGGCCTCAGCCGTTTTGTCGGCCAATACCGTTGCCGTCAATCACCGAAGAGCCAAGTGAATTTCAAGGCGCATTCCATCCCTGAGGCGCAAAGAGCCGTTTCTCCGAGTAAAGCTTCGTTCTAATCGGTTTTAGCGCTGCAAATTTCCCCGTTGAAGGAGCTATCAATCTGAATATATTGGACAGTATCTCACCTGCAAGGCTTCGACGTGCGGCTGAGGAAGCTTCCCGGAGAATACGAAATTCTCAGTTGCCTTCAAGTGGTCTTTGGGTGAGTTGAGCGGTGACTGGAATCAAATCAGCTGCCGCCATTGCAGGCAAATTTTTGGCGCACACACTGTGGGTCAGGTTTTTGTGGAGCTGTAGGGATATTTGCTTTTTTGGGGGCGAAACTTTTGACTGTGACCAACTCATTGCAAAAAGATTCCGTAATTTTGAAAGGTGCCATTTGGTGTGAGAATCAATTTCGTCTGAAAAGTAACTGGGATGAGTGAGTGGAATGAGCAACCGGAACAAGTTCAAATCACCGCGAGGCCCAGGGGCCTATTTTTAAGCGTGTGGTCGCCCGAAGGGCTGTCGACCACACGCTTAATGTAATCACCATCAGTCTGTATGTCCGTCCATATGTGTAAAACGGGTCTTGGGGGGGGTAGACCCGCTTTTTAATAAATTGGTCTGTTAACATACCGTATCTTTTTTGGCCATTTTACCAAAGGTGGTTCCACCCCCCACCCCCCCCCCCCCTAAGACCCGTTTTCGAAATTTTTTTTTTAAATTATCAGTGATGGTCACTGACCATTTT
>JAAUXT010028446.1_pt1 | contig 22724 bp, 25 predicted proteins | sample 7278171 | NCBI WGS metagenome assembly JAAUXT01 (sample SAMN14350112, study PRJNA611818) | marine sediment metagenome | isolation source: surface marine sediment (1.8m) | place: French Polynesia: Moorea | collected 2018-08 | reverse complement strand
CACAAGGTGAGGGGGGCATCACCAGGTGAGGGGGTGACACCAGGTGAGGGGGGCATCACCAGGTGAGGGGGCATCACAAGGTGAGGGGGCATCACCAGGTGAGGGGGCACCAGGGGAGGGGGCATCACAAGGTGAGGGGGCATCACCAGGTGAGGGGGCACCAGGTGAGGGGGCACCAGGTGAGGGGGCATCAGGTGAGGGGGGCGTCACCAGGTGAGACAGGGACATCACATGGCTAGGGAGGGGCATCCTGAAGGGAGACAGGGCCGAACACGGAAAATTTGTGCGAGAGAAGGGACGCAAGGTGCAGTCCCACAAAACTTGCTCAAGCCAACGGGGGGGGGGCAAGGAGCACGCTCATAGAACTGCCCCAGGTCGGGGTGGTGCGTGAACGCGAAACGCTTCGTCAAACCGCGAGTTTCAGCAGGTCCGTCCGGTCCTCCGGTCGCATGCCCAAGTTTCCAGGGGCACAATTCTTCAGCCAAGTTTCCACTGCGCGCCAATGAGAACAGGTCGAATGACGTCACTCTTGCATACAGAGCACGGATCATGTGACACCGCGCCACGGAAGGAGACGAGCGAAGCGCTGAAACTCGTTGACAGTCAGGGGTTTTCATACAGATGACGCAGCGTCAAAATTTTGACGCCAGGCCAGGAACAAACTGGACCATTTTTTGAAGTTCTCCATTGGGCGTCATGTTAAATTTGACGCCCGAGCGTCAAAATTCTGACACTGCCCTGCCTGTGTAAAAACCCCTGAACGGACTACTGGACCATTTTTTGATGCTTGACGCGCGCGTCTCAAGTTCTGACGCCGCCCTGCCTGTGTGAAAACCCCTTGTCTTGCAGGATCTGGAGCGAAGCGGGCACAACAAGCAGCTGGTGGTGGACGAGGTGGTCCGGCTGGTCGGGACGCGACGTGACATCCGCGTGCTCGACGTCGGGGCGGGGACAGGCCTCGTGGGGGCGCTGGTGAGTGTTACGTGTCAACCGCGTGTTTTCACTCGTAATTGAACCTTCCCGCCAACCCTGTTTGAAACTGTGGTACAGCTTCATGTGAAAGCAACCCAAAGGTAGTTTGGGGATATGAAGCTGGCCTGTGAGCAGCTTGGGGTTGTTGTTGTTTGTCGACCATTGTTATAAACTGTGACTGCCCAGAACCCACAGGTATGCGAGGGTACATGGTGGAACACCCCATACAACATGAGTGACCTCCAATCCACAACAAGTGCATCCACGCATACGCACACCATGGTCACAGTGCACCAAAAATGGGTATCACACAAATGAAAGTCAAAGTAAATGGGCAATGAGTAGGTGTGTTCATACTGAGAATTCTATGTGTCACTGTGATTGCAAATGGGTTTCAACCCCATTCGTGTGCAGAACATCATAAAAGTGGATGTGTCGCGCACTGGCGCACGTGGTGTGGCCGAGGGGTCAGCTGACGTCTGGGGCTGACCCAGGGGGTGAGGGGCAGCGGAGTGGGGCCTCCAGCAGATCCAGGGTCGGGGTGGGAAGGGTGGAGCCTCCAGCAGATCCAGGGTTGGGGTGGGAGGGGTGGGGCCTCCAGCAGATCCAGGGTCGGGTGAGGTGTGAGGCCTCCAGCAGATCCAGGGTCGGGGAAGCTCACGAATACCCCAGAAGAACATGGCAACTGCAAATTGGTGCAGCCCTTCAGCAGATGATCCAGGATTGGAACAGGGGGGCTGGGCTTCCAGCAGGTCGTGGGTCAAGGTCGGGCGCAGTCAGACTGGCGGAGTATGCATCCACAAATTTGCCCCTGACAATCCACAACCAATTGCGGATATTTTTGAAAACCCTGATTTTTACCCACAATTGTGTTGGTCTCACGCATGTTTTCCTCTGCACAGTTGCAGAAAGCGGGATTCGCACACGTGGACGCCCTGGATCCCAGTCAGAAGATGCTGGACGTCGCGAGAGGAATGCGTTGCTATGACAACCTCGTGTGCTGTGCCACGGAGCCTGGGAAACAGATGCCTATTCCTGACGGTCAGTGTGCCAAATGCAGCTAAACCCTGTGTCTCTCGTATTAGCGAGGTACAGCACGGCTAAATTTTACACGTGCGGTGCCCCAACTGACAGATCGGTGGCACAGATGACCAAAGTTTGCAAGTTGAGAGCCAATGATAAAATGGTATATCTCTCACTGATCTGGCAGTTGGGGCACATCGGACAAGAAACGGATGTGTTTGCTGAACCTCCGTATAAGTATGCGGCAGGTCCCTGCACCATGCCCACAGGGTTCTCACACAAAAATGGTTCCTGTGAAATCACACAATGACTTTTCGAGACCTTTGGAGTTGTGTGATTGAACAGGAACCCTTTCTGGAAGGTGAGAACCCATTTCTGCCACAATCCGAGCGCACACGACAGGTTTTGTGATCGGACAGTTGTAGAACCCTGTATCAGTTGCACCTGCCTGTGTGAAAACTTTGGGCATTTTGGTGCATCGAATACTGAACGCTATAGATGTGTTTCTGATTGCAGACTCGTACGACGTTCTGACGATCGCCGGAGCCTTTGGACAGGGCCACATCTCGGCTGAGTGCTTCTCTGAACTCATGAGGGTACTCAAGCCAGGTGAGTACCACAGAGAGGGTACTCAAGCCAGGTGAGTACCACAGAGAGGGTACTCAAGGCAGGTGAGTTCCACAGAGAGGATACTCAGGGCCAGGTGTGGAGCCCCAGGTATTCAAAATAGAGTTGGGTTCATCTGTCTGTTTTTAGGTACAAAAATATTTGATTTTTCACTTTTGTAACTTTCCATTCTTTTGGGTTTGTTCAAATTGAGTGCAATGGAGGCTCCCGAGAGCTTTCAAAACGAACAACCCTCACTTTGACGTCATCCGGAAAGACTCAAATCACGGCGGCGTCCATTTTGGCGTATTTTGGTCCCACAGGAGGGTACTTGGTCACCATCCACACGACGCACCACTGGACGGCGGCGTACGAGGCGGCGGCGGATCGGAGCCAGGACGCCGGCGTCCTGCGTCGCGTCCGAGCGGGCCGGGTCCCGGTCTACTCCGCAGACTTGCCTGGGATCATCTGCAGCTTCGCCAAGCCACGGCGTCGGGACTAGATGCACGGGCCACGCTCGTAGGGCTGGGCCCAATGCAGTCGGTCCAGCTTCATTGGGGGGTTTTCACACAGATGATGCGGCTTCAAAATTTTGACGCGACGCCAGGAACCGACTTTTGATGCTCTCCTTTGGGCGTCTTGTTAACTTTGACGCCTTCACATCAAAATTTTTGACGCCAGCGTAAAAGAAATTGCCTGTGTGAAAACCCCTATTCGTTCCTACCCACTTATAAACCACGAGCAATACCCTTGGTTCGCACCTCGTGCCCCGCCCAGGCACACCAAGGTCACAGCGCACCACACACAGTAAGGGTTTTCACATTGGCTGGGCGGCGTCAGAATTTTTGACGCGCGCGTCAAAATTTTGACGTGCGGGCATCAAAGTCAACATGACACCCAATGGAGAGCATCAAATTATCGGTCCAGACTGATCACAAATTTTTGACGCGGGCATCAATTTTTTGTTGCTGCGTCACCAATGTGAAAAACCCTTATTGGGTCTCACCTGTGCCAGGCAGTGGGATGTACATATGTATATAGTTGTGTTCAAACTGGCAGGCCAACTTGTGCTCATCTGATCTCAGTTGTGTCCTGACCCCTGCTATTATGCACTGGTGCATGACCAACGCGTTGTGTCACAAAGCTCTGGCGCACGCGGTGTCAAAACTGGGCGTCAAAACGTTTTTGCTGTTGTGTTCTAAAAATAGCTCTGATAGATACCTCATTCTCTTGGTGTGTTTCTTTCTATTCTGTGAAGGGAGTCGGGCATAACAACCACCGTCATGCAAAGACCCAAGAGACAACAACAACACAACAGAATATTTGGTTCTTTATTTGTTACTTTTGTGTTCCGTAATAAAGAGTGAAACGTGTCACAACAGGGCAGGCCAAACTGGGTCATGTCGTCAGCCACTTAAGCGAGCCACCGCACGCTCAAAGTTTATGACATTTTGCTAAAACTCGCTACTCAGGCCTTGGGCTCGGCGCGCTTGGTCTTGGCTTCGGGAAACGCCTGTTCGCACTCGGGCCACGCGTCGCGAGGTCCGGGGGCGTCCTCCAGGTTCAGGCCGCGCTCAAACCGGATCTTACCCTCCCAGGGGGCGAAAAACACGATGTCCAGGAACCGGGAGGGATTCACGTCAAGGTCAAAGTCCAACAGCAGCAAATCCACAGGCCAATAGTCTCCATAACCCTCGCAGTAAAACGTGTCGTTGTTACCCAGAATGCTACGCGCCGCGCATGTGTAGTAGTCAAACTGAAGGATGACGTCACTGGTGACGTCATCCAAGGCCACAGTGACGTTGCCGTACCCAAAGTTACCGTAGAAACCCACGAATTGCTCACTGAGGTGTTTGGGCACGGGCTTGGCGTTGGCGCGCTGGTCTTTCGGGGCTCTGTAGAACGGGAAATCTTCGCGTGCCTGGAATGACGTCACGCCCCTGGACGCGGCGTCTTGGCGTGCCTGGAGTGACGTCACGCCCCTGGACGCGGCGTCTTCGCGTGCCTGGAGTGACGTCACGCCCCTGGACGCAGCCGGGTTGGACGCGGGAGGGAACGCGCACGCGGACGTAGCGTTCAGCCACGGCTCCTCCTCCAGCAGCAGGTCAGCTGCAAGTGCAGAGCAGCAGAAACACGTCAACAGCGACGTTTTGCAACACGTCCAGACGTGGTTGTGGTTGGGGGGGGGTCAACAGGTTCGTCACAGGTTCACACGTTGTGGGGTGTCCCCTCTGACGGGTCCAACATGAAAGTCAGATCACCACCAAACTTTGGAAGCTGTTGGGCTTCAAACCTCCAGTTTTGCAAAGTTCATGTAGTGTGGCGAGGTGCTCAATTGATTCACATTTTTTGCAGGGGCCAGGGGGATCCAGGCCCCTTGGTCCCCCTGCTGGAGGGGGTTCCGGAATGGCGCAAATACCCCATTTATTTATCGCAAGTGCAATCTTTCCCATCGTGACATGACATGCATGTCGGACTCCCTCACCTCAACTACATCCGGTGTAATGAAATGGCCAGACACCCCAAATCAGGAGGCACGGGGTGATGGCCCAAGGCCTCCGCCCAAGGTCAGGCAGCTCTGGTGGCAGGCTCTTGAGCCCTCTTGCCCAGTGCCTCCTCATATCAATTGTCAATTGAAATGGGCAACACTTATCAAGGCTCTGAGTGCCCTGTGCCAACTGGCATGTGAGTTGAAAATGAGGAGGCACCCCGTGTCAAAAATTTGGGGTATCTCCCCATTTCATCACACCGGCCCTGGGATAAGACGCACCTATGTACTGGATAATGAGCGCCTTGCAGTCGTAGTACCCGCAGACACCGTTGATGGTCATGTAGACGCCCAGCTCTACATCCGGGTACAGCTGGAACTCGGTGAGGTGCCCGAAGGCGCCGCCAGAGTGCGTCACTGAGCGGTAGCCCCTGCGTGAGGGAGGGAGCGAGAACCGTACAGTTCCGTGTACCGTATCCATCCGTGTATAAGACGCACCTTTTTGTCCTAAAACTGAGCACCAAAACTTGGGGTGTATCTTAGATGTATGTCTATACATGGGTATGATATTGCCATTATTTCAATGTGATCCCACACCAGAAAATCAAGGTAAAAGTTGGGGTGCGCCAATACTTGGGTGCGACTTACACATGGGTGAATACGGTAAGACACACCTTTTTGGGATCTCAATAAAGGGTGCGTCTTATACACGGGTATGAATTTACCACGAATCTTGGTGCCAGAAAATTGAGGCAAATGAGGCGGTGCTTCTTTGGCACCGTTCGATTTACCAAATCTGAGCGCGAATCCGAAACCAATTGTGATGGTTTCGCTTTAGACTGATGTAAATCGAACACCATTTCACCAATCTACCCATCAAGTTCAAGCCAAAAATGAAATCAACTCAGAAGGAACTTTGGCTGAAACCAAACTGGAATTTTGGTTTCGGGCTCAGTTCAGCAAATCGAGCGCTACCAAAGTCCTGGGTGCGTGTGTGTGTGTGCGTGCTTGCGTGTGTGTGCCTCACCTGTAGTGGGAGGGCAGGTGTGTGTGTGTGTGTGTGTGTGTGTGTGTGTGTGTGTGAGTGCCTCACCTGTAGGACCCTTGGCCGAGCCCGAGCCCGTACGTGGTGAACGCCTCGTACCGCACAGGAGTCCTGCCATTGGAGAAAAGAGCTGCACAATCAACCAATCAGCTTCTAGAAACAAATACCTCAGCAACGCGTTTTGACCACAGCGGTTCCCATGTGGCGCGAGCCTGCCTGATGTCTCTCCCAAGGAAAATTTGGCCGTTTCTTTAGACTTGACTGCATGGGCTTTGTGTCTGGCTTGTGTCACTCTTGGGTGAGGGCGCTTTGCCCAATCTTGGATGCTCTGGAGTTTGGCCTTGACCTTGGCAGGAGGAAGGGGTCATCCTCGGGTGCCGTGGCGGGATACGCGTTGACTGGTTCCCGCGTCTGCGCGATGACGTCACGCGAGAAGACGCGCTCCCCCGCCTGGTTCATCCCGCCAGAGAGCAGCATCAGCATCCACTGCGCCATGTCGTTGGCTGTTGACGTCACCCCCGCTGGAATACAGAGGGTTTGAGAGCTGTGGGTCAAGAGGCACTGGGGGAACACGGCAAACAGGGGCTCAGGGTGGAACCAGAGAACAAAGAGGAGTCTGGGGGCTAAGAGGAGTCAGGGGGCAAAGAGGAGTCAGGGGGCAAAGAGGAGTCAGGGGGCAAAGAGGAGTTAGGGGGCAAAGAGGAGTTAGGGGGCAAAGAGGAGTCAGGGGGCAAAGAGGAGTTAGGGGGCAAAGAGGAGTTAGGGGGCAAAGAGGAGTTAGGGGGTTGTGGTGAATCATGAAGGGTGACGGGCGTGGAAAGGGAGCCAGGGTGGAGCCGGACAGGGTGACTCCACAAGCCTCTGCTGTTCTCTCCATCACCTGTCTGGGCGATCCTGCTCAAGGGAACTCCCCATGCAGTGACTGAAGCCGTTTTCACTTTGGTACCATTGACGTCAAAAATTTGACGTCAACAGCAGAATTTTGATACAGTATCAAAGTCAAAATTTAACCAATTGGTGGGCATCAAAAATGGTCCAGACCTTTCTTTGACACCATCAAGAAAAGTTGTCGTCGACGTCAGAAAAAGCTGACGCCATCATCAGCGTGAAAACCATTTTGGAGAGAAACAGCAGAGCTGCGCATGCTCACCCGCGGGTCCCCAGTCCTCTCCCGTCTGCGCGTTCGTCTCCCACGCGATGGCGCGCAGCTCCCCATTATCGTCCGGCTGGTAGGGCGTGGCCACTTCCGCTTCCGCCGCGTCCACGTGGTACATGAAGGACGAGTTCGTCATCCCGAGCTGAAACATGCACACGCACACGCACACGCACATACACGCGCGCACACACGCACACACATACACACACACGTGTTAGATTTCTGATCTGTTGGGTTCCCGCAAAGATTACGTTCACGTCTCACTGGTTCCCGCACAGATTCAGGTCCCACTGGTCCCGCGCAAACACTGGTTCCCTCAAACATTCACGTCCAACTGGTCCCCGCCTGTCTCAGTGGTCCCCGCACAAATTCACTCTGACTGGTCCCCGCACAAATTGAATCTGACTGGTCCCCGCACAAGTTCAGTCTCACTGGTCCCTGTACAGATTCACGGCCCACTGGTCCCCGCCAGTCTCACTGGTCCCCGGGAGTCTCACTGGTCCCCGCCAGTCTCACTGGTCCCCGCACAAGTTCAGTCCCACTGGTCCCCGCACCTTGTCATAGATGTCGCTCTGGAACACCTCCTCCCAGGGGCGCCCGGCGATTCTCTCGGTCACGTGACCCAGCAGCGTGAAGAAGAGGTTGTTGTAGAGGAACGAGGTGCGCGGCTCCAGGTCCGGGTTCAGGAACCTGCAGTGGAATCAGGGCAGTGTGCAGGCTCCAGGAACCTGCAGTGGAACCAGGGCAGTGTGCAGGATCCAGGAACCTGCAGTGGAACCCGGGTTCAGGAACCTGCAGTAGAACCAGGGTCAAGAAACCTGGAGTGGAACCAGGCTCCAGGAACCTGCAGTGGAACCAGGGTCCAGAAACCTGCAGTGGAACCAGGGTTCAGAAACCTGCAGTGGAACCAGGGCAGTGTGCAGGCTCCAGGAACCTGCAGTGGAATCAGGGCAGTGTGCAGGCTCCAGGAACCTGCAGTGGAACCAGGGTTCAGGAACCAGCAGTGGAACCAGGCTCCAGGAACCTGCAGTGGAACCAGGATCCAGAAACCTGCAGTGGAACCAGGGTTCAGAAACCTGCAGTGGAACCAGGGTTCAGAAACCTGCAGTGGAACCAGGGCAGTGTGCAGGCTCCAGGAACCTGCAGTGGAATCAGGGCAGTGTGCAGGCTTCAGGAACCTGCAGTGGAACCAGGGCAGTGTGCAGGATTCAGGAACCTGCTGTGGAACCAGGGCAGTGTGCAGGTTTCAGGAACCTGCAGTGGAACCAGGGCAGTGTGCAGGTTCCAGGAACCTGCAGTGGAACCAGGGTTCGGAGAAGGGTCTGGAGCATGCAGGAAAGGGTGTATTGTGTTGGGCAGAAAACTGAACTGGCCGAAGTGGCAGAAAAGTGTGTGAACCTGTCATGGCCCTTGATGCCACAACCACTGACCCACCTTAGTCTGGAGGCCATACCCACCTGAGCCTGGAGGCCATACCCACCTGAGCCTCGAGGCTGTACCCACCTGAGCCTGGAGGCCGTACCCTCCTGAGCCTGGAGGCCATACCCACCTGAGCCTGGAGGCCGTACCCACCTGAGCTTGGAGGCCGTACCCACCTGAGCCTGGAGGCCATACCCACCTGAGCCTGGAGGCCGTACCCACCTGAGCCTGGAGGCCGTACCCACCTGAGCCTGGAGGCCGTACCCATAGTACCCACCTGAAGCTGAAGGCCGTGCCCATAGTACCCACCTGAGCCTGGAGGCCGTACCCATAGTACCCACCTGAGCCTGGAGGCCTGCTCGGCGCGGCTCATGACTTGGAACCAGACGAAGTCGTTGCGGAAGATGCCGACGGAGTGGGACGCGAGGTCGCGCAGCGTCGTCGTGTTGGAACGGAGCGGGTCCCACAGGTAGAACCCGGGTCCGCCCAGCTCCGCCAGGAGGTCGTGGATAGGGGTGCTCCACGTGTAACCTGCAGATAGGGGGCGCTGGAGTAGCAATGAAGGGTTGCGTCACTGCAGGAAGCGAGGGTTCAGTGCACGTGACAAGCGGATTTTAGTCCGGGTTGAAGTCAGAGTCTGAAGGCGTAGTGTGTTGCACTGTGAGTACTGACCCTGACCCATACTGTGAGTACTGACCCTGAGTACTGACATGCACTGTGAGTACTGACCCTGAGTACCAACCTGCACTGTGAGTACTGACCTACACTGTGAGTACTAACCTGCACTGTGAGTTCTGACCCACACTGGGAGTTCTGACCCACACCAGTTGTGAGGACTGACATACAGTCTGAGTACTGACCTGCAGTCTGAGTACTGACCCATACTTGAGTACTGACCAACACTGTGAGTACTGACCGGCACTGTGAGTACTTACCCACACTGTGAGTACTGACCTACACTGTGAGTACTGACCTACACTGTGAGTGCTGACCCACACTGGGAGTACTGACCTACACTGTGAGTACTGACCGGCACTGTGAGTACTGACCTACACTGTGAGTGCTGACCCACACTGTGAGTGCTGATCCACACTGTGAGTACTGATCCACACTGTGAGTACTGACCTGCTTCGCTGAGTTTCTGGCCGAGCAGGGTCGTGGTGAAGTGTTTGGAGACGGAGGCGATGGCGTAGACGGTGTTCTCCGTCACCGGCGCCTGGGTCTCTGTGGACACAACCAGCACCAAAACACGTGTAGAAAATGATGCAGTTCTTGCAGTTTCCTGCAGCGGAGGGTCCGATGATGAGAGGCGAACAACGGCTGGTTGTGTAGCACCCTGCACTGTTCCTGCTCCCACACCCTGTGGTGCAGAACTCCTTGAGGTCCCTGCCCCCACACCCCACACCCTGCAGTGTACTACTCACCGAAGTCCCTGACTCCGTACCCTGCACTGGGTTACTCACTGAGGTCCCTGCTCCCACACCCTGCATTGTACCACTCACTGAGGTCCCTGCCCCCACACCCTGCACTGTACCACTCACCAAGGTCCCTGCTCCCACACCCTGCACTGTACTACTCACCGAAGTCCCTGACTCCGTGCCCTGCACTGGGTTACTCACTGAGGTCCCTGCTCCCACACCCTCCCTGCCCCCACACCCCACATCCTGCACTGTACCACTCACCAAATTCCCTGCTCCCACACCCTGCATTGTACCACTCACCGAAGTCCCTGCTCCCACACCCTGTACTACTCACTGAGGTCCCTGCCCCACATCCTGCACTATGCTACTTACCAAGGTCCCTGACTCCACACCCTGTACTACTCACTCAGGTCCTTGCCCCCACACCCTGCAGACTACAACTTGCTAAAGTTGATGCCTCCACACCCTGCCCTGTGCTACTCACCGAGGTCCCTGACTCCGTACCCTGTAGTGTAGACGACCTCCCCGCGGAACACGACAGCGAGGTTCATGCCCGCCACCTGGTGTTTCTCACAGTCGAACAGCAGCGAGTTGACGAAGGCGTCGATCAGCTGTTTCCGGTCAGGGTCAAGGTTCACCACGCCCCGGGTGGAGCCCGCCAGGAGCAGGAGGAGAGAGACGGTGCACAGGAGGCGAGGAGCCATGGTGAGAACCAGTGAATCAGGTCAATTGAAAAGTGATTAGGACGCCGCAGGTAAATAGGGCATCAGAGTCATGTGAGTAAAGATTATGACAGGAGGTGGAGCCACGTGGGTGTGGTCAACAGGTGGGAAGTTTTGAGTGTGGGTGCAGGTGGGGTTACAGGACGGAGGTTACAGGAGGCAAGGCATAGGAGGGAGGGCGCAGGAGGGGGGAACATGTTTGTTGACATTACAGGTGTGTGCGTACAGGTGGGGTTGAGGAGCCAGGTGAGAGGTGAAGGTTACAAGTGTGGTTACAGGTGAGTGTGTAGAGGTAGAGTTTCAGGAGGGACGTTGCAAATGAGGGTTACAAGTGAGGGGTTACAGGGGTTACAGGTGAGGGGATACAAGTGAGATGTAACAGGTGAGGGGTTACAGGTGAGGGGTTACAGGTGAGGGGTTACAGGTGAGGGGTTACAGGTGAGGGGTTGCATGTAACGTTACGGATGGGTTTACAAGTGGAAGTGACAAGTGCGTGACTTGTGTGAGCGTTACAAGCGAAGGTGTTGGAGTTACAAGCGGAAGTTATAGAAGTGAGTTACACATTCATGATGGGGTTACAAGGTTGAGTTACAGGTCAGTGACGGCGCAGCGCTCCTGGAGCTGTGGATCCCCCCTCCATCCATCCCTGACTCCGCACACAGACAACGTCTTCTTATCAGGATCTCAAGTCTCACAGATCTGCATCTACAATCTGCAGATTTGCGCAAAATATGGTCAAAATTTGGAACAAAAGGTCGCGTTTCGTAAACTTTATTCTGCTGTGATATATTTCATACAAACATTGAAAATTTCTCAACAACAAACAAAAACAAGTAGTTTGCAGGGACTTTGATTGGAACAATAAATAGCATTTTGCTCTGCGATCCTGCAGAACTACACGTTCTGCCCCAAAACGTCACCAGTAGAGAGTTTTAGATGCAACCCGTGGGAGACTCCGTCCGGTCCCATTTCACGTCGCAAAATACGCGGCAAAAAACGTGGGAAGACCACTTTTTAAACCCAAAATTATGCATGTTCCAAGCAGAACTCTTTCTTGAAACAAAGTACAGATCAAGAGCAGAACTTGAGTGGCCAGATTGTTTTCCAAAAACACACGTGGCAACTCAGTCTCTCATGAAAAATGGGGCGTGCTTTGGCACCGCACGTAGAAAAAATGGCTCCCACGGGTTGCATCTAAACCTCCTGAGTCACTGCCTTTCAATGCATGTTCTCAGGGGCGGGTCCAGGATCCGGGGACGATATGAACAATTAGGGGTTTTCACGTTGAGTGATGCGCAGTCGTTTTATGAGCTGACATCAAAAATTCCACCATTGGGTTCAATGTTAAATTTTGACGCCGACGTCAAAACAACGACGGCGCGTCACCAATGTGAAAACCCCTATTGGCGCTGTCGCAGTCTGCCGCAGCGTCACAATTTCACACAACGTCAAAGTTGCTTCGTCACAAACGCTGGTCAGATATCACTTCGTGCGCCAAAAACCATCGTTAGATGTTCGATGCACAGAATTTCAACCAAGCAAACCAGTTGCCAAAGCGGAATTCTGCAGTGTGAAAGTGAAGCCTTGGGAGGTGTCCACCTTTCAGCGGTGGGTAGGGCCTGTTTCAATTTTTAACAAAATAATTCAATTTGGAAGGGGAGGTGCGGTCACCCCCCCCCCAAGATTCGCCCTCTTCACACCAAACAGACGAGAACCTGCTCGTAGCTCGGTCTGGGAGACAAATGTCTTCAACTGTGTTGTATCTGTCCCCACCCAACCCAACCTTAACCCAACCCCAACCCCAACCCAACCCAACCCAACCCAACCCAACCCAACCCAACCCAACCCAACCCAACCCAACCCAACCCCAACCCAACCCAACCCAACCCAACCCAACCCAACCCAACAAAAGGTCCCCATTTGCGCCGCAAATATGCTTTTGTTTTTTGCGTCAATCCGGAATTTTGTGTCGTCCGAATTCAAACGAAACGATGATTTCATCAAGTTAATACAAGACAAAACACCCGAGCCAGCAGATCCACAAAAAAAAAAAAACAACTCCCCACGCGCCCGATGCGCACAGATGGGAAAAGCAGAGAGAACAATACATTTTTCAAGTGTCATTGTCATATCACAAGAATTTCACCATCAGGATGAACCAACACAAACCTTGCACATACATGTGTACTGCCGTGAACACCCGTCTCAGGCAAAACACAGTCAAACAGGCAAAACTGAGCACCGAATTCAAGCTTCCCTCTTGTTTAGTTGGAGTCAGCACACACGCACGAATACATGTCAGCACATACTCACAAGCCTTGACGTAAGCAAAGCCTTTTGACCTTCCGCGGGTGGGCGAGAGGCTATTTCAAAAACAAACAAAAGAATTCAATTTGCAAGGGAGGCAGATCACACACTTTGGATCCGCCCCATTCAACACGAAACAAATGAGAACTGAGCGAAACTAACAACGTATTCCGGAAAATTTCTCTCTCCTACAAAACCGAAAACAAACAAAACTGTAGGAGAGAAAACCTTTCCGTTGTCCAGGACAACTGATGAGTAACCGCTCCAGATAGCAGATGTGTCCGGCCTGAAATTGAACACTGGATCCCCGCAGTGGGGACGTTATATAATTAAACACGAACAATCGTCCATTATTTCAAGTGTCGTGTCATACATGTCACAAGAATTTCAAAATCCGCGGCGAAACAACACAACATTTGAACGCAGGCAAAACTCAGCTGCTGTGGTCCCAGCAATGCACACACACGCACACAGAGATATGCCAACACTCAAGCTCACACACGCACACACACCCACACTCACAGCACACATCCTCACACACATGAGAAACGACAAATGAATAATCTCACAGTTAAAGTTTGCACCGCAAACAAAACGAACGAAGTGACTTTCGCACTCGATATCTCTTCAGTTCCGTCAGAATGCAGGCAATGCCACTGCGTAGTTCATTCATGGCTTTGTCCAAGTGTCACGGAGCAAGTTCACATGAATTCTCCCGGTGCTGGGCCGCTCGGCTGGTTCCTGATGCTCTTTTCCAGGCCCTGGGCTCTTGGGATGCACCGCTTGTGCTTTTGCCCGGCTCCTGGGACCTGCGTCCTTCTCTCCTGCCCCAGCCTCTCCACGTCGCTACCGCGGGAGGCCCGGCTCGTTGGTAGACGACCGGAGGCTGAGACTTCGCCTCATCCGGCTGAAGAAGCCTCTGCAAAGAGCGTCAGAAAACAGAGCCTTAATTGTGTCAGAACGCAACGAAATCCCTGTGTGAATTCGCACGTTCCTCTGCGACTGCAAGATGCTTTGCCAGAGGGGGATCCAGGGGACCTTCAAGGGCTCAAGCAACCAATATTTCTTTTCCGGTACAAGCCGTTGAGTGTATGCAAATTGTCTTTCCTGTGCAAAACGAGCAAAAGGTTTTACCATTCCAGAAGCTTGCCTGAAAAAGAAAAGCGTGCTGCCTATGCTGTTCAGGAACTGTCACTGTTTGCCGCTTTGTGTAAAATTGTTTGGTATTGTCTTTGACACAGATACATGCAAATTTGTCCACCAGGAATGCACACTCGGGTCTTGACCCAAGCCGGTGTGAAGATGGACATTGTTAACACCACAGCGTATGTTCAGGCAAGTCAAGGAACACTGAAAATAGAAAGTCATGCTTGATTGATAAAATTTTATTGCCACAAAATTTCTCGTGCTTGCATTACTCTTCCATATCTTCACCATCCAAGTTGTGTGGTCCACTGGACCCATCAGCAGAGGGGCAAGGAGTTGCAGTTGTTGGTTGTGCAGGAGGGAGAACAGCAGTTCTCACAGAATATTGATCTGAGCCTTGCACAGGAGTCAAAACAGCTCCATCAGCAGGAACTTCAACATGAATTGGAGCTTCTGCCTGAACCAAGGTCATTGTGACAAATTGTGGTGACCTGTGAGCTGGTGACCTCAAAGATGACCCACAAGCCGATTGAGATGGTGATTGATTTCCTCCTGCAGTTTGGCAGTAGTCAGCAAAAGAAGGAGGGGGAGGTGGAACTCTCACAAGACTTCCACTGACTGTATGAGCAGAACAATGGGCAGTTGCTTCAGCAGCAGGAACCTCAACCTGATCTTTAGGTGTTGTAAGTTTGGTAGGTGTTGCAAATGAAGGAGGAGTTCTGTTGGGTGTTGTGCATGGTACAGCAGAGGAAGACTTTTGAGTGGGAACATCATTGAAGGAAGGCAAGGGGGCTGGAGATGGCCACACAGCAGAACTTGATGAAACAGCAGCACCAGCTGCCACACCATTCCACTGGTGGTGCACAATTCTTTGGATCTCTTCCTTCAGATTTGGCTTGCCCAGAAAGTCAGCCATGGCAATCAAAACCTGTGCAAAACAAAATGTTCCATGACATTCTTCTTTGTGTGACTGATTAATCAATTGATTATGAATTTTTACAGAAGGGACCCAAGATTCTGGGAATACTCACATCTTCTTTGTGTTTCCTGGACCCCTCCACCTCATCCCACCAGATGCAAGCTAATCGCAATGCAGCTCCTTCAATGTTGTTTGGATTATTGTTTCTTGCTCTGTCAATCACACTGTGAGAAAATCCAAGGTGAACTCCAAATGAATCAAGGTCTTGTGGACATGTTACCAGTTCCTGAGTAACTTGTTGCAACATCCTTTGGTGTGTGCTGATCCCTCCTGCAATGCTTTTCCCATTGGACACCATTTGTTTGGGGAATTCATGAGATTTTGGCTTTGGTGTGTCAATGGATTGGGCAAAGACTTCACCAACATGCATCCCATGATTGCTCTGATGAGTGGTGGAAAGAGGCTTGTGAGGAGGTACTGCTCCTGCTGTGACATCAGATGAAGGGTCTGAATTGTGACAATCCTGCTGAAAGATCAAAGCAATATTTTGGACTCAATCTCATGTTCAATTGAAGAACAACATACCAGGGGCACAAGTAAACTCAAAACAAAAGGCAAAATTTGCCAACATCACAATTCACTGCCATTCAGAAAAGAACAACATTGAGGTTTTCCTTCAGCTCAGCTCTGGCCATGCATGCACTGATTTGATTGTGGAACATTTCTCTGAAGTTGATGTAACTTTTGTGGAAACCTGCTGTGCAATCAAAAAGAGTTTGGTGAACACAGCAAAATCATCACCAAGACTGATATATTCACCTGGATTTGTGTCACAGTAAAATGGGTGATATCCTGCTGAAATTCTTCGTGGTTTGTTTCTTCATCTTCACCACTCTCTGAATCATGCACCTGCTTTTTGACAGCATCAACCACCACATTGTACCAGCCTTCAAACTCTCGGTGAATGCCCCTGGCACTGATGTGTGCTGTCATTGTTGGGATAAGAGCAGGTGGCTGGGATCTGCAGCTGTGGCAACCATCAAATGGAATTGCTTTTGTCAGGAAGGCTTTCTGCAACAAAGAATCCTTCTTTGCAAAAAATACCCTCATGTTTTCTGAGCATTTTAAATTCAAAAAAATCACCTGGAAAATTTTACTTGTCTGTCAGCTCTGACACACCTTAATGAAGACTTTTTGGTCTTCATCCCAGAACTTTTCTGATCTGACAGGATTCCAATGTTCTGATTCAGCTCCAATGATCATTTTTAGCTTAGTAGCATCAAAGTCAGTGGACTTCTGCCTGATATAGACTCCCCCCTGCTCAACCAATCTCATGCCAATCTCTTGCATTTCCTCTTTCAGAGGCTGAAAATATCACATGGACAATGTCAAATGTTTAGATAATTCTTTCAAAGAGAACATTCACATCAACAGCATTGATAAGTTTGCTTACATTTCTGAATTCTTGAATGGAGAACAGTGGACTGCCCAGGAAAATTTTCATGTCAACTGTTGTTTTCTGTGCTTCTATGAGGGGTGTCAGTCTGGCAAACATCAAGCTGAAAATGGAACTCTGGCACAAGTTTCCACAACTGGTGCAGACAAATGTGCTGAAGTTGTTGGTGTAGATGCTGATGCTCTGCTTGTGAATGTCAAAAGTTCCATGTTGTGGCTGCTCTGCTGCTCTGGCAAACTCTTCTTTTCCATGAGGCTGAATCTTTGAGCTCAAGTGATGCACCTTCACCTTGTGGCTCATAGAGGTGTCTTGAAGGCAATGAGGGATATTGACAGTGTACAGACCTGTGTTCTGTTTCAGCTCATTATTTTTCAAGTTTTCAGACACAACTTGCACAATGGGAGAAATCAGACATTCATCTTTGGGCACACTTTCTGAAGATTCAGCAATGTTGGTGTGAATGTACATGGAATAGATGCCAGGTGAACTGCTTGGAATGTCAAGGGAGACATCAGACTGAGGGGCTTGCAGGGTTCTGGGCTCCCCCAAAGATACTGTGCTGACCAATGTCTGGAAGGCTTTGTGTGATGTGGCAGGGCAGGGTCCCCATGCTGGCTGTCCAACAAGCTTCCCATCTGAAAGTACAGCTGAACACACCCAGAGTCATTAGATAATGGATATACAAATAATGTATACCAGCAACACAACAACATGTCAGTCAGTAATTTTGATTTTCACCTCTGGCAAGTGACGAAAGTGTGGCAACTGAAGTTGGATTTGCATGAGAATCTTCAGTTGGTCTGTTGAGCATTTCTTCCTGTTGGCCATTTGCTTGAAGTTCTTGGTGCTTCCCATCTTTGACATACAGGCCTGGCTGTCTGGTGTGCACCAAGGCTGGTTGGCTGTCAATGGAGCTGGGACTTCCAAATCTAAGATCTGGCCCTGCAGGCTCCAGTTCCATAAGATCAAGTTCCACCTTCCTGCAAATTTGTGCAAAACCACACAAATATCATATTTCATAGTTTCTACACAGAGCTGAAGAATTTTATTGTACCCTTGCACCAAAACAGCACAATGCTCCTTCATCTGTTCCCCAGTGCTTGTGTTTGTTCAGTTGTCATGTCATGAGTTTGTTGCAATTTTTTGTATCAGTCTGTCTGTCTGTCTGTCTGCCTATCTGTCAGTCTGTTGATCTGTTAACTTTTGTGTGTGTGTGTGTCTCTCTCTCTGTTTGAAATCTGTCAGTTTGTTGGTCTTCTGTTTCACTCACTCAGTCAGTCTGTCTTGCTTCTTGTCTGTCTGTCTGTCTGTCTGTCTGTCTGTCTGTTTATCATTTGTCTGGACATTTGTCCATCTATCTGTTCTGTGTCCATCTTTTCAGAACTGTTTGTCCCTCTGTCTTTGTCTCTGTCAGCTTCACTGTTTGCCTGCCTGCCTGCCTACCTGTCTGTTCTGTCTGTTCTGTCTGTTCTGTCTGTTCTGTCTGTCTGTCTGTCTGTCTGTCTGTCTGTCTGTCTGCATGCATGTGTGTTTGTTTCTTTGTATGTCTTTCCGTGGTAGTTTTGGATCTCACTGTTTGGGCTCTTTCTTGTTGGACAGATTGTTTCCTTGCTGCCTCCTTGGTTCTTCCGTACAGGTCCTCGAGGTCCGTCCCCACCCCAATGTTCTACTTCTCCTTATCCTGGCCAACCAGCCTCTGCAAATCGCATGCTTTTGATGGCCTTTGTTTGCGACATATAGGTTTGTGAGGTTGTCACAAGAAACACCACTTGCATGTTGGATCACACTCCTTATTTTGAATTGAACCTTCCGCATGACACAAATTTTGCTACATGTATGCCTCAGTCAAATTCCCACTTATTTTGAAGCCAATGGGCAACGGGCTTGTATCTGGCACAAACATTTTTGGGAAACCTGTTGATCCAGTTTGCAAAACGGGTCCATATCATGTTATTGTCGGCAAAATGAGTTCAACCCCAAGACGCACAGCAGGCACAATTTTTCATGTTAGAACTTAGCACGTTCGAAGTCAAGTGGGTTTCGGCCCCAAGACCAAATCCTGGATCTACCTCTGAAAAGTCAAGCTGAGCTGACCACATCCATAGGTGCAGCTGCGTGAACAAGCATTGGGTTGAGTAGCGACCAAGGCAAAAGGCGGAGCAGAATACATGAGGGTGATTTCTATTCTGCCTTTCGTGACCTGATCATGATGCCATTGAAATTCAATGCTGTCGAAATCAGGTTGCGAAAGGCAGAATTGGATTCCCCCCCCCTCCATAACAAACTTGTGCGCAGAACAATGTCCAACAAGGATGAATGAACTGTTTGGGTGTGCGAACAAACGCGACTGATCAGAACACATCCATTTGAGTTGGGTCTTGTGCATATTACATGGAATTTCAGGCAATTCTTTTTCAATATAAATGGAAGGCAAGTCTACTCACGAGATTCCCCTCTCCTTGCGTGGCACGCGGTTCATTCGGGCCATTGGTGCGAAGGCAAAGTTGACGCCGGCCGTCGCGGCGTGGCGTCCCGGGTCGGGGTACCACGCGTCTCCCGGGCGGGGGGCGGGGCGTCCCCCGGGGCTCCCGGGCCTCGGGCCCAGCCTGCCGTAGGACAGGCCCGGGCTCCCGGGGGGCGGGTGCGCCTGCGCCCCCGCGTACGCGCCGGTGCCGTACGGCGCGCCGTGCTCCACGGCCCTGACGGCGCGCAGATGGATGTGGTCGTACCCACGGGGTGTGTACGGGTCCTGGGTTACTGGGAGGAAGTCTACCTTCCTGGAAGCACAAGCAAGGGGGGAGGTCTGAAGGATCTTTGAATTGCGTGTCTGTGGTTGTCTCTGGGGTTTGTTTGTACGATTGGATGGGTTGTGTTGCATTGTGTGTGTGTGTGTGTGTGTGTGAGTGTGTGTACGTGCGCATGTCTGTCTGTATCTCCGTCTGACTGCGTGTTTGTGTACACGTGTGTGTGTGTGTGTCCATTTGTCCATTTGTCTGTCTGTCTGTCTGTCTGTCTGTCTGTCTGTCTGTTTGTCTGTCTGTCTGTCTGTCTGTCTGTCTGTCTGTCTGTCTGTCTGTGTCTGTCTGTCTGTCTCACCCACTAGTTGACTGACTGACTGACTGACTCTCTCACTTTCACTCTCTTTCTCCCCCTCTCTCTTTATTTCTCTATCTCTCCTTCCCTCTCTCTTCCTCTTTTACTTTCTCTCTCTCTGTCTCTCTCTCTTTTCTCCGTGTCTCTCTCTGATTCTCTCTCTTGCTCTCTCTTTCCCACTCTCTCTCCCTCTCACTCTCCCTCTCCCCTTGTCTCAGCCTCGTTCTCACACACTGACCTTCTCCGCCTCCGCCGGAAGTGCAGCAGCCTGGGCGGCTTGATGAACTTGTGGCGACGGCGTGGCTTCTCGGCACGTCGCGTCACGTCACGTCGCGTCACGTCACGTCGCGTCACGTCACGTCGCGTCACGTCACGTCGCGTCACGTCACGTCCAGTCACGTCCATGCCCGTCACGTCCATACTCAGCCGCAACGCGTCCGGCACGTCCCGCGCCGCCGCCAGCAGGTCATCCTCGGCAGCTTCCGGTGACGAAGCGCCCCCTATTGTGGGCCGCGGGAGTTCCAGGAGCACGGGCCCCAGGGGCCCTTGAGCGACGGGCCCTCCGTACTTTACACGCCTGAGTGCGGAAAGGTCAGCGTCCCTGGATCCCGAGGCCTCGGGCTGCGCCACCTCGTGCCTGGGCAGGCCCTTGTAGTGCGCGGGTTTGGGAGGCACCGGAGGGCGCCTCTTCTGGGCGTGGGGCGTGGCGGGTTCCGGAAGCTGCTTGGCGTACATTTCCAGCCTGAAAAAAATGTTCACGTTTCATTGACGAAAGAGACCTCTGGTTCACACTGTCTGTTTCAGCGATTCTCACAGGACAATCCCCCCACAAAAATACCTGCACTCCCACATGCAAGGCAATGCCTGATTTTAAAGCTCATTTTGGGTCAAAAACGGACGTGTCTTTTGCAGGTGAATACGGTGTTGTGTCGTTGCGCACTACAACACAGCGTCTCGTGTGCGGATGTGGTCAGGGATACAACTCGCAAGCCTAAAGCTGCTCTGGTGAGGACTCAGCTCCTGGTGAAAGCTGTAACCATGGTTACGCACGCGCATGAAGAACGCACGGATTCTTCCATACTACGCCAGTCTTGAGCGGTTGGTCATAATTGGTGACCTGGACCATCAATTGGGCGTCAGGTTAAATTTTGACGTTGACGTCAACATTCTACTGTCAACGTCAAAATATTGGCGTCGACGGCACCAATGTGAAAAAGGCTTCAAGTGGTTTTCACATTGGTGACGCGCGGTCGTTTTTTGGGCTGACCTCAAAATTCCACCATTGGGTTCAACGTTAAATTTTGACGCTGACGTCAACAAAAACAACCGCGCGTCACCTTGACGTGAAAACGGCTTGACTCACCAGATCTGCAGCTCATCCTCCTCCCGTAGCGTGTCGCGGACCTTCGGGTCGGGTTCGCGGGACGGACGGTGGGGCCTGATCCCCGCGAACCTGCGTACCGCGGCCGCGGACTCCGGGTAGTCCGGGGCGGGCTCGGGCAGGGCTACCCCGAGGCGGGGGGCGAGGGGTCCGGCGGGCAGGGGAGGAGGGTACCCCCCGGAGGGCAGGGGAGGAGGGTACCCCCCGGAGGCCGAGGCCTCCCGCGGTTCCTCCCGGTGGAGCGAGGCCCCCGGGGACAGGGGGAACCCCTCCCCGGGCGGGAGGCGCGGGGCCTCCCGGGACGGGCGCGACCCTCGCCCGGGGAGGTGGTCGCGGTAGGGCCCCGAGGCGCGGGGGAGCCGCCGGGAGGAGGAGCGCCGCCGCCAGAGGGCGAGGCGATCCCGCAGACGCTGCACCAGCGTCACCGGCGTCTCGTATATCGATTCCTCGAGGTCCCTGTTGCGTCTGTAATGCAAAAGGGCGTGGTCCAGTCACGTGGCACACGTAACAAGGAGAGGGAACTGACCACAGACTGGAGGGGTCAGTCAATGAGAACGAGGGGCCAAAACACATTGGTTCATGAAAACAATCTCTCCCTCTGATCAAGGGTTTTGACACAGATGACGCAGCGTCAAAATTTTGACGCGACGCCAGGAATGGACTGGTTTTTTGATGCTCTCCATTGGGCGTCATGTTAAATTTGACGCCCACGCGTCAAAATGACCCCAGCGTCAAGAAATCTGATGCCACCCTGCCTATGTGAAAACGCTAATTTTTGTGAAGATGGAAAGGAATTTTGATGGTGTCGCCTTCTTACCAGAGAATGTGCCCTGAAACTTACACTCTGCTGTTGTTCCTGCTCGGGTGTCTGGACTGGTGCCCGCTCCTGTTCCTGCTGTTGTTTCTGCTGTGGTGCCCGCTTCTTTTCCTGCTGCTGTGGTGCCCGCTTCTCTTCCTGCTGCTGTGGTACCTGCGACCGTGCTGCCCTCTATGCTGGTCCGCTGGACCCTGGAAGTCCTCGGGGTGGGGGTCCTGGGGGTGGGGGTACCCCCCGTTGTGGAGGTGTCTGAGCGGGTGCTTGAGGATGCCCTGCGGGTTCTCGTAGGTGCGGTCCGTCCGAGCCGAGCCGTCCTCACTGCGGGAGAGAGAGTACGGAGGTTCAGCAACTGTTGAATTCAACGTGGCTGTTCCATTTACCTCCCAACACTGCATGGAAGATCAGTCCGTGGAAAACTCAAAACACACGGGAAATACGTTTTGCCCCTGTCCACATTGAGGGGCCGTGTTGTCAGCCACGTATTGAGGGCACGTAGCACGTGTTTGCTGAACCTCCCAAGTATCTGGTGTAGCTCTGGATCTGGGGTGCAAGGAGCCACGCCCCTGTCCCTCTGCACATTCATGCTGAATTGCCAGATTAAGCCTCAGTGAGAGAGGTTGGTTTGATCACTGGACCCTGGATCCGCATGAGTCTGCACCCGTCCTTTAGTCTGACCTCTTGGAGTGTGTGTGTGTGAGTGTGTGTGTGTGTGTGTGTGTGTGTGTGTGTGTGTGTGTGTGGGTGTTTGTATGT
>JAAUXT010149501.1_pt1 | contig 22728 bp, 26 predicted proteins | sample 7278171 | NCBI WGS metagenome assembly JAAUXT01 (sample SAMN14350112, study PRJNA611818) | marine sediment metagenome | isolation source: surface marine sediment (1.8m) | place: French Polynesia: Moorea | collected 2018-08 | reverse complement strand
TGAAAGTTACGTTTTCTCTGCACGTAGCACTTGCCAAAACGTAGGAACTACCATTGCATAGATATGTACGTCTGCGTCTGCGTTTGGAGTTTTTGCCGAACCTGCCTAATGTTTGTATCGGATCCTCGTGAGGCTCCCACAAATCCATCAGGGACTGACCCTGGCAATGCACGACGCATTTGTTGAGGCTCAGCCGGGGAAAACACTGGTAGTTTTCCCTCCAGCAGGTCCAGGGTGCTCATGTGCCGTCTGAACATCATTTCCCTTGGCCCCAGGTCGGAACCAAGCCCCAAGTTCAGGTTGAATGCTGTGAATTTCGCTGCACTGTGTTCAGCAACACAACCAACAGAACGGTGTCCCTTTCGAGAGTGTTGGTCCAAAGCTGGACTGCGGCTGAAGAGTCGATCGAATTTGAATCTGACTCCAGGGTCAAAACCTAAATGTGAAAATGACGTTCAGATGGCACATGAGCACTCTGGATCTGCTGGATCTGCCAGCAATCCCCTTGTCAAGATCATAACAAGTGTGTGTTGCTGGTGTTTGTCTCTGATCAATTTGTGGGAGTCTCTTGAGGAGCCGATTCAAACTTGGCTTTTGTCTTGTTTTGGATCAGCAGAACAGAGTGCACAAGACAAGAACACAAGAGCAACTTTGACACAGAAAGCAAAACAGTGTGGAGAGTGTTGAGATATCTGTGTCAGGTTTTGTGCAAAATTAATCAAGGACATAAAAGGGTGAACGTTTCGTTTGTCTGTTGACAGGCGGAGGATCAGATTTCCTTTTGGAGTCAGCCTGATTGCGAAACGACAGAACACGCAGAGAGTCTGGGTGAGTTCACACGCTCGTCTGCACGCCTCTGTGGCTGACCTTGGCAATTCCTGATCGCCACGAACGGCCCCTCGCAAGCGGGGAAAAGTGTTCCCCTTTCCGATCTGTGAGACTACGTTGGTTTTTTTTTACACTGAAGAACACAAACACTCGTGTGCTCAAAAGTACGAGTTGCGAAGACTCAAGTGAACCTCGTGCAGTGATTCCAGTTGTGTTTGAGGGGCTCCGCTGTTCCGTTCACAACTCCCCTTCAGGTGCAGCTTCTCCGCCGGAGCCGCTGAGTCGCTGCCCGCATCTCGGAACTGAATTGACTTCCCGCGTCATCAGGTCTCAGGTCGCTTCACACTGTACGCGACACGCGCCGCGCCTGTTTCCACATGAATACCAGGCCCTGCGTCGACCAGACGACGCAGCGTCACAGAATGGACAGACAGGCATCAGGACGCAATGCGTGACGCACGCAGTGCGCGCTACAGTCCCGTGAGGTGGGGAACTGAAAGCAAACTCCGCGGACCACAGTCGCTGAAGCTTTTCCCTACGGAACTGGTGGATTGATGTCACGTCGTTACGCTGAAGACAAGGACAACTGACGCTCAAGAGTTTCACTATGGTAGGTCAAGCATTTGAAGTCCTTTCTCCCTGTTCTCTTTGGGTATCTCCTGCATCTTGGACCGAACTTTTCTGGGTTGATTAAATTGTTGCTTTGCAATCAGCCCTGGACGATGTGCAGCGTTTTAAACGAGTGAAATTTCTTTGAATTCTGTGACGTTTACTCGTAAATTCGAAGGAAATTTTGCACGGTGTCGCCGGTGAGTGGCGAACCATCTTGATCAGTTTTGACATGGCGCGATTTCGAATCTTGAGCGAGTTCGAATTCGGCGGCCTGCATTCCAGTGGCACCAACTGCTCAATTTCCGTGTGAACGTGTCATGGGTGCTGCTCATCAGTTTCCAAGTTTGGCCAAACATTCACGTTCCACACTTGGTGATGGGACGTGAAGGTCGCGTCCATTGTTTTCACTGACGATTCTTGAGCAGAGTCGTCTTGGTGTGTTCGACAACTGAGCGTGCTGACCACATGTACAGCAACATCCGGTCAGGTGGGGCCCAGCACCATGCATGTGATCCATGTCTTTAAACGACCGATTCACCTACATTTTGCACCGATACAGACATTTTTCATCACTCATCTACTTGTAATCTCAACAACCAACACAAGATCAACAAAAATATGCACAAATTTACTGAAAATTGGAAAGTAAAGTAAAGTTAAAGAAAAAGAGCTTCAAAGATTGTGTTCAAATTGGGTGAGGCTATTTTTTGTTTTCTCATCTTTTTTGTTTGATTCCAAAATTATCTTGTATCAAGGGGGTCTTGAGAGTGGGATAATACATTTTTTACATATATTGGGCTGTGACATTCCAGACCCCCAGCCCAGCCTTTATTTTTGTTGTTTTTATCATAGCCCATGGTGACCTCTAAAAACTGTGTACTTGTCAGAAAACTACAAGCAAATGTGTCTGTATGGGACATAAAAAAGTGAAACTGGGACAATAAACCAGGACAGTCAACTGGCAAAATGGGACAATAAAATGTTAACCCAGAGATCTCAGACAAGGTCCTTTATTGTACAATAACTTGATGTTCTGTAGTTTGCCCTTTTATTCTGCTTTCAAAATATGTTCCTTCTTTTGAGACACCTGCCAGGTCCAAAAAATAATGGATGATGAAAATCTATTGTCCTGGTATTGAGTCCCTTGGTCCCTAAACCATGATGATAAACTGGGACAATAAAATTTTAGGAAATCATTCACTACAACAGGGAAACTGATCCTTTCTGATTTATTTTTACTTCATACAGTTGTACTACGACATGATTACACTCCTTGAAGTTTTTAGTATCAAGTGTCATTCTTGCGGAAATGAGAGCATTTTCAATTTTTGTCCTGGTTTATCATCCCACTCTCAAGACCCCCTCTATAATTGTTGTTTCAAGGAAAAATCCAAGACTGAGCTTCTGTGACACACAAAATGAGATTGTTTCCTCCAACCAGATTTTTTACTCTACTTTTCTTGTTGACTCTTTGGTGATGTCCAGGTTTTCATGAGATTGTACTGTTTTTGGTTCTTCTTTCAATACACTGTAAAAAGATAAAGAAGAAGAAATGAAGAAAACTGATAATTTTTTCCTGCTCTTTAGCCACCTAAAGAAATCTGTCTTGAAATAGAGGGTCACAAATAAATATCTCCTTTGATCCTTGGTTGTCAAACTATTGCTGTATTGAGAAAAGATGTCAGGGAAGCCTGACCTGTGTACTGAAGGTTGCTTGTTGAACTACACGAGAGATATTGACTGGAATCGGTCAAAGAAAAGACATGCTTCGTTTGGAAAAGCCTGCGTTCGGAGAATGCAGAGGTTTCACACCGCAGGTGTCCGACACAAACGAGGTCTGACACAAAGCAGACTGCCATTGTCCGAATGACGAAGGGCACGTCAGTTGTATTCCGTGGCGTGTGGACACGATGTGTGCGCCACAAGCATGAAAACGAGTGGATTTCTGGCCACGTTGTATTGTGGCGTGGATGAAGTTCGCAGCACAGCAGCGGCACGTCACAACGAGTTGCACAGTTGGCGGCGGATTGACGTGCACGTTGCTGTCCGTTCTGGTTTCAGTACGGGATGATCCACCTGTGCGTGAAGGGGCTCGTCACCGAGACGTTCGGCGAGGACAAGTGGAAGCAAATCCTGTGAGTGTTGATGCGGCGTGGGCAGATACAGGGGATCCAGGACAAACTGGTGCGGCTGGTGTGAGACAAAATTTTATGAAGAAGAACTCCAGGGGTCAGGGCGCTAAAGACGAGTTCACCTGGATCCGACCCCGCTTAGCTCATCCCAGGGGTGCCCCTCTCTGTGGTCCGATTCTCACAGATCTACCCACCGCACTGCGTGACAATTTCCACGTCTGTCGGTGCCAATCGCGGCGGTTCCGTGACCGGACTGCGGCCGGGCCGCGCGGGGCCCGGGGCGCTGTGTCCCCTCCCCGCCTCGGCAGCAGAGCCGCGGACCGCCGCACATTCAATGGGCGTCGCTCGCAGGGACTCACTCCCCTGATCTCAATCTTGCGTGGCGCTCATGCGGAAAATTCACACGACTTTCCTGGACAAGGTGGACAGTATTTCGCCTGTTGGACTGAAATGTTGTCATTTTTGCGACAACATTGCTCAACACTTGGAACAAAGTCCTGAAGAAAACACCAGACCAAACGTTAGCAGGCGCGGATCTGGAGTTTGGTCAGACCCTGCAACTCCTGAAGGAGACTTTCGATTCTGATGAAACTGAACAGTGTTGAAACAGTTTTATTTCTGCGATAAAGTCGTTGGGGACACATTGGTTTTTGTGGGGATTTCGGGGTGGGCACCTGGACCCGCCCCTGAGCAGCGCTCACACCTGCTGCTGTGAACTGCTGCATCAAACGAAATCAACAAGACCGAGCCTCTGAATCAGCTCATCGGATTTCGTTTCGCCTGGAGAAAGCGGCCGCCATCCTCGCCTCTGATTAGTCTTTGTTCCCAGTGGAATGTTTGAGCTGAAAGAGATTGACGAGGTGGAGCCTCCGTGATGAGGCCTTGCCTCGCGCTTCTCACATGTTGCTGGACGCGGCGCCGTCCCTTCTGTTACAGCGCGCAGTCCGGCATCGACGAGGCCCGCGACTTCATGGTCTTCCACAAGTACGACGACGCCATCGTGCTGGCGCTGGTCGGCGCCGCCGTTGAAGTGCTCGGTAGGTGGCGCTGGTGTTGGCGGCGTTGCGATCCCGGTGAGTGGGCGTCGCTGCGTGCTGCGTTGGCGGCGTGCTTATGACGTCATCGTGTTGGCAATGATTGGCGCCGCCAATCTTGTGCTCATTTTGTAAGCTCTGGTTTCATTCAAGCAGTCAATTCAAGCTGTGAACAGGTAACAGAAGCCTGTCGCACTCTCCAGGCCATCTGTAGAACCAACGAAGTCAATTGATACTCTTCACACCGAGCTCTGACTCAATCCACACGAAGATGTCCAGATGGATTCTCGGCGACTTTGAAGCGTCGATTGAGTTAGTGGTGTCCATCAGGTGAGCACTCAGCTCGCCGTCCCTCCACCCGCCGCAGACCGAGTTTCGCCGATCCCCTCAATAATGTAAAGAGAAGCACTCTGCAGCGTGCCGTGCTGAATGCGAAATCAGCCTGCGAGGTGTCCTGTCTGAGTTCTGCCCCGAAGCAGATCCAGGGAGTCGGGGTCCAGGCACGCTCGGATGACAGTCACAACAATTTAACCCAGCCGCCGACCAAGCAATTACCGGTGTACGAGCGTACGCCCAAACAACAGGTCCTGTCTTCAAGTTGGCTTCAGTCCCATCCTTGAGAGTGACTTCCTCTCCAGCGAATTCTGAGTCCGCCCCCCTCACGACCGACCCCGCCTGTTGGAGTGAAATCACCACAGCCAAATCTCGTGCTGTGGACAGGAGCCTCAGCAAAGTGGATCAAATTTTGTCCAACTGATAAAATTATTGAAAGCTATTTGGAGTCAACACCACATTCCCAAGTCTGTTTCCAGAGGTGCACCTCTTCTCTCACTTTCACTTTCGCTCTTTCTTTCTTTCACTCACTCACTCACTCACTCACTCACTCACTCACTCACTCACTCACACACTCACTTTCTCTCTCTCTCGCGCGCGCGTTTTCTCTTTGTCTCTCTCTCTCTCTCTCTCACACACACACACACACACACACACACACACACACACACAAACGTAATTTCTCGCAGGCGCTCCGCTGGACCTGGTCCTGCAGCTCTTCGGAGAGTACTTCTTCGAGTACTGCCTGCAGCATGGCTACGACAAGATGCTGCTCACACTGGGGGACTCGCTCGAGACCTTCATCCAGAACCTGGACTCGCTGCACGCGCTGCTCGCCATGTCCTACAAGAACCTCGACGCGCCTTCATTCAGGTACAGCGCCCATCAAGGGGCTTGTAGCGCATCCAGAGTCCTCTGGTGGTGGATCCTGACGCAGAAACAAACCCTGCTGCCACGCGCAAACAGACACGGAAACCAGCTGCGTGAGCGAGGGGCCCGATGGGATGGACTGGTTGCAGTTGCTCCGGGACGAGTTCTCTTCATTCAGGCGGACAGATTTGGTGCGTCTTCAAGTGGGACGCGGCGCTCGAGAGCTCGGTCCTCTTCTGACTCCACAAATCGGGTTCAACACCCCATTTTAGGTGGAACGAGACGAGCACATCCTCGCAAAACCGCAGCAGGGAGGTCAATTAGCCCCAACCATATCGGTGTCCTGAACAATGATATGATAACAACATGCTCACACGAAATCAATTCTCCACATCAAACCTATTCCTGTCATGCCCATAATGCACACACATGCAGCAGTTTCATTTCTCGTGTTTTGGTGGAGTGCACATTTGCGTGCTAACCATGCTGGGCGGTTTCAGTTCTGTCATTGTGGTCATGATACCCATGAGATACCCCTGAATTTCAATGCAGACAGGGCAGCTTGACACTGGCCAGGTTCAGCAACGCTTAATTTTCACGTGGCCGCTGCCAATTGCCAGATCGCTGCCCCAGATCACCACATTTGCTCTGAATTTGCTCCCAAAGCCAATGACAAGTGACCAAATAGTATCTGTGTCACCGATAGATCTGGCAATTGGGGCACGTCGGAAAAGGACCGGACGTGTTTGTTGAACCTCCGTACTTGTAAGTGTTGGGCGGTGCGTTGTCAGCATGTTGTGTCAAGCCGCGCGAAACATCCTCGGGAGACCCCGCCACAGAATGTGAGCGCGTGGCGCCTCCAAATGCTGCGTCCAGTGTGAGCCGCCCTGACCTCGGCTTCCTCCCGCAGGTGCACGAGCGACAAGGACGGGAACCTGAAGCTTCACTACTACAGCGTCAGGGTTGGGCTGCACCCCATCGTCATCGGTGAGTCCAGACGACCCCGCCCCTCAAACAAGGATGTCCATTGGGTGGTGCCCCCAGACAAGATCCTGGATCCCGCTTCAGCATTGGCGCTTTGATGAAACAGGCACTTCAGCTCCCATTGACGCCGGTCACGTCATGTACCCTCCAAGTCAAACGGCAATGCGTTATTTCCTTGGCACCAGACCACGAACAAACAGCAGAACCATCGTGCCACAGAACTCCAGGCACCACGCCCCACCCCATCAAAGTCTCTCCACGAAAAGACAGTGCCACGTTCACGAGTTGCAGGCATCCTGAAGGCGGTCGGGGAGAAGCTCTTCCACACCGCCGTCGACATCTCCGTCGTCAGCGTCGGCCACGTCGACCAGCCCAACGGCAAGACGCTGCAGCACGTCGTGTTCGACGTCAAGACCACGTCGACGTGCGGCGACGACGTCAGCGTCAACCACGGCGCCGTCACTGAGGAGGAGCTGACCGAACTCGGACTCGCAGACGAGGCTGACACGGTATCGTGCTTTGTGCCCATGTACACGTGAACACAGGGTCACGGGCTTGTCGCAACGAACAACTCATTGCTCTGTCTCTCTCTCCCTCTCTTCCATCTGTCTCTCTTCTCTCTCGCACATATACTGAGGAAACAGTGCAGTGACTTGCTCTGGTTGCAGGCGCTACCGACGATCGTGACGACGCCGGTGGAGGGCGAGCGGCTGCGCCCCCTGCAGGACGAGACGCTCATCTCTCCGCGCACGCTCACCACGCTGCTGCCCTACCACCTCGTCTTCGACGCGAGCATGCGCATCAGCCAGTGCGGCGTCAACATCCAGCGTCTGTCGAGCGGCAAAGTCAAACCCGGTGAGCGCGCCCACTGAGGAGATCAGGGAGTTTCCGTCCGCGCTACGTCACACGCTCCAATGAATTCCAGGTTCGAGAAGCGGCGGCCCCAGATGGGGCCTGGCCTGGTCGGAACTCAATCCTGATTTTGAAATTTTCCCAAGAGAACAATTTTTGCACCAAGCGGTAGCAATTGTTTTGAGAAATAAATCGAATATGAGTCAAGGGCCGGACCCTGGGCCAGCCCTGAATCCACTGGAGCGTGCACCCAAATCGCCAGTGAAAAAGGAGCTCAGACAAATTCGCGACATTGCGCTTTGTGGGGTCTTCCTCAAAACGGCGACTCAAGTCGGTGGGGATTGCGTCTGCTTTGAATCCGACCCTCCGATTGGTCTCTGTGCGAAATTGGATTCCTGTTGTTCGATACATGTCTTCATTCAGCTGCAGCGCTGCGTGTCAGAGGCCAATAGAGAACTGAAAGTGTCCAGAATGGGAAACAAGAGATCTGGGTTGTGTGTCGTCGGTGTGTGATTCGTGCAGTCACGAAAGGTGCGCTGAGGTGCCAGACTTGCTTGTGAAGGACAGACTTCCAGGGAGCCCTGGAGCAGCTGGTGTCATTTTTCGGAGCTGATCCGACCTCCTTTTATCAACCCCTGTCCCGTCTTGAGAGTGGGTCCTTCACCCCGTTGTTCCACGTCTGTCTCCCCAGACCTTGTCTTCCCTTTGATCCACCTTGCCTCCCCTGGACCCATCCCTGCCTCCACTGGACCCATCCCTGCCTCTCCTGGACCCACCCTGCCTCCCCTGTGGACCCACCCCTGCCTCTCCTGGACCCACCCTCCCTCTCCTGTGGACCCACTCCTGCCTTCCCTGGACCCCACCCTGCCTCTCCCTGGACCCCACCCTGCCTCTCCCTGGACCCATCCCCTGTCTCCCCTGAATCCATCTCTGTCTTCCCCCCTGGACCCCACCCTGCCTCTCCCCGGACCCCACCCTGCCTCCCCTGGATCTATCTCTGCCTCCCCCTGGACCTATCCCTGACTCACGTCCGGATCTCCTGTTGCAGGCAGCTCCATGATCGGCGCGTTCACCCTGATCCATCCCGTCATGGAGTTCACGTTTGAAAACATCCAGCAGGTCAGCTCAAACTTATCACAACCAAATTGCGAAGAAAGGACAGATTCCACAATGGATGGGTCCGAATAACAGTGCGATTTTCAGTTTGGCACAAAGTTGAGTTTGGATGTCGCAGACACAGCCAGATCTCTGAACAAAAATTTAAATTGGTCATTTTCAAAATTCTTCTGCAACAGAACAAAACGAACTAGAGGATGAACCACACCAATCACGAAACATCTGAACTCAATGATTGCCGGAGCTCGTGTGACTTCATGTCTCACCTGTGGGGTCAAGTCGTCTGCGGCTGCGGTCACTGTTCAGTTGCGTCTGGTCTTCCACGGTAGTTTTTCTGCTTCAGTTCATCAACGCCGTCTACATCCTCGAGCTGAGCGACCTGCTCTTCCAGCGCCGCGCGTCCGTCGCGTCCGTCGCGTCGCCCACGACGTCGCGTCGCGTCAGCCCGTCGTCGCCAGCGTCGCCTGTTGTCAGCGCGTCGTCGTCGAGCCCAGACCTGACCTGCGCCGCCGCCGCTGACGCCAATGACGCCACCGCCAAGACGGACGGCGCCGTTGGTGCCGTGCAGACAGTTGCCAAGACTCTCGTAGTCAAGGGTGGGTCGCGTGCCGCCTCCTCGTTTTTCAGCCACGTTTGTGATGAACATTCACACTCCAAAGGCTCTCACCAAAAACAGTCGACCCAGTGCAACTGGAACCCGGTATTTCTGAAGTGACTTGACTGTGACATGCAGCTCGTGTGTGTGTGCGTGTGTGTCCATGTTTTCTCTGTCCCCTCATCCTCTCAGTCTTTCTCTCCCTCATCCACACACACACACACACACACACACACACACACACACACACATCACACACCTGGTTCCCGTGAGCAGCCCGCTCCCCGTCTGGTGTCTGCAGGTCAGATGGTGCACATGGCGGACGTGAATCAGATCATCTTCATCGGGTCGCTGCGCCTCACCAGCCTCACCGAGCTGCTCGAGTGTCGCGTCTACCTGTCTGACATTCCGCTCTATGACGTCACCAGGGAGCTGGTTCTGCTGAATCAGCAGAGGATTGCAGAGATAGAAGTCAGGTGGGCCGGGCGGGGGCTCTTGGCTGGAACTGGAGAGAGGGTTGGGGATGCAATAGAGACTGGGACACAACGCTAGCGATACAGTTTACTTGGGTCAGGTCAGGGTCAGAGTTGGTAGGGTTCCCTCAGATGACGTGGGCAAACAAACAGAACTGAGCTCCAGCAGACCAGGAGCTGGTCCCCTGACGCTAGAATAGATGGTTTGGTCTCGCCATTTTGCGTTGTTGTGGGAATGCTTTTCTTTGCACCAACCTGAAAGTCTTCCCCCTGTGGTTGGACCCCCACAGGAACGACTCCTCAACAAACCCAACAGAGAACCAGAGGCTGACTACAGAGGATTCTCGCCCTTTTGCGCAGTAAGAAGCTGGACGAGACGACGGCGGAGTTGAAGCGCACGGCGCTGGCGCTGGAGAAGGAGAAGGAGAAGACAGACCTGCTGCTGCACCAGATGCTGCCTCGCCGGGTCGCAGACCAGCTGAGGGATGGGCGCAGGGTCGAGGCCGGTCAGTCTGTGTGCGTGACACAGACAGACAGACAGACAGACACACACACACACAGACAGACAGACAGATTGACTGACTGACTGACTGACTGACATGTATGTGTACGGCCGGACGGTGTGAATGTGTTTGTCGGGCTGTGCAATGCCGAGACACGGGAGAAGGTTGGTGTTCGTTGTGGGCTGGGGAGAGAGCAACAGACACAGACAAAACGCAGAGTGTTGTGTGGTGCTCGTGCCTCAAGATCGCACTGACTTCTGTGATGGACTTTTCTGCAGAGAAGTTCGAGACGGCGACGATCCTGTTCAGCGACATCGTCACCTTCACGACCATCTCGGCAGCGGTGCAGCCCATCCAGGTGGTGCGCATGCTCAACCACCTCTACACCGAGTTCGACAAGGCCACCAACCTCCACCAGGTCTACAAGGTACGGGAGTGGGGGCGGAGGGTGTGCCAGACACCGGGGGTGCTCTGGTTGCGGAGGGGGGGAGATGGGCCCACATCTTTGGCCGAACAGTGAACAACCTGCCAAGTAGAAAACAACAAGGTTGGTGGGTAGGTCTTCGATGGACGGATGAATTGTTGCGTTGGGTTTTGATCTGACCGAGCCAGAGGAGTTACGAGTACAAGACACAAGTTCAATGCACATCTGTTTTCATCCTTCTCTCGTTTCTTCCGTCACTCGCCCTGCCATCTGTGTATGGTCAGGTGGAGACGATCGGCGACGCGTACATGGTGGTGGGCGGGGTCCCCGAGGTGTCCTCTGACCACGCCCAGCGCGTCGCTGACCAGGGTCTGGACATGGTGCTCGCCGCGAGACAGGTTCCGTCCCCGGCCACGGGACTTCCGCTGCAGGTGAGGTCATGTCGCTCCGGACGCTGCAGCCGGGGTGACGCGTGACTCAAGTCAAGTACCGTCTCGCCACTCTTTTGTTGCACATGACATGTCCCGCCGTGGGATCCTTCTCAATTTGGTCTGCAGATAGCAACATGAATGGGATTTGCATGGAGCATGGTCAGAAGAAACTTGGGATCATTTTGAGGTGTCATAACATGAAAACATTGTTGGGGTGCATGATGATAGGTGTGTTACTTTGGTTATGTTAGATGATAGTTGAAGAGTACTTGTTGGGGTGTTGGATATGGATGAGTGTATTTGACTCAAGTGCATTCTAAGTGGTGTATGATGGTTCAAATGGTCTGAAAAATGGATTTTAATGGACTGATGGGTTGTGAAAAGTTGCAAATTGTTTTCAACATGAATTACTTTAATGGTGGTCAGGCAACCTTATTACAACTACCTTGGTGGTGTTTGTTTGCAGATCGATCGTGTTTGAAATTTTTGGAAATGAAAAATGTCGCATGCCCTTTCCCACCTTTTGTACCGTTTTATAGGAGCCGCATCAAGAATCCCGCATTGAATTGGTATACCAATGTTCGAATCACCACGAGATCTGCAGATCCATTTTTGCATCTCCAAAGCCAGTGGATTCATCCCATTTGGCAGTCTGCTCAGAAGGAAACGACGAGGCTGCACCTGTGAGACCACCTCCAGAGCTGCCTCCACCTGCTCACAGACCAGCTCATGCTTCGTCTCTATCCTTCGCTTTCCGCACAACTATTTCAGATCCGGGTGGGGATCCACAGCGGGTCTGTGGTGGCGGGCGTGGTGGGCGACAAGATGCCTCGCTACTGTCTGTTCGGAGACACGGTGAACACGGCGTCCAGGATGGAGAGTCACGGTATGCCGGGGCGCATCCACTGCAGCAGCTTCTCCTATGAGTGAGTTGTTCCCTCCTTCTGAGACGAAAATAGCCTGCCTTTTGTGAAAACAGTGAAGTTGAGCCCCAGGCACCTGGTCCTCAGACATTCAATCTCGACTGAGCAAAATGAACGATCAGAAAGTCCTTGGAGAACCACTGAATCTGCAGAATTGACTTTCCAACCGGGCACAGGTGGTCTGATGCGGCTCTGTGAATATTTCAGGAATGTTCACTTGGAAAAAACCTCAGTGATTCTTCCCTTGTTTAGGTTTTTGAAGAACGGCGACTGCAGGTTCGTGTGCAGGGGACCGATCGACGTGAAAGGCAAAGGTAAAATGGTGACCTACTTTCTGATCGGCAACACCTCAGTTCATCTGGACAAGATCACTGAGGAGAACAGAGATTTCAGTGACCTGCACATGCGCACTGACGCAAACGCTGACTCGTGCACGGACATGCGCAGAGAGATGCGCACTGCAGCGAAATCCACACTGAGGCAGAACACTGAGGACACCATCTTGAAGGCGCTGCACGAAGTGGACGCTGGAACGAGTTCCGCACACCACATGAGCGTCAACGACCCGATATCGAGATTGATCGCAAATGGAAGGACGCCATCACGCAGCAGCACGGCGTCAGACGACAGAACGCCGTCAAACAGCGGAACGCCGTCAAGAAGCAAGGCGGCGTCAGAGACGATATCCCTCAGGAAGCAGATCGAGGAAACATCGACTGCGCATCAGAAACTGGCGGACTTCATTGCGAAGGGAAGGGACATCCTCAACACACTTCAGCAAAAAGACGCTGAATTGCGTCAGGACAACGCCGTCGCACGTGAAAACAACGCCGTCACACGTGAAAACAACGCCGTCACACGTGAAAACAACGCCGTCGCACGTGAAAACAACGCCGTCGCACGTGAAAACAACGCCGTCACACGTGAAAACAACGCCGTCGCACGCTGCAGTGACGCCGGCACCCAGCTGGACGCCGACACCAAGAGCCTCCCGTCCCTGACGCGCAGGGAAAGTGACAGCGGAGTCTGCGTTCTTTTGTAGGTGATAACAACGTCCTGCGTCGTCAAGCACGAAAGACATTGACGTTGACGTCAGTTGTCACGACAGAAAAGAAAGCAGGGTCCCGGCAACAGGGTGTGGCGGCATTATACGGTGTTGCTCCTCTGTGCCAGCTGCCGCGGACGTCGAGTACAAAATCACGTCTGCTGCATTAGCTTCCACAGCAACATTTCGACTCTTGGTTCGTGGATGTGCGGACAGGAGCGGACCCAGGACATGATCGCCCAGGAGGTTCACGTGCGTGAAATCGTCGAACAATCCACCCTTGTTGTGCTGTGCAGTAAATATGCCGGTACATATGCGTCGGATAATGATGGGTGTGAAATCAACAGGACTAAATCATACTCCGAAATCGCGTGTCGCGTGCAAGGCAATTTCACGCAAAATATTCGATCATTTTGACGACTTTGTGGGTGTGTTGTGTTTCCGCTTTGCGTGACGGATCCACTCCGGCGCAGTGACGCGCACGATATGTGCCTTCCGTTCCGGGCCGAGCCTGTTTCACGCCGGATGCGCGTGCGCGTCAACAGGCGCGGCGGCGTCGCGCCTCATGCAGCGATGCTTTCAACTTCGTCCCTCGGGTCGAATCCCATGGGCGTCCAGGAACTTGTGTGGCACACACAAGTTCCCTTTTCACACCACATTCTTGTGTTTTTACGTCCCTGTTGAAGAAGAAGCCAGCCAATGGTCGCCACGTTGCACACTGGAGGCGTCCCAACGCAACGCAACGTCAGGCGGATCTTGCGCTGTTCGGGCTTCTCTCCAGGTTCACTGACCCTGGATCGGAGCACGCACCGCTCTTTCGCCGTCCTCGCGAGTCCCTTTGGTCTCGGTGCACGGACGAAACTGCCTCCTGTGAGGTCTAATGACCTGGAGATGAGCGTTGATGGGACGCGGCCCATCTCACCTGATTCCGCACTCATCTTTAGAGGCCCATCAAGGGACGGTCCCCATCAACCCGCATCTCTACATCAATCAGTTTGTTGCGTGACAGCCCAGCAAACTCGCGCAACGCGTCGTGGGCACGTGCCGACTCTGTCCGTGGGGAGAGGCTGTGCAGAACACTGGCAGGTGGGCATTCCGACATTCGGACCAACCAAGCGTGTCTCTGAAACGAGTTCAAATGTGCGACTGTCCGCCCACCGCCCTCAAACTTCCCCCAGTTGGGCTCTTGACTCAGTCTGCAGTTGAATCTCTGCGCAAAAATGTGTTGTGCAGTGCAAGAGCTTTTCTGCGACATGTCACATGTCAACAGTTGAGAGCAAACCGTGAAAGCTCCGCACTCATTAAAAATTTGCATCAAAGTGACGCTTTTAAGTGTCATTCTCTTGGTTCAGAGTGTCTCGCTATTTTAACTGCAGGGCCCAACGGAAGGCGGGGGACGGAAAGTTGACACCGCAAGGAAAACACTCTGTCTCAGCAAAACGGCTGGAGATCATTAAAATGGATGAGCCCGGTGTCAAATGACATCTCTGCCTACATGCTGTCACACCCCATGTTTCCCAGCCACAGAATGCACCTGCAGGGAGAGAACCCAAGAGGGTCTGGGGAGCCGGGGCCCCGACCCCCTTTGCCGCACAGATCCTACTTTCCCCCTTGTCTTGCGCTGCCAAGTGCACATTTTTCGTCCTTGAGATCGTCTTCGTTGGGGACTGGGGGATCCCTCCCCTACTTTGGAGCAATCCCGACCTCTACCTTGCTGCACGGGACCTGCTTCTCAGGTGGTCCTGGATCCGTGTATGTGTGTGTGTGTGTGTGTGTGTGTGTGTGTGTGTGTGTGTGTGCGGATCCCGACAGCACAGTGTCTCCCAGTGACAGCTTCTTGCGTCACCAGCTTCGCTCCATCTGGACGCGGCGCGTGCGCAGACTCCGACCCGAACTGTGTGAGACTCAAGGTGCTGCAACACAAAGCCTCTCCGGACAGTCAAACGGTGAAAATTGCAACTAACTCAGGGTAAGTCTGAATTCCTTTTGTCTTTTGAGGCACCCTGACTGCTGGTCTTGACGTCCTTCTCCGGACTTGTTTCGTGGAAATGCTTCAGGTCTCAGTCTTGTGAAGCCACAGGTCCTGGAGGGACAGGGACACTCCGTCTTCAGGACCCGACTGACAAACGCACACATTATCCAACTTTTGTGGTTTGTGTCAAGCCTTCAAGTAGCTACGGGGACCTTGCCACTTGAAATATGCACGCACGAACTGCGATCAAGATGGACCTCAGCATTCAAAGACTTGGTGTCCAGCACGGCTGTCAGTATCCTGTCTGTTGTGGCGATTGCTGCCATGGGATCCAGGATCACTCCGCCAACCCTTGGAGAGGACACCGTGGGGTAAGCAACGCTCCTTGATACTTCACGGAGCTGGGGCTACGGTCGCTCCTGGGTGTCCCACATCCATGCAGGTTGAGCGCCACTTCTGCCGCAACACAGAACAAAAGGTTGGCGGACCAGCAGACCACTTGCCGCGTGCGACACTTGCCCAGCGACATAACATCCGTTGACCCTGACAGGGACGCAATCTATTGTTGTGACATTAGCGAGTGTGAATCAGGCCTCCGGGGACAGACGCAGTGAGCGGTCCCTGAAAGTATGGAAATTGTGGCTGGAAATAGTTCCCTTTGTGAGTCTGTGATTTGCTAGGTCTGTTGAGCGAAATGTACTGCATCAAACAGCGACAGCAACACGTGCACCCACACTGAGGGTTTCACAGCCGCTCCAGAGAAGTTGTTTGGCACACTGGAGACCCCACAACATCCAGCGGACCTGGGATCGGAGAGGCGGTGTTGATTCCCGTTCAGGTTGGAGTTTTGTGCACTTGTGCCATTGCACAAACTTGTGGGGGAAAACCTTTGTTTTTCGGTTTTCACGTTGGTGACGCCGTCGTGTTCTTTTGACATCAAGTTCAACTTTTAGCAGTCACTGCAGCAGTTTTGAAGTCAGTAAAAATCGGTCCAGACTGTTTTTTGACATTGACTGCAAAAGTTGCAGTCATGAACTGAAAAGCATGTAATCAAAAGCTATGTCCCAATGTGAAGTTGCAGTCGACGTCAAAAAAACATGACGGCGTCACCAACGTGAAAACCCCTTCAGGCGTCGAGTCCACTTGGATCACGCAGACTTTTTCACGCACCAAACAAAGCAAAGTGGGGGCAAACAACGGCATTCTGACACACCTCGGTTTGAACGCGCTCAATGCAAGATCCCTCCCCCCAGCTCGGATCCTGGATCCGCTGAACAAACGAGATGTTGATGCGTCCGGATGTGATTTGAACGCCTGACCTCATTTTCCACACAAATGTCTTTCCGCCCGACATTTTAGCCAGATCACTGACAATCAGTCATATCGCAGCACGCTGAACGCTTTGGCCAGAATATCAAAAGACGCGATCCGACACACGCAAGCGCTGAATCTCGTACCGGGCAGGCCGCACCGAGCCAACTCTCCGCACCGACCCACGTCAACAACGCTGGCTCTCTGCCCCCTTGATCGCACTGATGCGGTTTCCCACTCTGTGTTCGTTGCACCTTTCATCAGGTTTGCCTCCCGTTCTGTGGCTGATGCGATTGACAGAACGATTCCAAACACTGACGTTTTGCCTGCACGTTTTGGCAGAAACCCCTCCAAAGTAAGAAAGGTGCGTCTAAGTCTGCGGTGTCGGATCGTTCAACCCTGCCGATTCCAAGGGCGGATCCAGGCGATGGTGATGTGGTGCAGGTTCCCAATCCGCGAGTCGCGATGCCTTTGAAAACTCTTCTGAACAACCCTGGCGAAAACCAGCCACTCCACCAGACTTCTGAAGCCTCGTGCTTGAGTATCAGTTCACAGTGGACAACGTGACACCGGTTGGGCAGAATGGAGGGGCATACACGGGACACCGATTCAGTTCTTCGTGCGCGTGCCGCCTGGATCCACTGTGCCCCCAGACGTGAGTGAGGCTCCCTGGCTGTGTCCCGGCTGTGTCCCACACATCTCCCTCACAGACAGAGAGATCAAAGACTCCTTCGTACAGAACAACGTTTTCGCAGAACAGCGCTTGTATCATTTGCGAAATCATCAGCATTGAGTCAGTTCCATCAGATCTTTACTCGTGACTGTGCAGCAGCCTGTGTGTTTGCGCAACCTTTTGTGGATGTGGCAGATAAATCCGAATGAACACAAAGACCCCATTACGTGCGCACACGCTGCTTTGCCCTACGATTGCGTCAGAGGTTGTGTCGGAACACACAGAGGATTATCTGAGGACTTCTCCCTGGGACTTTCCAAATCTTTTCGTGGATCCAGGGTCTTGGGGCTTGACTCTCCGAGTTGAGGAAAATCAAGATGCCGACCGCTTCCCCTGGCAGCTGTCCACACTGCCAATGCAAATGGAGAGTCAGAGGGACAGTTCAACGGCGCGCGCAGGGGTTGCAGAAGGAACACCCCAGAAGAAGAAGTGTCTTCAACGCAATTTCAATGGGGCATGATTTTGTTCAGCATTGCAGATGGCCGCTGAGGCCCTGGCAGATCCGGTGAGAGTCCGGGCGCCAGCGCACTGTCTCCCGAGAGAAGGACACAGGTTCCCTCTTGATCAGCTGCTTCACACGTTGAAGCTTTCCTCGTGCAGGATCAGGACCGCACCTCAAGTGATAAACCCCGATGTGAGACCGGACTCTTACCCCCGATCCAGAATCCGTTGGTGACTCTCCAATTCAGATCAACACTGACTCGATGTGAGGAAAAGTCATCCAGCTGCAGAGCTGGTCGTGTGAGCGTGAGCGCCAACAACGGGTCCAAAGAAAGAATCAGCACGGAAGGCCAAAACGAACCGCTCGTCCTCATGAAGACGACAACACTTTTTGAAAATGATGTTCATTCGACCAAAGACAAAGACGAAATTCTCTGCCACAAAGGAATTTCCTCATCATCGTGAGATTCTGCAGTTGTGCAATTTTGTCTTTCTTTGTGAACACCAGGAATGACATTCGATTTTGTTTGCTTTCTGCAAAATTTGTTGCACTTCTTTTTCACTCAGAAACAAAGTTTCTCGTCGGAGCCAGATTTTGAGTTGCAGAAACAAAGAAAGACCGGTGAGGGCGTCTAGTTCTTGGGTTGTGTGAATATGTCAGTGGGTTCTTCTTCCAGACGGCAGACCAGGCCGTGGCTCGGATCGCAGCACTTTATCGGGAAGCCTGGAGGCATGTGGCTCTGTTTCTCTTCCCACAGGTGCAGAAGCAGCTGGAGAAGCCACCGACCCCGGGCCCGCAGCAGCGCAGTGAGACTTGACGAGGCGCAGACATGGTGAGACGCGTTCACGAGTCCTGCGTGTGCACAGCGCCGCAGTGTGCACCATGAAACCAACGAGTGTGAACCAGGGTCTGGACCTGGTTCAAATTGGACGCGTCCTGCATTGCAAGGCGATAAAAGCCTTTGAACAAGGAAAGGGACACACAAAGCGTGAGCGCCAAATAGCCTCCAGATGCGACCTTGTTGCTTTTGCAACAGTGCTCAAACGGACACTGGGTTCTACCCAGTTTTCAGTTGACGAATTCCAGTCCCTTCTCAACCTTCTTTTGCAGTACGGTCAGATCCACGTGATCGTGCGCTCGCTCATCATCGAGAAGTTCGGCGAGGAGACGTGGCAGAAAATCCTGTGAGAACCGCTCCGGGGAGAGGGGACATGGTCGCCGGGGGAGAGGGGACAGGGCTGCGGGGGAGAGAGGACAGGGTCGCCGGGGGAGAGGGGACAGGGTCTCCGGGGGAGAGGGGACAGGGTCTCCGGGGGAGAAGGGACAGGGTTGCGGGGGAGAGGGGACAGGGTCTCCGGGGGAGAGGGGACAGGGTCTCCGAGGGAGAGGGGACAGGGTCGCTGGGGGAGAGGGGACAGGGTCTCCGGGGGAGAGGGGACAGGGTCTCCGGGGGAGAGGGGACAGGGTTGCCGGGGAGAGGAGCAGAGTCCCCCGAGAAGGGGAACAGAAACAGCCAAGGTGGGATTGGCTTTCCTGTTCAGGGGACGTGCTCAATGTGAACGGGACTTGACAAAGTTTGCACAGCAGAGTGCATGACGGGCCTCCCATGTGGGACTCATGTGCGCAATGCAAGAGGGTCAGTGTTCTGAACTTGTGTACGACATGTGTTGTGCGTCACAGAACGCGTTATCTTGCCATATCCCAAGCTACACTGAACTGACAAATTCACGAAGGGACGTAACGCATGTCGCCCTGTCGAAAACGAAAAGAGCTGTGTCCGTAAGGAGCCTTTGTTCGGCAACGACGTGCTCCGCTTCACAGACAGCGCCGCCTTTGAAAAATGCATCGCTCTGGATGCTCGCGTCTCGCGCCGCGTCCGGGACGCGACGTCACAGCGGGGGGTTCGTTTTGGTTCACGTACTGTCAGAGTTGTACACAGCTGTGCCCGACTGTCTCCCTGCAGAGAGAAGTCCGGCGCAGACCCGACGGACCACTTCCTCGTGTTCCACATCTACCCGGACGAGATCACGCTCAAGGTGCTCGCCACCGTCTGCGAGGTTCTGGGTGAGTAGCGACGGCACGTGACGGGCTGCGGCCGGGCCGAGCTGCCACTCAGCTAAAGTAGCAGCAACACAGACAAAGTGATGCAAGGGTCTCAGGGTGGTACACGACGACAACACGAAAGGTCAGCAGGATTGTGAAAAGCGACAACAGTCGAAGTTCAAAGAATTGGACCAGCGGGAATAACGTTTCTCCATTCCTTAGCTTCCGGGCTCAAGTGAAGTTCAAACGTGAACGTAGATCTACTCACCGACGAGACGCGCTCAGAGTGACGCATCCGTTATGAAGCTCGGACATTTGTTTGCAGATCTGCCCCTCACCGCCGTGCTGGAAGTATTCGGAGAGTACTTCTTCAAGTACTGTTTGGAGCATGGCTACGACAAGATGCTGCTCACGCTGGGAGACTGCTTCGAGACGTTCATGGAGAACCTGGACGCCCTGCACGCCTACCTCGCCATGTCCTACAAGAACATGAAGGCGCCTTCATTCAGGTCCGGATATGACGTGTGTGCGCGCGCGCGCGCGTGTGTGTGTGCGTGTGCGTGTGCGCGTGTGTGCGTGTGCGCATGCACGTGTGTGCGTCTTGTGTGTGCGTGTGCGTGTGTGTGTGTGAGCAGTGTGTGACAGTCTTGTGGGGTGAATGTGGGCGATGAGCGAGAGTTCATGCGTGACGCCCATCTCATCTGCAGAATCTTGTTCTTGTCTGTCGTACAAGATTAATGCACCATTCCGGGGGTGTGGTGTTGGGAAGTGGGAGCAAAGAAAGTTTTGTTGAACGATCCAATGGCCCAGCGCTGATGCAAATGCGCACACACAGACGCGCTCACACACACGAACCGGCATTTTGTTTCACGAGGCACGAGAGGCCAGTACGAACCGTCTGTTTGATTTACCGTCGTGTGGTTTGTCGCTGAATGTGCAAAGCGCACCACCAGCTTTTACGATGTGCATCAAACGTTGGTTTTCTCGCATGGAGTCAATGCATTTTTCGAAATGGAACAAACTTCGAATCATCAGAGCATCTCAGCTGCATCAGTGTCAATTGAAGATCACAACTCTTCACTTGAGACCGCAGTCTGCAGTCTTTGATTCTTCAGAAGCAGCACACAATCGCTCCAGCAGCTCGAGGAACAATGTGTTTTCTTTCTCAAACACCACAAGCACATGTAATGTGGATCTCACGGTTTTGAAAACCTTTCAAGACAAGGCGGCTCCTGGAAGAATGGCCGTGTCGTCACACGCACACACGCACGCGCACACGCGCACACGCACACACGCACACGCACACATGCACACACGCACACACGCACACACGCACACACGCACACACCAAATGTGACGCTGCATGCCTCGGTGTTGCAGATGTAACCGCGCGGAGGACGGCTCCATCATCCTCAACTACTACAGTCCGCGCCGCGGCCTCCACCCCATCGCCATCGGTACGAGCCGCTTCGTCACATGCACACTCAGGAGAACATCTGACAGCAGCTGAGTCAGTTCAAATCTTGGCAATGCCAGATCCATCTGTGCTGACTCGCAGCAGGGTCATTCCCAGCTATTTTAATCTTTGCATATCGATATCTCTCACACACGCACTCTTACACGCGCAGTCATGACTCGTACACCCAAAAATAGTTGGCCCTGCACAGGTCTCAATTTTCTCGCCTTCACACTTCGAAATTGATGACATCACAGGCCGGATGCAGGGTGATCCAGACCTCAACAAGATGTGTTGTGCACCCCAGCATTCAGCGGCAACATTTCGCAAAGCATCGGTCCCACCCAGGGACTTTTCTAACAGTCGTGCTTTTGATTGGTCCCCTTTATCTTGCATCTGGGTTCGGACCCCGTGGAGTGGTCACCCTTGGACCAAGCCCCGACTCCGTTCCTGAATGTCTTGGATCCGTCCCTGTCTCTGGTCTGGTCCCACGAGAGAGCGACATCTCCACGGCGCCTCGCTCCTTTGAGAACGGAATCGGTCGGGTGCGGGAGTGGGCGCGGTCGATGCCTGGGAGCGCTCATCGATCCGATCGATCCTGGGAGAAGCTTTACTTTTCCACCTGCGGGATCTGAACATCCAAATGGCTCCAGTCGATAAGTAAGACACGGGTATCAGCCTTGGGTTTGTGTTCTGAGAAGGTCATTGTCAAACAGGGTTGGAAGAAAACCGAAAATCCAGTCACACGTGTACGAGGCATGCCTCGTATTGGTTGCTTTGAGTCACACAACAATTTTGCCAATCATGAGCACAGTCAAGGCAAAACCCCCGTTGACATGGCCTGTGATGGGAGACACGTGACACACACACAGTACTGTTTCACCTCGGGGTTTGTCCGCCTGTCGGGTGACCTTCGCGGTGAGTCAGGTTCCCAGAGGGTGTGAACCAAAATGCGTTGCCTCTGTCGCCCGGGCCACAAGCCACAAACGTGTCGTGCTCTGCGGCTGCAGTCAGTGCATGTGGACCTTTTGTTGGATTCTGACACAAATGTTTTCACTCTGTCGCAACGATGTTTCGAGAAACCGATTGACAGCGCGTCTGTCCATACAGTCACCTCAGGACGCCATTTCCTTCCGTTTGATGTCTCCTCCAGAGCGGCGGGGGATTGCGAGTGGCTGAAAGTTATCGACGATGGAAAACGATCTGATTCGGGCTGCGTCTCTTTGACGACAGAACGAACATCTTGCCGTGGTGATGAGGCGTGTGGGGAACAGGGCGGGTTCTGGTTCTTTCAGAGAAGGATCCAGAACCAAATCCAGGAGCCGGCACCTTGGTCCCGAAAAACATGCATTCAAACTGTGTACTTTGACCCACGCTCTTGGGTTTGGATCCTGACTGCAGTCGCAGATCTGACTTGCAATGAATCCATCGCACAACACCTGCACACACGCACACGCACACGCACACGCACACGCACACACGCACACGCACACACACACGCACACGCACACGCACACACACACACACACACGCACACGCACACACACACACACACACACACACACACGCACACGCACACACACACACACACACATGCACACACACACACACACACG
>JAAUXT010010641.1_pt1 | contig 22739 bp, 27 predicted proteins | sample 7278171 | NCBI WGS metagenome assembly JAAUXT01 (sample SAMN14350112, study PRJNA611818) | marine sediment metagenome | isolation source: surface marine sediment (1.8m) | place: French Polynesia: Moorea | collected 2018-08 | reverse complement strand
GCTTTGACGCTCAGCATCAGAACTTGGACAGAAGTACGCCACTTAAAATTATCCTAGTCAAGGCACCCCAATTTGCAGGTTATACACGGCCCCAGCATAAAACCTTCGCACAAGTTTCGAGCACAACCCCACAAAAGAGAAAAAGGCAAATTCTCATTCAACACGTCCTGGAGGGGAATTTTGTTTGCTGTTTTGAACAGAACAGTTGTGTCGGTGTTGGCATGAAGGGTTTTTCATTGGCTGTCAGCTGATGCATTGATGTGGGGCTGTTCAGAGGCCTGGAAAATATCCCGTTCAGAGAATATTCGAGCCGATTTCACCGCAATAAATCCGAAAATTTCTGGCTTGCACAAGCCGAAAGCTCGACGTCCAATCAGTAGAGTCCACCGAGGATTTGTGTCGACATTTCAACGGTCGACAGTGAATAAAAGATCTTGCTGACGTTGCAGCGTTGTTTTGACATTGGCTACAGAAAAGCGCTCCAAATCGGGTTGTTGGAATGTTCGAGCACCAAAGACTTAATTTGATGAATGTGGAGAGTTTCAAGTGGAACAGTTTGATTCCGAGATGGGTCCCGGCCCTGTTGCACATGTTGGCTCGGACTCGGTGATTGAACCCAGAACGTCGTGTTCCGTCGTCGACCTGTGAGATAATCCGTGGCTCTGGGTGCTTCCAATCAACGAGGCCTGAAACGCAGATCTGCAGGATCGTTGGCGCCACGCGGATCGAGGATGATTAGTCCACGAGATCTGCAGGGGCGCAGTGCACTCACAGCCGAAGCTCTCTTTTTTGCGATGTGCTCTGAACACTTCTCTGTCAGCTTCATTTTGGGGGAAATTCACACCTGTTTCGTCCTGGGTCCAAACAAACAGCCTGCATTCGCAGAAATGCAAATCATTTGTCTGATCCACACATGGGTGTGAGCAGAAAACCAATCGCCGGCACGTGCGTCACAGAGAGTGTTTGAAAGGGAAACAAAGTGCGCTTTTCGACTCGCTGCTTCGGCACCTGTTGAGACTGAAACGACCGAAATTACGTAGTCTTTGTTCTTGTCCAACCAAATTGTTCTGAACAGTCTGTTTGATTTGGTTCTATGTACGTGATTACACAATTTTCTTCAGCTCCACTCTGTCTCCAGCAATGACACAAGAGCAAATCAACGTTTGCTTCTGCGACTGCAATGACGTGCAAAATTTGTCTTGCATTCTGTGTTCGTGTTGCACTGTGAGACAACTGACACATTTGTTTTCGTCTGTCATTCTCTTGCGTTTCTCTTCCTGTATTTTTTCTGTATTCCTGAGCCATTGTTGTACCCTGGCAGAAGCCAGAGGCTTGATGGTCTGGGAGGGGCCCAGGACACCCCCTCCACACATACACACACGCGCATACGGTGCATCATGTTTTTGAGAAAACTCCAGCTTGAGAACGACCTTGAAAATGGGGGCAGGTCCTGAGGGACGGGGTTGGTCCTTCCCGACTACGGTATCGTGCCTGCTTCTTTGAGATCAAAGCTCTGAACATGAGACTGAGCAACTCAGTTCCTAAAGGATATTTGGATCCGTCTCAGGTCCTCAACCTGAGAACCACACAGTGTACAAGAGTAATCTTTGGTAATGACCTCCTCCTTCGAGGAATGACCAGCAATCTGCGCACTTCCAATTCCAATCTTGAGTTGACCAAACCCGCAGATCTATAACTTTGATTGATCTGCCATTGATTTGTTGACGGTGTCGCTCCCGTAAATCACACAGGAAGGGCCCAATTTTACTTTGGCGATTCCACAGGCTTTCTTTTGTGCGTCTTATTGCTCTGAGCCGAGGTTGTTTTCATTCATTTTGTATTTATCAGTGGGCATCCTGATGAAGTGGAACTTATCGCGTCCATTGACTCGCCTGAATTCACTCCAAGAGTTCTGTCATAATCACCCTGACTTTTCTGCGCCAATGCTGAAATTCGAGCAACGTAAGAACGAACAGTGCAAAGCTTGTCATTGCGGGTCAGAACAACGAGTATTTGTCCTCAGGCAACGAGATTGCAGCACATGGCCTGACGTTGGCTCACGAGGGTCCTTTGTCGCTTCTCGAGTACGGTTAGAACTTGTTTTCTGCGCGATCTTGTGCGGTCATCTGAGACTGAGAAGTGAAGACTCAGCGTGACTTTCCGTGTCTGAGTTTTCTCAAGTTTACATTTCCCGAGAGCGTCTGCGGGGAGTGATCCCACTGCCACTGCTTCCTGTTGTCGAAAATCTTGGAAGAGTCCTCTTCATTGACACCTTTTTTCACGTTTATCTGCTTTCAGGTAAGTCTGTGACACTGGTGATTTCGACACATCAGATTCCGTGCAGCTCCAAAGCCGCACAACCAGCGATGACGGTATCGTTTGTGGTCTTTTCGGTATCACATTACTCAGCGCACCATAAGAAATTTAGAACACTTGAGAAAGACTCTGTTGCTGTGTAGAAAATAGGGACGAACTTTTCAGCCTGGTGGACTGGGAGCAAAAAGGCAGAATAAGTCAATTTGCGGAGTGAGTGCTTTAGTTGTGGACCCACACAGCAGGAACATTACTGGGTAAAGTGGTCGACTCGACAAACCAATCAGCTGCGCCGGAAAGTGAACCATCTCTTCTTGCGAGGTAAAGACCTTCAAACCCGCCTTGAAATGCTCAAGTGGAAACAGCCTCAAAGCGGACACCACAGCACAGAATGATTCTTCGTCTCAAACCTTGTGCGTGTGTTTCTTTCCCTTTCCTGGTGAAGAGCGTGTCCCTGCCCTGGGTCGTTCTTTGAGATTTTGCAGGTTTCGGAGTGCGTACCAGTTTTTTTGGTGTTGCGCTGAATTTATGAAGACCAACGGTTGGGTTGATGCTGTTGGGAGTTTTGACAAACACTGCAACTCAAGCAACCCAATCAGGTGGAGTGACAAAATCAAGAGTTTTCTCTGAAGTTTGGTGGCGATCGTTTTCGATCAAGAAATGGACAACGATCCTCTTGCACCGTCGACACATGCATTCAAGATGGAACGAAACTGCACGGAGCAGCCTGCAATGTTCCAGTGTAGAGTTGTGATTTGGGAGTATTGCGCTATGTGGAAAAAACTTAGTTTGTCTACAAATTTATTCTTATTTCGAAGTGACACACACGAAGCCAACAAGTCAAACAAGAATGGATAGTTCCACAGCAACAAAGGTTGAAGCGCGTTTTTCAGGCCTTGTGTCACAACACAACTGAACCTTGGCTTCAGGTTTTCAATCACTAGACTAACACATTTTTGAAACAGGTGTTCACAAACAGCGAGCCCAGATTTACAGTCTGCCTCTTCACTCGCATTTTCCATCTTGACTCGTTTCGTGGCGTTTTGTGCTGTGTCGGGTTGATTTTGCTTCGAAAAGCACACAGTTCACCTTTCATATTGATTCTGCTTTGGGCAGACTTTACCCGAGAAACTAATTTGTAACGTTTTTACTTTTCATGCTCATGAAACAGTAGTATGACGGTCACACTGAAAGTTGTGCCATTTTCTGCGGAAATACGTGATGCCCCCGTCGTTGTGCGGCTGCGTCAGACTCGGGGAGCGACATCCGCCGCACTGATATGTCCGTCGCGCCTTTTCCTTTTCTGTGGTGTTCCCAGAAATCCGAACAGCAGGTGCTTGTTGTTTGGCAGAAAATGACATCTTGCAGTTTGACGTGATGACGTCAAAAGACCACACTTGTTGTTTGACCAACAACTCACTCGCTGCAAATGCTGGAATGACCGTGTAACCCACGCGAGACTCACACAAGGAAGAAGTGACAGATACAGGCCGAGTCCGAACACACGTGGTTGGGAAAAAAGACCCCCAAAGGCAGCAGGATGTTTCAATCCAAACTGGCCAAAACATTGCCTCGCTTGTGGAGAGTCGCTTGACCATCCATGCAAGAAACCGTTGTTCGAAACGAAACAATTTAGCAAAATTTGCCTGCTCTCTCGTTGTTGCAGTGTCCCGGTTTAGCAGGGAAGTTGCCCACCAAACAAAAAATCAGCTTCTAATTCCGTGCTATATCATGCAGGACAGGAATTGGGGAACGTCTTTTGGGTGCTGGGGTCAGATCTTCTGCCACTGGCGAACCCCAGAGAAGACCACGACAAATAACTTGTGAACAGACCGCGCCTGCACCCGTCCACCTAGCGACATTTTACCAAGCACAAAGATAGAACACAGTGAAGCAGGTCGTGTAGAAAGGTACAGAGCCTGACCAGTGAAGAGCCCTTCCTCTCAGAAATTTGACCACTCACAATCAAGGTTGCATTTCGGACACACAAAAGGGAACAAGTCTCAGAGACGAGAGTCGCGCTTTTCTTTGAAATAATTATCATTATTATCAGGCAGCAGCAATTCATGATTTGTAGTGGTCAGATGTCTGTGGCGAGCTCTGATTTTGGTCAGGATCTTTCCTGCAGTTTGCCCACATTTGCCCCTTGATGTTCATCAAAATAATTCACAGATTACATTATGTTACAAGTATGTACATCTTCCGAAGCTTTCCATCATCAGAGTCTGCAAGAACTTGGGAGACTCCTTTGACTCCGTGTGTGGTGTTTTTGTTTTGCAACAGATGTCGAACACACTGGCGCAGTTGCTTGAGATTGAACCCACAACCTAATTGCTGCGGGCTTTGAAACAGTGCAAAAACAAAGACTGCCAAGAATACACAAGATCACCTTGTTTATTTGAAAACGAACTCATCTCAAAACGAACTTTTGTTTCAGCGGGAACGTTTTGTTCTACGAAGAACATGCGAAACAAGATTCTCCTTTTCCATCCCATGTGACGCCCGCACAGCTCCTGGTCCTCTCCTGGACTCCTGGCAGATCCAGCTATTCGGTGTTGGACCGAGCGCCACACACTTTGTGAGACTGTGTGTGTTGCATCCCAAGCTGGGGAACAGCGATTGTGTATTCAGGTCTGTACTGTTCCCGTGCTGCTGACTTCGTAGTTTCCCGTAGTTCCACGAAAGCCTTTTTCAATTTGGTTAAGAAGAGCGATGGCTGGGACTGGCATGATTGGCAGTTGCGACACTGTTGTCAGGATCTGCTTGATAGCTCTGGAAATTGTCTTCTTTTGTGGAAAGGTATCGTCCCCCACTCCCTGTTTCCGTGGTAATGGCTCTTCCTCTTCCCGAAACGTTACCGGGGCTCGCGTGGTTGCTGTGTGACGCTCCAGCATTAGCAACAGACCTCACTGATGTGTTCACCGACGCATTGTTCCTGGGACTGCTTCCTCTACTGCTGGCAGTGTGTGTACTCATCCTCATGGAACTGAACCTCTCCTTCATGGTGGCCTGTTCTCCTATGATACTGGCGTCTGCATAATTGTCCGCCTTGAGTCTTTGGTACTGGAAACAGAACATTTCCTTCATGGTTTTCCTGAAGGAAGGATTGATGATGCAGTACAAAATGAAGTTGGCGGAAAAGTTTATGGTCTGCATCACGTTGGTGATGACTTCAATGGTCAAGTACGTGTAATTGGAACTGAGATTTTTCCCAAACAGAAACGCCACATGTTTGAGGATTTCTGATGGTGCTACCAGAATGAAAAACATAACAACAATGGCAATGAGCGTGATGGTCACCCTGTTGCTGGCTTCGTGATCGTTTTGCGCGTGCACGGAACTGCTCCCGTTCATGTGTTTCCTCATAGCATAGGACTTGTGGATTTCTCGCATCAAACAGACGTTGAAGAAAAGCAACAGAATCAGGGGGATAAAGTTCCCGACCACAGCCCAAGTGGCTCTGTAGGCGTGGTCAAAGCTGTCATTTTGAAACAGTATGTCCGGATGCACAGTCAAGCTCTCGCTTCCGTTGCACGCCTTCCTAATCGAGTACCTCCAGAACACAGGTAGGTTGAACAGTGCTGACAAGATATAAACGCACACGATAGCAATTTTGGTCCTCTGTAGCGTCAAGACTTTTCGGGACTTGAGCGGGTGGCAGATGGCCAGATAGCGCTCGGTTGACATGGTGACTGTGAGCCAGGTTGACGTCATGATGAAGATGTTGATGACGGCTGCGCAGTTGCGCGCGTAGTAGAGGAGGAAGCCGCGGCGCGGGTACAGGAGGTCCTCCGGGAGAAACGTGGACGGGAAGGCCGAGATGCAGAACATCATGTCCGCCACCGCCAGAGCGATCAAACTGCAACACAGCGAGAATGAAAGGAGCTTGCACAGAGCAGCACCGTCATCTGTGGCAAAGTGTTCAAATACAGAATTTCAACATTTTCACAGACAAGATGCTCTTTCGCAGGCGAGAAGAGATTGATTGAGTAAGGAAGGGTGAAGGGCCTATGGGCCTCCATCCCTCTTATCTGTCCTGAACAAAGCTGATGTGGACTCACCCTGTGTTGGCTGCGTGCTCCGTTTTTCGCAGACTACGATGTGCTTGTTTTCCCGCCAGGATGATGAGGTTGAGCACGTTGCCAAGGAAACCACAGGCGCAAATGGTCGGCAGTCCGTAACCATAGAGATAGAAGTAGACGCTCTCGTACACCTCCTTGTTTCCGGTCGTGTTCACTTCCGGCTGCGAGCTGGCCAACAGCGACGCGTTCTCCTCGCAACTCATTCTGCCCTGCAACAGGAAGCGCAGAAATGCCAGATTGGTCAATCAAGGGAAGAAACGCAAAACAACATTATCATCAATAGACCTTGGCTCGGGCAGATTCGTGAAGCGACCTTTGGGTGACGTTCAGGCAAACTTTTTGTTCATTGTTGATGACCGTAGTGCACCACACCTTGAGCAGATCTGTGTGCCAAAATTGGAATCGACCAATGATTCGCGGTATGTAACACAGGCGTCCAAAAGGAGTTATGTTTCTTGTGGACTCTGTGCACTCCGTGAAGGAGGTCGGGGGTCAAACTGTTGGAAATTCTGCACAACACGTTGGAAGCAGCTCCTGAATACACAATGACAGGGTCCAGGCTTTGGAAGGTCAGAACCAGAGAAGAGCCACGGCAGACCGTTGTCAGCTGTTTTCGACAAAATCAGACTGTTTCTTCAGCCGTCACAGACAAAACACGACGCCAAGAAAACGGGGGGACTTATTCAAACCATGAAGGATGTGACGTGTGTGCATCTCACCTCAGAGCTCAGATTTTGCCTGTAACCAGTTTTGGACAACTCAAAAAGATTAGCCACATACATTTTTAGACAAGGCCAGCGGCACCACCAACGGTTGCCTGTCTGGATTTTCTTTGCCATTGACTGGAATCCAAATTTAGAAACGACAATGTGTTCAGCTCTGCGCCGGAATCTTGTCAATTTCAGAATGATTTCAACACAAGGACTGCTGATGAGATTCAGCCTCGAGACAACATTTTTGCAACTCAGAAACCGCAATTGCATTCTGCTTGTGAAGTTGACTCTTACAACTGCTGAAATTATTCTGCTTTTATCTCACGTAGTCACCTGGAGGGGGAAATCACCGAATACAGTTTTGACCGCACTGCGCAAATTCCAACAAGGTTTCTTCCCTCAATGGCGGGTCGGATTCAGACAAATTCCCACAACAAGTTGTCCACGTACGTACTCACCGATCTTGAGGAAACAAGAATCAAGTGGATTGAAACTCACACTGACCGAAAGAGCCCTTTATCCGGTTGTACCTGTGCTCGAATTGCAAACATGTTCAGAAATTTGCATGGAAATTATGATAACATTCAATTTATTTCAATATGCTTCCGGCACCCAGTAACTTCTGCAATTGTTGCGCTGTTCAGCTGTTCGCACATTTAGAATTTTGCTGCATATAATTTCTCGGTTTATGTAAGCCCACATGTACCAGTAACACCTCAGTTTGGCTTGGAACCAGCCCAGAGTGAGTGGATCCAGACTCCGCTGTGGGGCCAGTCTCAAAGACCGAATCCTGGTGACAGAGGTCCTTTCTCCTCCTTGCCTTTGTGACATTGTGAAATGTTCTCTTTTGGATTGAACCTCTCTCGAGTATGGACCCTTCAAACACAACCCTCCCCCTGTTATGACACTTCATAATCTTGCCAGATACTTCTGTGAGGTTGGGAAGATCAACCTAGGTGCTTGTTTGAATGGCGTTCAATCGTCAACTTATGTCCTGGCCCAATCTGCAGTGAGAGCATTGGTAGGTGCTCCTGATCTGGCACCGAAACTCCCGTCTGAGCGACTTCTTCATCTCAGGACAAACAGGACACATGCATCTTTGCATGTAACCTGGATTATTGAAACTGCATCAGATTATCGAGTTGCAGTTGAGACGCACCGTGCAGACGCTTCTCCCTCGGCTGATTGCTTCGCGCCTCAGGTGCCGCTGCAATCCGCGGCTCAGAGGCCAATCCGCCCGATGATGGACCAGGATTTGGAAGCATGCAAATGTGTACGCGTCATGCACTGGGCATGTGTTGGAGCAGATTGGGAAATTTGGGCCTCGAATCTTTGTTGCAACTACGACATTAGGCAAGGAAGAAGACGCATTGTTGCAAAAGAAGCAAACGCAACAGTGACAACCAAGTCTCGCGAACCTTGAGACCAGTCTGAGGCTCTTGTGCAAACGCTCATCCAAGTTCAGTTACTCTGGGGAAAATCTCAGGAGTGAACGAAGAGCAGAGCGTATTCGAGTTGAGCCGTCTGGAACAGACGTATTCATTGAGATTCATTCGATGTTCCGTGCAATTGTACGATGTCTTGTTTCTTGCCACGCAATGTGACTGAACATTGTTGTGCTTGATGCGCTGGCCATGGCGCGAACAAATCAGTGGAAAATGCCTGGAGCACAAAAATAGTGCATCAGACAATGGTAGACGAAAATATACTCACATCGGGACTTCATTTTCAAATGGAGACATTTGCAGCCTGAGTGGTCAGCTTGTCTCTCCAGAGCGGAACCAGTGATGGACATTGGTGGAGTTCTATCGTGGCAAAAGTTCATTTGGTTGGAAGGAGGTTTGTGAAAGGAAGTTGGAGATAGTGGTATTCTGTGCCCTGATTCAGAGTCGCGCAAAATTCTGTTGGATGCACCACACTGCCAGCTCGGAAACATCGTTGGCTCGCCAAACAAGAGAAGGCGGTCATTGTTGTTTGGTGTGAAACACTGACAGGTTAATGTGCTGGGCACATGAAACTCGAGGCTGAAGCTGATGAAGTGCAACTCACGCGACCTCCTTTGAAGATTTGCTTTGACATGTCTTTCAATTATGAGTTGGAGGCTGTCAGGTTTGGAAATTGAAGTGTCGGAATGGGATGAGAACGCAGTCATCCGGGAAGTTATGAATGCTCCTCGCGGTTTCACAAGACCCTCGGCCTGCTAAATTTTCGGTCCGTCTTCCACACCCATCTTGGCCTCGACTTTTGGTTGCGGAAAATCATGAAGACAAACCGTTGTCTTTTGTGTGGGACTTTAAAGAAATGCACGGCTGGCGAACGCAATTGCGATTTGGACGGTGTCCACCTGCAATTGGTACCACAAATCTGCTTTTGTGAAGCCAAGCTTTGTCACTTTCTGACGCAGAGAAACTCTGAAACGATTTTACTCATGACGTACCTTGGATACAGCTCATTGTGGTTTGAAAGTTTGGACCTGAGTAGGATTTAGGTTTTTGTCTCAAAACACAATCCATTGCATCCAAGGAAAACTACTGAATCGCTGTTTCAGACAGAAAACGGTTTCGGAAAACTTTTTTCCGTGGTCCGACTTAAAAACTCCGCTGGTGCCCATTCGATTGAGCTTCAAAATTCAGCCAGACAACAAGGACTGCTTTGTGGCGTGTTGGTTTGGAGTCTTGCTTTGTTTACAAGAAACATGTGAGCAAAAATGTGGTGGTGGTAACGGTGGGGCTGAAAATGATGCAGTTCCACTGCCTCCCAGGTGCATCCATGGTGGGCCGGGCATGGAGGGCGGTTATCAGGTTGAGCAGACTGGGAAAGAAATAGGTGTCTTCCTTCGAGTGTTGAACTGATTAAGAACAGTGCAACCGGCGCTGATTTTTCGTGTTCTTCTCTTTGCTTCATTCCAAGATGGATGGCTGGTATGAACACCACACGGATCACTGCCGTATCTGTCTCGCTTGAGAGGCATACCAATTTTTGAGATACTTTTTTCGGTTGGGTGTGCTGAGAAGCTCGGAAACAGTGTTTTGTAGTTTTTTTGACAACACATTGAGGTGAGCAATGAGGCCTCGTACACACGGCCTGCACCTCACAGCGACCTTACGCAATGTATTTCAATGGGGGAGGGCCACTTTGTCTCTCTCGTGCTTTCTCTCTCAAATGATCTCTCTTTGTCTCTCCTTGTTGTCCAAAAATTGTGCCTCCTCACACATTTATTTGGAATCCTTCTGCATCAACAGTAGTTGATCTTGGTGGGGAAACTGGCCAAGGGATGATGAGTCAATCAGATTCTTTATTTTTTTGGATCCATTCTTGTTGAGTTCCTGGTTTGGCCTGTTCACAGCTTCACTTCAAAAGCTTTTGCTAGCCACCATAGAACACCTCCAAAAGATAAGGAAACAAACCTGTAAGAAATTACATTTTGTCACGAAATAACTGCTTGTTTTAGATGCGTTAGAATCTTATGCAATGTTATTTGAATGGAGTTAAATTCCATTCTGGTTGTTCTTGAGACGTCACTAACTCAGCATGGGTGCCACGGTTTCAAATTCGCCGGGTCCGACTGCGTCGTGCGATCCTGTGAATCTCGGTTGTGATCTGGTTGGTTGTCGTGCTGTGGAGACTTCAGTTACACCAGGTTTGACAGGGCGAATCCAATTTTTCTGATTCTCTAAAGGCTGTTGGGAAATCCCCTCATGTGAAACAGACAATCCTTTCAAGGGCGAGGCTCACGGAATGGACTGGCTTTGTTTCAGCTGATTGAAGGGAAAAAGTACAAGGATGCTCTTGAGTCCAATCCATATCCCTGAATGAGCTTCGTTGCAGAACACCTGAAATGCGAAGCACTTGTGTGTCACGGAACTCGAACCGCGCCTTTGTTACTTTATTGCGTTGCACCGAGTTCATACTTGCCTTCACTGGAAACCTTGAAGGAACAAGATTTCGTGATATCACTCCAGTTCTGATTGTCCATCAAGACCACACTCAACTGAAGCAGCTGAAGTGCCCTTGCCTGGCTGGGTTTGTTCAGGAGGTAGAAGTGAACACGTGGCTCGTGGACGCAGGGACCCTGGAACTGGCGCAAGTGCGCTCAGAGCTCGAGTGATCTGAAGGTCGTGAAACGACGTCCTCAGGTTTGGAGGTGCGATTATCGCGGAGGTTGTGACTTCTCTTTCGCATCTGTCATCGTTGATGGAGATGGTTGTGGTGGTTTTTCTGGCAAGGAGTCTCGCGAGGTAGATTACGTTGTGGAAAGGCTTTGTTGTGTTCGCAAGCGAAACAAGATGTGATTGAAGATGATGGATGTTGCTCACAAGGTCGAACTACACAAGCTCCGGGCGTGTCTTAGGAGGGCCGTGGCCCTTTCACCCGCGTAAAACTCACTCGACGTTGTCTTGCTCGTGTTTACACGTGAGTCTCAGGCACCTCAGCTGTCAGGACTGGATCGCCCTGTTCTGGATCCGAAAGAGTTTTTGCAGAACTCGTAAGTTTGCTGATTGTGACAGCAATATTTTCTCATCTCATTGTGGTTTCCAACCAACTCGTACTGCTGATTGGGGAACTCAAGGAGCGGCACATGCATGTGGTTTCAGTTGTACGCACTCGAGGAGGTGACGTTGATTCCAAGTTCCATAGAAACTGAAAGTTTGAGGGTGAGGTTATAGTTTGGGGATGAACACAACGAACGAAGACTTCAACCCGCCCTTTTTCGCGTTGAGATGTGTCACGACCCCTTTATTCTGCTCAAGGTAATTTGAAAACCGGCACTTGCAGTCGGTTCCTTTGGGAAATTTAGAAATGGGTTAAGTCCTTCAAATGGCCATTTTCTTGACAAGTTTGAGGCCAACAGGGGAAACTTTGGAAAAGGCCCCAAAGGTTGGCGTTTTAGCAACCCAATCCTTGTGTTCATGGTTGCCAAACTGGGAGACACGGTTTGTTCAAATCCAAACAATATCATCTTGTAGACTGAGGAAGAGTTCATACTTCGTGGTCGAAGCTTCCCCTGGGGGGATTTTGTTGGAGAGAACCGCACTGCGGACCAATGATCCTCCGTCCCTGGGAACAAGGTTTCAATCAAACCTCCAACTTTTGACACTCTCAAACCAACCTGCTGCTCAAGTGAACAACCAACTGCTGGGGGTTTTCAGAAAAGAAACATTGTCACATCTGTCATCAAGAATCCTGAACCGAAGCAAAGCGTCTTGCCTGTCAACGCACCAACGCTCGCACAGCACTCAGGGCAAGTGGGAGCTTCTCTGGCTGTCTGAGGACAGAGGCCTGCAAGAGATACTCAAACACTCTCTGAAACGAAAAGGTGTCAAAATCTACCTGGTAAGGCACACTGAAGCATCGCTTTGAGAGCTCCTCAGAAATCTCAGAGTGCAGTGGAGTCTTTCGTATTTGCTCAAGGTTTCCCAACGAATCGATGGGGAAAAATAATTAACTTCTCGTTGTGGATTTACTCCGGATGGAGCGCGACAAGAGTTCAATTCCAGGCGCCTTAACCTTCGTCCAGGCCCTGACTCGATCGAGGGAATGGTGAGCGCACTGTCAGCACTCGGTGCACAGCGGAGCCTTGTTCACTGGTGAAAGCTCTAACCTTCTTTGTGCTGTGGCAGCTGATTCAAGTCAAGCCTTGGCTGCGCTGAACAATTTGAAGAATCCAGTCCATCACTTTGTCACACCTGGAAGTAAGTGCGTGAGCTGCGAAATGTGAGTTCCCCAGATTCGTCAGCGATGAAACAGAGTCTGGGCTTTCTCTGTTTCGTCTGGGCTCACCAGGATTATTCCCAGTGAGTACAAGGCAGATAGATTCCCAATCTCTGTGCGATCATGAGCGCCTTTCGATTTGTTTGGTTTTGACTTTTTATGTGATGGCTTTCAACACTTTCTGTCTGCTGCCACTCAAACCCACAGTGGTTTTGTGTGACACTGCAGCACTGACAGTGTTGCGACCTGGGGCGACTGGGACAAGCAGAATTGAGATGGAGTGATTCCGATGGACAGGCTGGGATTTGTAAAGTCACCACTATGAGACGCTGTCCACCGCGTGCACCGAACCACGTTCTAGTTCATTCTGTACAGAGTCGTTTGGACGCTGACGCAATTCTCCTGAATGCGACGCGACTGTTCTGCCGTAAGTTGGCGCGAGTTGAAGCTCTGAGCAAGAAATCTTGTTTGCTTCCCAGACAGATTCAAGAATGAATGCACCTCTGAGTCCTCATCTTCGTGACACACCCTGTTGAAATGAGGAAAATTACCCAGGGTCGGTCCCTTGCCCACAATGTGGAGAGTTCTGCGCCCTGACACGTACTACTGTACGATACGAACGCTTCAGTACTGTGGAGGATCATCGGCACAGCGTGGTCCCCTCGGTGGTTGGTCTGCTTGGATTGTTGCTCAAGCCGAATCATGTCGGTCAATCCACAGCGTGAGGAAGTGAAACAGATGGGTCCGGATGTGGCCTCCCGGACCGCTTTCAGCATCGAGGAACAATCCTCGAGAGTCCCATTGTCATTGGTGCACAAAACAGAAGGAAATTGAGCCTCGTCACTTTGCAACTGACTGAGCCACCTCTCCACTTCTTTTCTGCGAGAAGACTGGCATGTGACCATGCTCGAAGTATTGACAAAAATCGACAAGAATTTGCGATTGTTTTCCAATGGCGGAAAAACGTTTGTATGGGTGCCAGCCAACCCAACGAAAACAAGGGATTTGAACGCATTTGTGCGCAAGTCAGGGAACATCCAGGGTACTTGCGCAGGCGCCTTCACCGCCAACTTTGATCTTTCTCTTTATTCTGAAGAAATTTTCTCCAGACACGGCAAGAAAGACTGGTGCTTTTTTTCAGGTTTGGGGGAAGGGCAGTGAGTTCAAGACTCTGTGAAACCCTGGATCCGCTCTTGAAAGTTCCACCGCGTGAGGTTCATACAAGTCAATTTCATTGTCCTTTCAGGGCATGATTCGTGGTTGCAATCCTGCGAGATTCCATGTAAATGCAACAACTTGTATCGATTCAGTCTTCTCGTTTTGGGAAGTATCGATTGGTTTTGGGTGAATTCGATTTTTCGGGGGATTCTGATCGAATGAAGGGAAAGGTTCTGCAGAAATAACTGCACGGAGTTGTTGCTGCAGTTTTCCTTTGGGACTCGAAAAATGAACAACCGACCCTCCGAACGCGCGCCTGTTTGTGTGTGTGTGTGTGTGTGTGTGTGTGTGTGTGTGTGTGTGTGTGTGTGTGTGTGTGAATCTGCGTGCACCCAATACAGGTCTCGATCCTGGAATATCAAATCATCCTGCGGACCCAACCGAATACAACGCATCGCCTGCTGAATGAGAGCTTCTGCTGACTTATGGTCTGGCTGTCGTCCTGCATAAAGCGATTCCGTGTCCATGAATAAGCTAATGCATTTGTTGGAGATTGTTCAAAGATTAATAGCGGACGAATTTCAGTTCTTTTTTGTGCCGTGAGCTGGATTTTCAAGGATTGTCCGCGCGCGTTTGACTCATGTTCTTTGTCTTGTGGAGACAGATGTTTGAAGCCACACTTTTGTTGACCAAATCTCGAGTTTACGAAGTTTTAGTTGATTCCCACTTGTTTAACGGTGGTGACACCGAAAAAAACCTGATGCAAAGCTCGTATTTGTAATTCTCAGCAGAAATGGGCTGGTTGAGGTACCAATGGTAACAATGAGTTTGTTTTCAGAACAATGGCACTTTCTGGAAAGTCCAGCGGGCACACTTGATTCGACACAACTCGGTTTCAAGTTGCAGGAGGTCACATTGCAAATTGTGCCTCTTCAGGAAAATGCTGCTGTGATCAGTTCAATCAGGTCTTTTCAAAACCCTGAGGCTGCTCACAGAGTGATGTGTGCACCGTTGAATTGAGGCCTGGCCTCCCTCAAAGCCTCTTGAATTGCAGTGCAGGTCAATCAGATGTGACCGAAGTGTTCTCAGCGCAAGACAAGTAAATTCTGTTTGGCCGGAAGACGTCTCCTCGCAGACGCAGCCGTTCCGTGCTGATTTCCACCAGAGCCACGAGCAGCTGTTGCGTCTATTTCATCGGGAATGCGAACAAAGGTTCAACAGGGTCGGAAGTTTTCGTGATTTGCTGCAAGCTGACCTGTGTGAAAACAAACCGCTTGCAGGCGTCAAATGAGCAAGAATCAAGACCAAGAATCAAGTCTCAACAACAGCGCAAAATATCACAAGATTCTTACAACCTGTCTTGTGTCCTTGTTGGCAATGTTACTGTGACACCGTTTCCTCTCTTTTCCGGACCTAAGACACACAAGTGGTTCCAGAGTGAACACGTAGCTACCGGTAAAGAACAGATGTGAAAGTCATTTACATCAGCGCCTCACTCCAATCCAGTGTGGCTGAAGGTTGGAGTCAGGAGCCCAAGACGCTGCTGGTTCTGTGACACCTGTGGTGCCCTCACCAGAGAGTCATTTCTCATTGGCATCCTGAGATCCATCTGCTGTCATTGACACATTTTTTCCTTGCTTTCATCCTGTTTAAAGCGCCTTCTGTGTCAAAATGTAAATTTTACCACTCTCGATTTTGTTTGCTGTTGAATACGCGCTGAGAATTATGACTTAATGCAGTGATTAACTGGGATTTGTAGCGTTGATTACCGCAGAAGCAGGGCCCCGTGAATTGAAATTGCACTCCGTACATCATGGGTGTGGTGTAATAACTTGATCGCAGGAGAGCCTGAATCCGAACATAATTTCTGCCGTATTCTCTCTCCTGCCACAGTGTATTCATAACCAGACAAAACAAAGAAGCACCATATTCCTGCATAACATCCACGTCACATGCGTCACCCTTTCAAGAACTACCGAACTTGAGTCGGCTCTGCGAAACCACCCGGACGTGCACGGATGCATTTGCAATGTCGGGTCGACATTTGAATCATCTTGGGAGATTTTTTGAGAATCTGAACCTTGTTCAGGACAACGTGCTTGAGACTGACATGAAGTTGCTCAACGCCACTTGCATAACGGTGCTCTGCGGAAGCTCGGAGTTGAAACCCCTTCATTCCTCCTCCCCTCAGTGACGCCAGGTTGTGTTGTAATCTCGCGCAGCTCGCGTCGATGATACGCTATTGACATTAACACAAGGCAAACAGGAGATAAGAGGCCCTTTGCGACCTCCAGACGTGGGTTGCACTGTGAACATGGTTCAGGGTCATGATCCGGGGAACGTCACTTTCTCATCGTCCTTTCCAATAATATCGTCGGTCACTGCTTTGGACGAAGGACTCTTTGGTGTTCCAGGAACACTCCTTTCACTTTTGTTGACTGTTTTGCACTTGAAACATCTGGACAGTTTTCATGCCGCATCTGGATCTATGTTCTGGGGTGGTCATCATTTCAGGCTGTCAGATTTGCTTCTAATTCTCATCAAGAAGCACAAACGCACCACAAGGATTGGCATTGCAGCTGAGGTTCTCTTTTCCCTTGTCCTGCATCCCTGGGAAACAGAGTTCGGATGAGCTGTTGCACACAGAAGCTGCCGCTGCTGCCGACACAGCCATCTGTTTCGAGAGTGAATTGTCAGATTCTTTGTGCTGAGTAAATGTTTGCTTCAGTGGATAAATTCACTTAGCTGTAATAGTGTCATGTAGGAAAATATTTTCTTTGCGCTTTGCTTACATTTTTCTCATGCTTGCCTCGCCCGCTGTTTTGCTTGTTTCACACCTGAATGTTTTATGCTCCAGACCGGATTTTCCTTCTTGGAAAGAAGACAGTTTCCTGGTTTTGTTCTTCGAGGTTGTCAATGGTTTTTGCTCAAATGGGTCAGTCGAGCACTGAGCGAGCGAGACAAATGTTTGTCTCAGGAACAGCAAGAAAGATTCTCCAACACAAGTCCTGTTTTATTCGAGTCGGTTTTGAAAACTGACTTCCGGTCAGACTTTCTGGCGAAAGAATCAACGCGTTCATCAGGACTGGTGACGTGTTGCACAGGGACACATTGGCTGTTTGATGCTGTCTCACTGAGAAAATGGTCGAAAAGGAGCAAAACCAGGAAAACCTCACGGAAGACAGTTTCTTGGTCGATTTGGTTGATACTGGTTCGGTATCTCGTACAGCAGTGAGAGAAGGCGGGCGGCCCAACATTTCGTTGCGAACACTCTGGATTGAAATCAGAGTTGACCTGCTGCAGAGCCTGTTCCTAACTCATTCAGGACAATACCCCTCTCTCTGTGTCATCTGTATTTGATTGATTGAGAACCATGATCTCAATGAACAGTTTTGAAGAAACATGGGGAAGCCTGCAAACAGGTGCAGTCTTATGGTTTTCGGCGATAATCTGATGAAGTGAACAGCAGGATAGGACCTGTGCGGACGGGGCATCGTGAAGAGGTACCAAGCCCGGATTTGAGCCGAAATTCCTGTGGTTTGGCTGCGAACACGCTGAACCGTTCTCGAAGGTTGAGCCTGGTGTGGTGGCCTGGAGCAATGCGTTGCAGGAGGTCAATGATTTTACACAGACCGAAAGAAGTGGAAATAATCCCTGAATGTGGAATAGATCTAACGCAGTTAGATCTCAGCTGCTCAGCTGTTCTGTTGAGTTTCCCTTTTTTGGGACAGTTTTCATGAGCGGACCAGCTTGCTGAAATGTGCGTGAAAACAAAACTGATATCTGAATTCTCTCCAGAACAAAATCACCCCAAGTGGAATGAGAGCGATGCACTACCGCTCTGTGGCGAAGCGATCCGGTGTGACGCAGCCGTTCACGGCTTTTTTTTTTCGCGGCGCCCTGTTCCCAGCTGACACAACAATGCCGCAGAGTGGTCAGGCTGTGGATCCTGAGATGGAAGCTGGACACTTGAATCGCGAAACGTGAGTCAAGGCCCGAAGACAGTTTCCGAGTTTTGCAAAGTTTGTTTCGCTCAATGGAACTCCCTTCGTTCTTGCCAAAACTGAACGACTTGCTGTTGTCATCTCCAGATTGGAGACCACACGAAGCTGATGCGACGTTGGGTCCACACGGCGCATGTCTTTACTCCGGCACCTTGCAAGGCGTCATCACACGAGGGTCGACATATTGCGATCTTTGAGTGCCAATAGGAAATAGATTGCCTCACCTCTGGAAGGGAAGTCTGGCCTTTTCTCCAGCATGCTCTATGCACACTGAATAGATGAAATGTCAAGTTGATTATTATCATTGGAACCTCGCTGGGGAGGCTGCCCCTGAGCATACTTGGCAATCCCAGCGGTCAATCGCTTTTCCAGGCGTGCTTTTTTTTGGGGGGGGGGGGGACCTGGTGCACATTGTCAGCCCTGAAGATCTCAGCATGAAAGCGTAAAGATGATTGTTGTTCTTCACAGCAGAAAAAGCTCACAAATTTCGAGATTTGACGGACAATTCCATCACACGGAAAAAGCAAAATCCCTTTGTATTTGTTGTCAAAGTGAGTTGAGAAAAAGAAACAGATCAAGTCCCGAAGGTTCACTGACGAGTTTAGTTTCTTTCAATTTTTCCAGTCGTGCCACAGTGTGGACATGCAGCAATGCACGGGAAGGTTTGTTTCTTTTGGATGCTTTTGTTTCTTCTGATGCGAAAGATGGCTGGATTTGCTGAATCATAGACCTGCTCATTCGTGCAGACCAAGTTTCTAGCAGCGTGCATGGTCGGCATCAGGTGACCCGGTCACAACAAATTTTCAAAGTGCAGCGTGATGCTCTTTCCTGTCCGATTGCATCAGTTTTGTCCTTGAGAAGTTTCAAAGCTTGCAATCTGGATATTCTGCAGAGGCACGGTCACACGTGGTCCTGAATTTGCAAAATTTGTTTTTGAGTTGCCAGTCAGATATCTGTGTTCAATTTCTCATACGACGTCAGAATCCTAGCCTGAACATTCTGCTCCCGCGAGTGTACGCTCTTGAAAAAACTGCGGACAAAGAAGATCATTACGTACGTGTTTGTGTGTTGTGTCAAGGAACCCTTTCTATGCGTTTCTCTCCTCCCAAGAAGTCTACAGTAATTTCATCTGAAACACAAAAGCTGGAACTTCAGCATGATATTTTCTCTTTCCGTTGTTCACAGAACTTTCAGGCCTCTTTTTGTTGCAAAGATCTGCGTACAGGCAAAGTCAGGGGCACCTGTGTCCAAGAGTCATGGGCACGCAGTATTCTCCTTGCTTGCGACATTCATTGAACTCGTGCGTGCAGTGGCAGGGAAGGGCCTGTGAGTCAGCGGGGCAAAGCAATGAAAGCAGATGCTCCTCGTGCAGGGTCGCGGTTGGTAAGACAAATTTGCGCGCTTTTGCGATTCGTTCACTCCTTAAATCACAGTGTCAAGTTCTTGCTCAGTTTTGTAGGAATGAAGCAGAAAGACCTCCATGTCACAGCCTGACACAAACACTCACACAGAAGGAAGGGTCGATCCTCCTCCACTGCATACCAGGACCCTCTCGCCTGTGTGCGCTCTTCCCCTTGAGGGATGATCCTCGCTTTGCTGGCCACACAAAATGGACACAAAGCGGTGGACAGACTGTCGCAGACCTAATCTATCCCACCAGACCCTGGGGATTTGTAAATCAAGCACCACGGAGAATCGGCAAGATCTACGGATTTGTAAGAAACGTGCAGCTGTGTGCTGAGAAAAAGGTGGTCAAAGAGGCAGGAAGAAATCGCAGTTTGGTGACAGAGCTGATCCCACATCAACCCTGCATGCCATGGAAAATGAAGCTGAACCGAAAACAGGAATTTCAGCAAAAAATACACTCAAGGGTCGTGCGAACAAGCCAGAGATGAACTTCAGTCTGACTGCAATGTGTGTTGCACAAACTTTTCAAGCACTCGCCATGGAAAGTGGTTGAAGGATTGACAAGGTCAAAAAAGCTTGTGAAACTGAATTTGTCCCGTGAAAAGGTTCTGTTTGGGAATTATGAGCTGGGCGGTCGAAGGTGAATCCGGCATTCAATTCAAGTACAGCTGTACTTTCTTCAAACTCAATCTATCCAAATATGACGTTCAGTTAATGTGACACATTTCATTGCCCCTGGGGGACCGGAGTACATTAGGTGAACATATTATTGGACTCTGGGGAGGCGAGCACGGTTTATGGAGTGTGAGGCCATTGATCTGCTGTCCACGACTTCTCTGTGGATTAACCGACCCACCATCAGTTGTGCTGAACATGCGGGATTCCAACGGTGCCTGCTTGGGGGACGTTTTTCGCACACAAAAGCCAACCTTCGTGATGCACGCCAGAAGAAAAAGTGTTGTTTGGTCAACGGGAACTACCAATACCATAGGAATCAAAACACACAAAAAGAACAAGAAATCAGATGACGAGTGAGCACAGAAACATCCTGGCCGCAATGAAACCAACCACAAAACAAAAAATAACGCGGTTGTTGGTTGAAATCTGAGAGAAAGGGAACAGAGGCGAAGGATGGTCGCGCCGTCAGGGTCTTGTAGCTGCGAGGTTCTGGGGTCTGTCAGATCGAGACCCCAATCAAAGGTCGAAAATGATCTCTCTGCGGAGGCAGCACCGTCCACACATTGTGGAACAGCCAAATGCGGTTGGTCCCAATCGTTGAGTGTTGAGACCCCACCCCTGACTTTGCCAACAATAACACGCATTTTTCACTCTTTCCAAACGTGGCTGTTTTTGCAGTTGGCTGGGAAACACATGTCCAGCACTCACAGGATGGCGTTGCGTCCGAAATCTGAGGGGAAATACCGAGGTGTGGTGCTGTCTAGACCCTTGAGGGAGAACATTTCGCCTGGCGATAAAATGGGACTGTCTATCTCAGGCTGGGGTTCTGGCGGAGAGTTTTGTTGAGAGGGTGATGTGCGGAGGTCCGTGCAGACTGATGTCGAGTCTCGACGGCACCTGTACCTGCCAAATGTGAAAAAAGTTTGCAATGAATGTGGGTGAGAAAACCACCTGATTCTCAACAAATCTGTCTTCAATGAACACTATCGCGTCGGGCTGCTGTGAAAGTCGTGAAACTCTTATCCATCAGGGGACTGTCACTGATCGATCATGGGACTGTACCGTGTTCACAGCCTCAACATAAATTTATGGTCAAGCACACAACGCTTTTGAGAAAAGGGGACAATCCTTCTCCACCTGTGTTGACATGAGAGCGTAGCTCAGACGCTGTCCAAAATGAACTCAGAGGCACACCGAGGCCGAGGGAACTGGGGCCTCGCCCTTGACCCTCCCAAAATAAAACAAACAAAATAAACAAACAAAATTTCCCTTCTGAAAATGATGTGTTCTTGTTTCACTTGAGGCAAACCTATCGATATTTACGCTGTTCACCTTCTTTATTCCGCTGCAGAACCCACCAAAGCGTCCTTTCAGGGAACATTCATGCCTCTTTCGGGTTGCCACCAAATCATTGAGAAGAGCAATTCATTCTGGTGGCATTTGCTGCGTTGTTGAAACGAACAGGTTCTGACTCGAAATTCGGGGCAACGCATTCACAAAGTGTCTGAAGTCCATAAATCCATCCCACCGATGTCAACCTCATCCATAGCCTGCGAACACTGCGCGCGTCAATGATTCAGAAAAAAACCACAAAATTGATAGAAAACAGGACTTGGGAGACTCGTGTCTGTCCAAGACCCTCTTGCGTGAGCTTTAGCGAAATCGGTCAACGGCAGGTTTTTGGGTGTGGGCCGCTTGTTTGTTGCTGGTTTTTTGCCAGTCTACGATAACGCTTCGGGCACGGTGCGCACGTTTCAGTCTGCTCGTGCTTTTGTAGAAAAGCTCTGCAGTGAAAGACGACCAGGGGAATCACTCGTGGCAAGTTTCAGATGGAACAACAGCGTGGCTGTCGATTCCGTCGGTTCGCGAACAAAAGTTCCATTAACTTTGATGCTGATGAGTCTTGAACGGAACGGCGGTGAAACAAAGCTGGCGAATGTCGATTGGCGTGTATTTTTTGCGAATTAGGTCCATCGCCTCATGTTAGATTCTCTGCTTCAGGTACCTCTTTGTGCTCGGCGCTACCAAATAATTTTGCTCAAATTCGCATCTTTGCAGGCAGTGCATCCTGTCGCGGCCCTTTGTGGCGTTGTCAGGTTATGGCGGATACAGGACCGCGTTTATGAGAATTCAATTTTGTGTTCAGTGATGCTACATGATGCATTTGATTTTCTCACAAAAGAAATCTATTGGATCACAGTTGAAGTACTATTATCGCGTTGTGACGTAAAAGTGACACACTGCATGTCTGTCCTGTTCGGTGCACGTACTTGCCGTGTGAAGCGCAAATTGCCATTCACACTGTGGTGATCTCTGTCGAATTTTATGGGCATGTGTGCCGTGCTGCGAACCACGTCAGAGTCGGATTTGACAAGGAGAAACACGGATTTTTGCACTGAGGTGCAACACTGTGTTTGTTTCAAGAACACATTGCCTTTCTTCGTTCCGACAACGGTTTTCATCACCCTTGCGGGTGTGGAATCTCGTTGCAGGGCGAGAAGTACTGTTTCTGAAACGGGTTCAGCGTGTGTTTGTGTGTGTGTGTGTGTGTGTGTGTGTGTGTGTGTGTGTGTGTGTGTGTGTGTGTGACCCCCCACACACACACACACGAGCAAACATGGGCAACGTCAGAGAATAGTCGGTGTTCCACAACCTGCGGCTCGTGCTGGGTG
>JAAUXT010048993.1_pt1 | contig 22762 bp, 21 predicted proteins | sample 7278171 | NCBI WGS metagenome assembly JAAUXT01 (sample SAMN14350112, study PRJNA611818) | marine sediment metagenome | isolation source: surface marine sediment (1.8m) | place: French Polynesia: Moorea | collected 2018-08 | reverse complement strand
TAACTTTGTTCTCTCTTGTTTCCATTCCTTGACTCAGTTGCCTAGTTTAGATCGACGAAGACATTTCTGTTCTTTGAATTGTTCTCCTTGTTTGTTCTGTTAATAAAAAAATTCCTTGCAGCAAACATGTCGAATTTGTAGTCATGATCGACGTTGACAACATCACAATCGCATGAGTGACTGACCAGTAACACAACGCCGCTCAAACAGCGACGAAAAGGCCGGCCTGCCAGCGCGGGGGAGACTTCGTGATCAACCCTGTTTATTCTCAGTTGAGTTTTTGTCAACATTGAGAGCCTGCTGACATCGTGTGCACAATTCTGCTGTTTTATCTTCCTCCAATCACAGAACACTGCAGATTGAAATTTGGCTCCACTTGTTAAGCGCCCTCACTTCTCTCCAAGTTTGTCACCATTTTTGGACCGAATTTTTTTTTTTTAATGGATCCAGGATTACCAAGCGACTCGTTTTGTTCAGCTGAAGGTCGCCCATTGGCGAAACGGTCTCAGATTTCGCGATGAAAAAAGGCACAAAAGCGAACATCAGTTTGATTGACGAAACAAGGCCTTGAAATCATCACTTTTCGTCGTTGTTGTCTTTGAGGGGTCCGAATAGCATGGAGAACGGGTGGTGGGGCCCGCTGCACAGTAGGAAGTAGAGGTAGGCGTGACAGTACTCGTCCACCGAGATCACACCGTTGTCGTCCTGGTCCATCTGACCGAACACAACCTGGGGACCAAGAAGAACGTCTCATGAAATGGTTGTGGTGTCACTCTCAGAAACCATCATCCACCATGTGCGTGCGTTTCACGTTTGTCTGTTTCAGTGCAATTTTGGTCTCCAAGTTTGCCCACCTCTTCGATTCCATTTCGTCAAATTTTACACAACACGTCAATCTTGTCCCTACAAGGACTCTGGTTTACTTGGGCACTGCAAAGCAACAATTGCCTGAAAGGAACCATTGGTCAACATGCGAATGGGAACGCTTGATCCGAATGAATTGCGAGCCAGAGAAATGTCATTGGTCTCACGTCCATGTACTGAGAGATCTGGTCCTCGGGAACGTCGTACGCTCTCCAGAAGGCGTCGAACTCGCTGCGCTCGATCGTGCCGCTGCCGTCCAGGTCAAACGGCGCGAAGCTGCGACGCGCGATCGGCTGCAATGAGGCTGAAGGTTCAGCCAGGTGGCGCCACGCGAATTGATGTTAGCACGCAAAAATTTGCCAACGGGCGCCACGACAAGGCCATTCCTGACCCGACAAAATGTCGTGGCGGGCCATATTTTCTTCGATCTGAAGAGAAACAATTGTCACGTTATGAGATGTTCGAAATAGCAGCTTGGAAGCGATTGCGTGCGAAGGTGGGATGAGAACTGAAGAGGATGCAACGAGGGTGCCGCGACTCAAGGAGGGGGCGTCCTCCGGTTTGAAAATTTGAGAACACGAAAATTTCTGGGTGATGGTTCAAAAATGAATTTCTGTGGGTGCACGCATGCAGAGGTGATGGAAAATCCCTTTTGGGTCTACCCCTGATTAAGCACTTGAAAAGTAGAAATTCCAGTCTGAGCTGGAAAGACAGGAGCGACGCACCAGGAGAGTTTGGATCCACCTGCGGCGTGCCTCGGGGCTCGAGAAGGCGCGCTTCACGTACTCCTCCACGTACGAGGCGTTCTCACCCCTGCAACAAATGCACAAGACGCGGACAAGCTGCATGAAAAGTGACGGATGTGAATATTTATCTCCTCTGGATACGTGTGTGTGTTTGTATGTGTTCGCATTTGTCCAGGTTTTCAATGCAAAATGTGCCTCAGAGGATCTTCACCTGCAACTGCAGCTGAATCTTGGTGACTTCTCTCTCTTTTCTTTCATCCCGTGCGTGTTTTGGAGTGCACTTGAAACGGATGCTGGGTTCATGATTTGCATTGGACAGAGGAGGTCAAAACTCGTTGCATGGTTTCAATTCTGTGCATCAACTGTTCCGTAAAAGTTGATCTCAAGCAGGTGATCCAAAATTGCTGCTCATACTCCCGCAGAGAACAACTCACCTGAAGAGAGTCCTGAACTTCTTCCTAAAGAACGGCTTCAGCTTCTTCGGTGGAGTTTCCAGAGGAACGGTGCCTACGCCTTCGATCACAAACTCATTCGTCTCTTTGGGATTCCCTTTGGAAGTTTCTTCGGCAGGTCCTTTGGAAGATTCACCTCCCATCGTCTTTTTTCTCACGTTTGGCCTTTGTTCTGAGATTGCCCCCAACAACACTTTGAGAAAAGGAAAATATTTTGCTTCTTTCAGTGTTTCACGAAAATTTGCCTTTCAAACTTTGGGTGTCTTGGTTCCTTTCGTGAAATCATTCCATGTGGAACATTGATATGAAGACTTTTCGGCGTAACAGCGACTCTGTGAAATGCTGCAACACGAAGGCAGATCTGTCCTTGTGTGAAATTCAACAAAGAAGAAGCACTCACTTGAACTCTCAAAATATATATGACAAGGTGATATTGCAAAACTGTTGTGACACTTCGCAAAAATATTATTCTTTGATCTCGTGGTCAGAGATACCGGGCAATCGGGCAACCAGGCAAACAAGATGCTCCGCAGAGCAGTGCACTTGCAGCTGCATGATAACGACCACATTGGGAACACTACCGTCAGAACGTGAGCGCACTGACCATGGTCCACCCCGTCCACCCTCTGTGGTACACACAAGTGAGATCTTGCGATAATCCAGGGTTTGGTCGGGGCACCCGAGCCCTTCCCCTTGAGGTGTGCGTGTATGTGTTGGGGGGCAGCTTGAGCGTTTTCAATGTGTCATGGAAAGTTACCGTAGGCTGTCCACGAATTCTCCGCTGCGCCACAACATCAAAACTGTTGGCGAGAAGTAGACCTGCAGCGGAAAATTCGTACACGTTTTCGTGCAGGGGAAGGGGCGGCGACCTCTGCCTCACAGGCACCGAAAAGTTTTGGTGCGTGCTCGTTGCCCGATTTGGGTTGTTTCAACATCAGTCGGTCGGTCTGAAAAAACGTTGCTGCAGACCGCAGGCACTGAAAGATTTACTCACTGCCCGGTATTCCTCAGTAACGGGGTTCGAGCAGCTGCACACCTGCGAAACAGCGGACTCCGCTTCGCCTCAATTAACCGCGCGAGTAATTACGAAGCTGGAGGCGGGAGGGAGCAGGGCGGCGGCGGCGTCCGCTCCGTGGCATGCAGCTTCCGCTTCGCTCTGCAGGCAGGTGTGCGGCCGGAGCGAACGGCTCCCATCCAGGTACCGCGAGTTTCTCAGCTTTGGTAAGAAGCGCGCGCAGCCAGTGCAGCGCAGTCAATGTCTGTCTGCAGCCGCGCGAGCAGACGAGCGACACGAGCGCGCGCACGTGTGGTTTTCAAAAGGCGAGGAGGATGATGATGCTCCAAAAGCGATCAATGCAGCTTGACATACTTGGGATTTGTTCGATGGATACGTCATTCAACTGAGTGAATTGTGGCATAATCTGTGCAGTCAGAAAACCACTGGATGTATTTTTGGACATATTTCCCGTTGCACACACGCACACGAGTTGACGTACCATTACGAGTAACAGCGGATTGCAGAATGTGAACTTTGGGTCTCTGTGTCACTGAGATGGAGTGCCATCTCAAGGACGAAAGCAGACGCTGTCGAATGTTGACACTCGCACGGTGGTTTCAATGATTTCCGAAGGCCATGGGATTATGATGCTTTGTCTTGGTAAGTTCACCAACGGTTTGATTGCGATTGTCGTCGCGTTCTTCGCACAGACAAACCAGACGTATCTTGATCAGTACAACTGATTGGCTCCCGCTTCATTGCAGAAACGAAGAGTGTGAAAACCCCAGACAATTTTCTTGTTTTGTAGCAGTTTTTGAAATGGCATGCAGTGCCTGTGCCAAGTCCTCAGGTTGTGCGCAATTTTGTCTGCGAGTCGCAAAGCCAGCAAGAGAAGCCCACATCTGTGCCACTGAACATCGATTTACAGGCTTCAGAGCACTCGTACATTCCATCAGACAGGTACATTCGCCACGACGCCAATTTAGTACATGTACCCGTATCTGTATACTCAACCTCAAACTTGTGCCCACAAATTTTACAATCGGGTCAGCCAGACACTTTTGTTGACTTTTTGTTCAAGGTTCGGGTTCCCTGATCCACCTCCTTTTGCCTCAGACGTTGGCCGACAGTTAGGTTTCCCTCCACCATTCTGAGTCCGTCAGAGGCTGATGAAAAACTTGACGCGAAAAGGTGAAAAAAATCACCACTGAGCAAAACGGAGGCGGACCACTGGGATCTTCAAGGGAGTCCTCTCTCCAAGAAACAAGCCAAGTCTGAGTGCAAAAAACTCAAATGGTGTTTCCATGGTTGCTACAATGTGAGTATATCTACCCATCACAGTACTACATGCACAAAAACTTGGGGCCATGCCCTCTGCACACTTATGCCTTTTTAGGGCAGAGTACCAAACAGAGCATAGCAGATGGAAGTGCGTCGGATTTTTGAGACACGAAGAGAGTGAAAGTTTGGATTCCAAAACAGTTTCGCCAAGATGAAATCAGAGACAAAAATGTCGTTTGTGATCGGTGAGTAGACTCAATATTGAAGGCTTTGGCCAAATTCCTTGTACGGACTGAGTGCTTATGTGGCATGGAGGATTTCGTATTCGAGGAAAGGAGGATGTCTGGAATGACACGCACAAAGAAAGGCAAAAAGCTCAGAATGAACAGGTTGCAGATTAAAATGCGTTGAAAATGACTCCCGCGTGACCAAGTAGAGGTCTAGACTCCACAAATTTTCATCTTTGTGCATGCAAGTGGCAGAGATCAAACCCGGGTGAGACGGGAACTTCAACTTCAACTGCAAATTTCTGCAGCAAAAACTGTAAGGAGGAAGGTATTTTCGATAGTTGTTGGAGTAGAACAAGATGGTTGGGTGTCTTGTGGATCCTGCCACAAACCAGTTTCCCTGGGTCATGACGCCGCATGAGTTGCACGAATCGACAAAGAAAATTGCTTCAGCCGAACTTTCGACCCCAAAGCTCTGAACGAAAAGCACATACGGCAGGTTTGCATCCAGCCCCTGACTCACCAAGAACATGGACCAGCTGTCCGCAGCTTCGAAGAGAGACAGTGGTTGCACCTTTGTCTTTGTTGCCGACATGTCATTCCACTCAACAAGTGTTCAAACAGATGTTGCGTCAACATTTGAACAACAACATGTTGCACCTGATGCTACGTGCTCGTCAACTGAACCTCAGCTGGAGAGAGCACAATTTCTCAACTTGTAATTGTGAAGAAAAAATACAAGACAGACGAATTAAAAGACATGCATAAAGTTTGATGTCAGCAGAGGGGATCGAACTGAAAGGACTAAGGCCACTGAAGAGTCCCCTCCTCCTCACACCGCCACAAATTTTGCACTGTGCTCTCTGCTCAAAATTTGGATTCCTCCCTCTTTGGGGTGAGACCCCTCAACCGAACCCGGACCGCTCCGGGTTGATGTTTTTTTTTTTGCTCGTAGATCTACGTGTGCACAACTCAAACCTGTGTCTTGGTGACAGGTTCTTAGAATTCCTTTGTGAGGTTCCCAGACAGAGAATAAGGTCAGGCCTTCGCATGTTGATACGCCCCGCGACGCTTTTGAGGGGCCAAGAAGCTTTTCCTTTGTCCAACCGTATTGACTTTGGTCAAACAGTGTGAGATCCATTCAAACTGGTCGAAAAGCCTGTGACAAAGATGGCAGGGTTTAGCTACAAAGTGACCTGCAAATTTGACAGAGTGTGCCACAACTTTCCAGCAAAACAGACATTTTCAAGCAACGAATGCAACCCGAGAGAGCACTGTTGCCTTTATCTCTGTGAAACACATTCAACTCTCGGCCAAACCAACAATTGTAAACAGCAAATATTGGAAAACACGGAAAGTGTGGAGTTGGGGTGTCAAGAGAAAGATAAAGCGCTCTCCACTCAAACATCAGGTTCTGCGCTCGTATGTCAGGGTGAAAGCCGATAAATCACCATCTGCTCGTAAAACACAAACATTTCAAAATGTTAATTATGCTGTGTCTTCTGTTTTTTGATGAGTACAGTGTTTTTGGTGCAGCAACAGTTTGTTGAGGTTCGCTCAGGACACGGGTTTCTTGACGCAGTGCGCGATGCCCGACAAGTCTGTTGCTGTTGTTGTTGTTTCACCTTCAGATCCGGGATTTGGATTTGGTTGAAGGAACATACGAGTCCTTTCTTTCCCAAACGTTTTTCTTTGGAAGGGTCTCCGAGTTGATGCACTGGGACAAAAATCCCCCTCAGAAAAGTGAGGCAGCCCACGAGTGGTGCGCATCTGCATCAGGCTTGACTTTTCACGTGGATTTTTCCTGTTTGAATCCTGGTCCCAGCGTCAGACCAGGTTCCGTATCCAATCCTGGTCGAAGCAAACCGCAGGTTCCTGGATCCCACCTGAACACAATCACGTCAATGTCACCGCAGCTGGGTGGAACATTTTCCCTTGAGAATACCTCCCATTGACACAGCCGTTTTCGTTGCAGTGCTGCTGGTCTGCGTCCCCGCGGTCCTGGGCGGATGTCTGACGGAGCTGCGCACCTGCACCGAACCCATGTCCGACATGGACGTGCTGCTCCTGGGGGTCAAGGACATGAACCGTGACGTCCTGCGGCAACACTGCGAGTAAGTAGGTCAACAGGGTCACTGTCAAGGTCGTTAGTCCGCTGAGTTTCAGACGCCAGGAGCTTGGTCTGCTGAGGCTCAGAACCGACGTGCTGTTTGTATGACGTGTGTTTGAACAAGGAAGTTTCTCTGCACACCAAGGAAACAGAAGTTGCCGAAGCTGAAATTTGGACAAAGGCAAAAGACATACAGGTTCAACACGATTGTCCTTTCTTCCATTGGAACGGACTCAGTGTTGCCAGTGCACCTTGATTCTGCAGGACGTTCGAGGACGTGGACAGGTGCATCCGGAGGAACCTGGTCAACTGCAGAGACTCGCTGTGGGACACGGTCGGCTGGATCAGGGCCACCTTCTCCCTCATCTGCGACGAGGACTTCGAAAGTGAGTTGTTGGTCGACCGTCCCTTCCCTGAAAAGGACAGGAACTTTGTTTCACAGACGATTTGGCGTCCAAAAGGCGTTGAATTTTGCCGAACACAATGGCAAAACGGAAAACTAGATGATGAGCGTGTGACATGAAGTTGTGAGTCCCCATCGTTTGTGCCAAACTGCCTCGTAAGCTTGGTCGTTTTGCTGCCAGCATGCCTTCACTGACCTGTGCCGATGGCGTGACTGGGGGTACGGTGTCTACAAGGCTTGAAGTGGCCTTTCGTGTTTGGAAACCACCTTCGCTGTCGTTTCAAACACGTGTCGCATCTTCTCGTATTTATGCAGGCTACCTGGACCATTCCAAGTGTTTGTCGGGCGTCTCGGAGGAGGACGTCTGCAGAGACGAGTTCAAATCGGAGGTGACTCGGGTCACCAAGACCCAGAAGAAGCGGGGCTGGGTCCAAATCTACAGCGCAGTGAACTTGACCAAGAACGAGTTGTCTACAATGTGCAAGTAAGAACATTTTTTAACACTGCAGCGCACGAGCGGTGTGTGTGTGCGCACGCACACGCGTTGGCTCCTTGGTGGAGGAAAATATCAGGTCGTTGCTGTGAAATTACCACCCTGTCCCTGTGATTGTACACCAATGCAATTGTTGGGAAGAATGTTGTCGGCCGCGGACCTGTATCGTCTAGTCTCCCTTCCTGAAGTCTTGACAAAAAGATGAACTGCAGTGGATTTGTTGCTGATTTTGTTTTCCCACCCATGCTTCTGAGAACAATCACTTCTGTATCAGTTCATTTGCGGACTCACACTTGCGAGAGAACTCTGGAGAAAACGAGGAGTATTCTTCAGGCTGACCTCTGGCTTTCTTCTGGGTGTTTCTGCCGTTATCTTCGTAGCAAAGCCAGCGTTGCTCACGAGTGAGTTGAGTTTTTCGGTTTGCAAGTTGCACATTTCTGGCTAATAGACCTGGACAGATGCGGCATATTGGGCTAGTCAGCCATTGAAAAAATACGGACTGGAAAATAGCGGCTTCGCTTTCTGGCCTGCCGCACCACCATCCGTCATCTCAGCACCCAAATATCAGTTTTGTTTTACACATCTCAGCTGTGCGCTCTTGAAACAATCAGTTTTGTTCTGTTGAACTGTCTGGAGGTGTGTTTGCTTTGAGATGAATGTTGCGGAAATTAGTGTTGTTCCTCGAAACTGCACGCGATCTTGCGTTTGTCGTCTTCATGGCTTCGCGAGAAAATCAAGAGCCGTGTTTTGGGTATTGTCAGACCCTGAACCAAGCCTTCCTTTTGGGTGCATTGTGTGAGTTCCACAAGTCCACCATTCCCTTCAGGCCTATTCAGCAGAACTGCCTGTCAAATTCAACGCAGCTGGTGATGCTGGTTCAATCAGGCAGATTCTGCGGGTATTGCGTGGCGGGCGGAGTATCGGGGTGGGAGTTCTCCACCCCGACCCACAGCTAATTGTTACCTGGCCGCCGCAACCCGAGAAACCGCGGCTGCTTATTTTTGATCAGGTGGATTGGATCTGAAGATTCTGTGATGATTGGAGGAGAAGGTTCTGCGGTCTTGATGCTGTCCATGGTTGTCGTGAGAACTTTTGCTTCTGTACTCGAACAACCGACCATGAGCATCTGTCTGGGCTCCAGACATGTTTACAGCTCAACCAACACTTTGACGTTCGCTCACAGATGACACCAAAGAAAGAAACTGAGAAGTCTTTGGAAACGTACGCAAGAAAAGTAGGACGCATTTTTTCCTTTTCAGCAGGGAATTTGACAAGCGCTGTCATATCCAACTGACATTTGACATTTGCTTCAACAGTGAGCATGTCTCTCAAGTTTCGTGCAAACTGCAAGACAGAAACCGCTTCGTCATCTTCGAGTTGTCGGGTCGATGTGGGCCCAGACTTACCCTGCAAACATTGAGATGTGTACTGCTCGGAACACGTGCTGTCACGTGCAATTTTCCTGGGCAAACAAATGGCATGTCCAGACCGATTGTCTGTCGTCTCGAGATCAGTTCTGTGCGGTAGGTCGGCGTTGCTATTCGCTCATGATTTTTATCACTTCACAAAGCTGTTTAACCGTCATCAGGTTCGTATTTTACGACACGGTGAGCTGTAAAGTGCAAAGGCTTTGCATTCACGCCTGTTGCCTGCAACGAAAGATTGAAGTTGGTTCAACACCAGAAGCAAGATACTGACGTCTTGGTCCCTGTTCTGCTGCACAGTTGGAGATTTCGCAGCTTGTAATTTGCTGAAGAACCACCTGAGGCTGCTTTGGATTCAGGGCAATGATTGGAAAGAGAAGAAGCGGTTTTGTGGTCAGATGCGCAAACCGCGTCTCTGTGGTCCGTGACCACACCTCCTCTGAAAACCACTGCAATTTGCAGAACCGCAAAACGTGTGAAGCCAGCTGCTGCACGGCCTCTGCAAGTGTTTGCAGTTCTGAAGTCCAGGAAGGAGTACAAACTACCAAATCCTTCTGTTCAGCCAGATGTTCCTAGGTTGACCCACCCAGTGCTGCTTGAATTGTTCTCTTTGCAACTGAGTGGCATGCAATTATCAGCAGAATACTGTGAACTTTGCCTTCGCCTCTAATTCGTGCTCTTGCAGAGTTCGGAAATAGTTCATTTGTTCCGGATTTCATCGTCGACAGGTTTTTTCCATGGTCGCCATTTGAATGTCGAATGAGATTGAAAAACTGTTTTCTCCTCCAAGGGGAAATTTGCAAGTCTCTGGTTTCTGGCGCAAACTCAGCGCCAAGAATGTTAATGAATCTGTTTGAAGTTTCGAACCCACAATGGGCCAAGGCAGCAATCAACACAAATGTCAATATCAAAGTTGTCGAGGCGAAAAAACACAGGCTCCATTCTCTGAGTGCGATCTCGGTCTCGACGCACCTCTGACATGACTGAGCAAAGAAGAAGTGTATCTTTGCAGAATTTTGAACCCTCAGACTGTGCAAAAAGTCGCTGACAGATCGCGTGCAAAGAACACATTTTTAGCATGGAACAAAAATGCTTACAAATACCCCAAAATTGTATCTATCAACATGTAGTCCTCGGATCAGTCACTGTCGCGTGCCTCGACACATAAGCGGTTTGTTATGGCTGTATATCAAAGAATCGTGTCAGCAATAACGTACACATTTGTGCAAAGATTGCTTTTTCAGATTTATGTGTGAGTCATGACGCCGAGGAAAGTAGAAAGTTTTCAACTTCCTGTGCATGGGCCCCTGTGAGACCTCGCGCCTGAGGCAGGTTGTTGTTTGTGGACCTGGTTCCCTGACTCGGTGCGTTCAAATGACGGTGCAAATCCCATTCGGTCAGAATGCAGGTTGTTGGCATTCTGAAACCAGTTGGAAACCTTGCATGGGTGGAAATGCCTCCACCAGCATTTTGTCAGGTGAAAAAGACTCAACCTGGTTTCAATAATTGCGAAAAGCCACACGACAGTGTGGGTGACTCAACTTCAGCCAATACAAGGCTGAAAATGACTTCCAGACATTCTCACACAAGGCAATCTTAGCAACTTTCAAGTTGACAAGAACAGTTCGTCTGTAGAGTGTGATCTTAACGGCAGGTATCACCCCAATCCGCATCGCCACACTGAACCACGCGTCTGCCCAGACGGTTCCACAGTGCAGCGGTACTTCATCAGTCTCCTGCCCGACACGAGGCTGACCTCCCGCCCCGAGGGTGATCACTTCCGCCGGGGACCTGACCCACTTAACGAGGGGCTAAAATTAGCGGGGCTCGGGCCGCCCAGGAGGGGAACAGCCTCGGAAGACAAAACCTCGAACCCCACTTACTTGCCCCGAAATGAGATGCAACATAAACCTCCAGAAAAAAGTGCCAGGAAAAGAGTTTTACAATGCAGAAAGTTTTGTGTCCTTGAACTGAAGAATGACACCTTGTTGGCTTTCTGTCAGTGCAAATGTTTCCTCACAATTCACACTTACTCATCTTTGCACTGTCTGATTTTTTCACACTTGTTTCACTCTGCACTGAGGCAATTCCCAGATTCTTAGGCTTCTCTGCTCCTCCGCCCGGCCGCACTCCGCTCCGGGCCCCGAGGCTCCCGAGCCCAGGGCCGCCGCAGCTGTTTCGAGGCGGAGCGCGGGAGGCCGTTCCCGCACGATGTTTATTGGAAGAGTCTGATGAGGATTGAAGACGATACATCTGCATCTGGAGGCGCGAGCGCAGACAGCGAGTATCAATGTGCGGAACTGATGGTGAAATTCCGCTGCCAATGTTGATGGTGTGGAAGCCATGAGATTTGCAACAATTTGCAGGAGATGAGTTTCGACCGACAGAGCAAAGACGCACAAACTGGTTTCTGTCTGTCTGTCTGTCTGTCTGTCTGTCTGTCTGTCTGTCTGTCTGTCTGTCTGTCTGTCTGTCTGTCTCTCTCTCTCTCTCTCTCTCTCTCTCTCTCTCTTTCTCTTTCTCGCGCGCACGTATACATGTGCGTGTGTGTGTGATACCCCAAGCACTAAGCTGTGGTGGTCATGCAGGTAACAGCGATGCGACACGTACTGACAAACGTCTTTGTAGTTCCTCCTGCTTCTGGGGACCTTGCACTGTCTTTGAAGATCGTTCAAGTTGCGCACCTTGATCATCAGTGTTCGGAAGCAAACAAGCCTCAGATCTGCAAATGAAGTATTCTTTCCCACAGTGTTGTTCAAGGCAGCCTGTGCGATTCCGTGCGAACAGATTCCTCCGACTTGATTGTCTGTTGCGGACGGAGAATCTTACAGTAACATACAGGAGGAATCCGCAGGGATTGTTCTTCAAGCCAGATGCGCCGTGGAACGCTGGAAGTTGTTCCTCCTTCTGACAGCTCAATCCGTCATGTATTGTGCGTTGAGCTGACGTACACGTTGACAATGATTGTCTGTGGGACTGTGAAGGATCCGTGTACTCGCATCGTTTGGGTTGTGTACTTCATTTTGATCGCACAAAAGCAACACTTTGAAACAAGCTGTGCACATTCAGTCCCTGGGTAAACTTCTTGGCAAAAGTTCCTGAACCGAAGTGTACCCGAAAGTACCCGATCACCTGCGCGTCCGTCAGTGCGCGCTGCGCGTCAGGTGCGCGTCGCTCACCTGTTCGCGCGTTTTTGACCTTCTCTCCGCGCGCGGGAACATAAACCATCAGGAAATTACCGGAGGCAGAACCGGAGCCGCGATATCGACTGAAAGGACACGTCGGAACCTGGACTTGATTCCACTTTTTTGAAGCTTTCTCTGAGGGTGGAGACACTTTTTGTTTGATCTTGTGTTTCACTCGACTTCAAGGAGCTTTGCGGATGGTGTCGAACATCAGGCTGTACGACCTTCATCCCATTCCTATCAGATTCCACCCACCTGTATCCGTTTTTCACTCAGCTCATCAAACATCGATCCGAATTCTGCCAGAACAAGGCAAAGCGCTTCCACACAGGACACGCGCCAGTTTTGACCAAGGGTGGGTGGGTGAACTGCAAATCTTTCTTCACCAACAGTTCACACACGACAGCCAGATCTGTTCTTCCACACAAAAACGTGTTCAAACCAACTCCCCATTTTACAGCAGTTCACAAGCATGCACTTTGTAACTGGTTGGAAAGATCTGTGTGCATTCATCATTTGTACCATGCAGGGTGGGGAACGCTCGTGTGTGATCATCCGCGTTGGCGAATCCACCTGCGTTTCTCTCGACTCGATGCCTCCGCTTCTCTGACTCTGACTGCAAATCATTCAATTCCGCATCGGTTGGCAGCAACAGCTTCGTTATTCAAACCGTTGCGTAAAGAGTACTCACAAACGGGCACCCATACTTTGATATCGCAAGAGGAGGCACATGAATAAATGTCGTGGTTTATCCTCTTTATCAGTGTTGGACACGACCAATTGCACAAGCCAATTTCTGGATACCAAACTGACCTGAAGTGCTCTCGTGCCAAGTATACGTTCGGAGATACACCTGTCGGGTGCGGGCGCAGCTGCGATGCTGAATGGACAAGTCGTTTACGCCGTTAATCGCCGGTGTTTGGCCGGCGGAACAACTTGTATATCATTTGTTTGCTCGCGCTCTGGGCGCCGCGGTCGCTGATGGAGTGACGGCTTCCAGGGAAGCTGCCCTGCGAGCCGCGCCAAACCAAACACGATGAGGGCGCCTCTGATCCCGGATCCGGACCCGCTCCATCCGTCACATCTCGAGGATTCCCTCCACCAACCGAAATCTCATGCAGGGTTGTTGGGAAGGACAGAACTCATTCTCGCGTAGCGCTTGAAGCGAACCATGCAAGCGTGTACATTGGGACACTTCTCCAGGCACCTGACCCATTGAAACTGAAGACATTTGCTTTGACTTTAGAACAGGAGCAGGTCTTTATTTCTGGGGACCCAGTGTCGCGGCCTTTGGTTTTGGTCTCTTTCTGAAAACTCTCTTGTGCAACAAGTGTGGTGTGACTTTTGCCACCTGTGTTCACGTTGGCCCGATGTCTGTTTGCAGCGCGACGACGTCGTTCCTGGAGTGCGTCGAGGCCGCGGCGAACGACACGTGCGGTTGGAGCGCGTCCCACATGCAGCACGAACTGCTGCGCCGCGGATTCGTCCACCTCTTCGCCAACCTGCCCTGCTACCTCGGTGCGTACGTGTGCGTGTGCGTGTAAGCGTGCGTGTGCGTGGGGGAGATTGGAAAAGACTTTCGCCGCGTTTTGTTCGATGAACACGCGTGCCGAAAGCAGCACGACGTATTCGCGCTCACACCAAGTAGAAAACCAAACAACTTTTTCCAAATGGGACGTAGTGTCTTGATTTTTGGTTGTGGTGCATGGGGCGTTGCTTGGTTTCTGCCAAACACCTGACTATCTTGGTTTGCGTTATTCCAACAGGTTCCGATGCGGGTCCTGACGTGTGGGAACAGAGGACTGTTGGTAAGTCAATCAAGAATCTGCATTGCGAGCGTTCATGCCCCGTTTTACACAAGGAAAGGGACCTGTTTGTGATGGTGTTGTCACCAGCTCCATGGGCAGGATGGAAACAGCTTTTCTGTGGAATAAAACAGCTTCAAGTCTGTGCATGTCGAGGCGGCCGATTCGGGTTTTGACTGTGTTGTGCAGTCAGCCACCTTGTAACCGTCTGATTCAGATCCAAAAGTCCAGAGTCAAGAGACGCAGCTCCCTACCAAATTTTCAGTGACAAATTTGTGGGGATATTTGGTTGCATGACGAGTTGTGCCTTCGAAGCAACAAAATTCACCTTTTTGTTTGTTATCTCTGTCACATCTCTTTTTGTCACATTCAGAGACGTCGGGTCTGTCGATCGGCGCCGTCGCGGGCGTTGGGTTGGCGGTGGCGCTGGGCGTCGTCATCGTGGCGTTGATCGGGCGTTTCATCTGTCTCCGCTTCCTCGGCGAATACGACGACGAGGGCAGCGACCTGCTGGACGGAGCCGACGACACCGGAAGTACGACGTCGGGAGGTTCCCGCGCCACGTCCAGCTCCGCTCCGTCCACTTCCGGTGTGACGTCATCGAGGTCAAAACGAGGCGACGAGATCGCGCTGGCGTCAGCGTCCGTGTAGTGGTGGGCGGGGCTGCTCATCACCCAAGTGCGAACATTGTCCAGCAAAACAAGACTGGGGCTGCGCTCTGGCCTTGATTTGTCCCGAAAAGACTCGGTGCGCTTCCCAGTCACACCGACGCCTTCATGACGTCTTTGTTTTTCATCAAGAAACAATTGCTACGCTGGGAAATGTTCGCACTCTGGGAAAATCGCCACTGTTGGGTTTACTCTTGCAGACATGTCAATTGAACAGCGCGCTGTTCGGGTCACAAGAAGAGTTTCAAGGTGATCAGTAAGCACTTTTCCAAATGTCAATGAAACAGAACAAGAAATGGGCCACTACGCTCCAAGGATGTATCTTCGACGACTCGGTCGTTCACTCAGTATTTGTCTGCACCTTCGTGAAATTGGGACCAATGCCATGCAGCCTATAGAACTCGTGGTGTGAGTGAATGCTGCGTTTGGCTCCACTTGATGTCAAATCTGTCAACTGTAGTTTCACTGAGATTGGCCTGCGGTACTCATTGGTTACCTCGCTGTGTGTGCGTGCGATTGTGAGTATTGTGTGTGTGTGTGTGTGTGCTTGTGTGTGCGTGTGAGTGAGCGTGTGAGAGAGAGACTTTGCTTGTGTGTGTGTGTATGTGTGTGTGCGTGTGTGTATGTGTGTGTGCTTTGGGCTTGCTTGGTCTGATGGTGAGACGATTCGAGGGGTCGCTTTGCCAAAGCTTTGTCTGAATGCATTTGTATTCCCACATGCGGAATCGACGCGTCGTGAGTTGGCAAGGGTCATTTACAAGTTGTGACGTGTTGACGGAAACGGAAATATTCGTGTTTCCTGCATGAAAATTTCTTCCGATGCCCCGTATGCATGCAAAGGTAGGGCAGCTGGTGCTCTGAAAATGTGAAAGTTTTGGGTGGGGATGCGCTGGTTTTTTCTTTTGGCGTCACTGTTTTCCGGGCGAATAGATCTACATGTTGGGACTTTTGGCCTTTTGGCTTGCTGATCTCAAGTCTTAGACGTGCTCGTTTGCAATGGTGCACGGTTTGGAATCGCGTCACAAGGTTATTTTCGGCTCAGTTGTGGATTGGTGAATGAAAAGCAGTCACTGAAGTCAAATTCCTGAGGCACACGACAGACAGAAATGCCTCAGACGGAAAAGGGGCGGTTGAAGCGAAGTGAGAGCAGCTTGAAAGAAGCTGAAAGTTTTCTTTTGCGGCGAAGTGCTTGGCGCTGCATTCAGTAATTTTCATTGTATCAAGTCACAAAAGAAAATGTATTTCGTAAGCTTTTATATGTGTGTATATTTTTTTAGGTGTACCATGTCTGTTTATTCAAGTATTGCATTGCAATAAACTCTCAACGTTGAAACTTTACACCCGGATACAACTTTCAGCTGCAACTTTCTGAAAGGCTATTTTCAAGTCAGATGGACAACAGCAAGACCACAGGATATCAAATGAACAGCGTGTGAATGGGTTGGAAAGTCTCGTCACGATGCGTGTCACACCGACCCAGCGCACGTCTCACCTTTCGTTCGACTTTTCCTCGCGAAAGTTTTTCCTGCCGGCTGCGTCTTCAGTTTTGATTATGAAACGCAGCACCAGCGTCTTTTACTGCATTTCCTGTTGGACTCACGACAATCGTGACTGCGACTGCCGCTTCACATCTCATGTCAAGCAGTGCGAGTTCTCGAGGCAGTGGGATCAGCTGGGTTGGAGCCTGGCAATGTTCATTAGGTTTCAGAGTTTGCCAGTCTTGGGCGTTGCCTTGCCAGAAAAGTTTTCTGTTTGGAAAATTCCCAAAACCGCAAGAATTTGTAGAACTACACACGAAGACGGTCCTTAAAAATTGAAGGCACGTCGTTCAGTATTTGACGCCAGGATGGTTGACGTCAGGAATGAATTGTACCTTTTTTCCTTGACGCCCTCCATTGAGTCCTGTGTCAAATAATTTGCAGTCTACGTCAAAATTTTGACGTCGATGTCCCCTGTGGGAAAGGGCTTCAGTTGACGACGTCGTTTTACCCAGCTGACGGCGAAGTCACGTGGTTCAAAGATTGGCGGCGCTTTGATCAAACGGCGTCGCCGCTCCCGCTCGGCTCGAAGGCGTCGCTGGTCTCTTAGAGGCTGACTGCGCGTGCGCGAACGCTGCGCCGCAGGTCCTCGCGTCCCAGCAGCCGGTAGACGAAGCCCCAGCAGCCGCGCGCGAAGGCGGCGTGACGCCACATGAACAGCGCCGGGCTCGTCGCCTTGCTCAGCCACGTCAGACTGATGGCGCCCCTGCAAGATGAGAGAGACGTGAGTCGAGTGCGAGATCCAGCCGAGGGTCAGCGTGACCCCTGGAACCTCATCACGAACAGCTCCTCTGGGGAGGTGCAAATCTCCGAACTCAACCCAGAACGCAAAAACGGTACGGGCACACGAGGAGTCAAACGAATTTTGTGTGCGTTTCGTGCGCCTGCACAACTCTTTTGGTCGCTCAAAACAACGACTTCAGACTCTGTGGTACCTGAACAGGTGGCTGGGCACGTCCCCCTGGCGATCGGACAGCACGGCGACGTTGAAGGGCAGCAGACACACGACGCAGACAAGAAACGCCACGAAGAGGTTCCGCGTCGTGATGACGTCACGCTTCCTGTGCGCAGACTCAGACAGCGCCTTCTTGGAGCGGACAAAGTCGTAGACGCGGAAGTAGATGAAGAAGATGCCGAAGACGGGACCGACGAAGAGGATGAAGGATTTGACCAGCAGGAAGTACTCAACGCCCTTGCCGAGGCGGATGAAGCAGTCGCGAGCCTTGTGCGAGTACTCGAAGGTGAAGATGTCGAAGAAGGCGGGGGAGACGAGCAGCAGCGGGAACAGCCATATGGTGACGAGGATCAGGGACGTGACGCAGGGACCGAGGAACTTCCGGTACTGGTTCTTGTTGTAGGTGTGGACGACGAACCTGCTGTAGGCGATGGCGGGCTGACCCAGGAACGAGGCTGTGTGGATCCACATGATGACGACGCCGATGGCGCTGCAGGCGCTCCCTGGCGGAGGGTGATTCCGCGCCAAGATCGCGATGTGCAGAGGCAGAAACACGGCGCAGATCCAAAAGTCAATCAAGGCCTGATTGAAGATGAAAATATTGGGCAGGCGATGCAGTTTTCGAGTCAGTGTGATGACGATCAGAATCAGCAGATTCGCAGCTGAGCCGATCAGGGATGTCACAATGAGCACAATCTCCTGCACTAATCCGAACGTACTCAGCGCGGTATTCAGATCCTCATCCTGCCCGTGGATATTTTTGGTCATCATGGCATTGGCCTTGTCCCTGTGCTCGTAATACCAGTCGAGGGACCCGGGGTCCCCGCCCAGGTGCGTCGCGTTGCCGCGCAGCGCCGGCGAGCCGAACGCGTTGAAGAGCAGCATGCTGTGGATGGGCGTGGTGAGCGCGATTGACATGACGCGCTGAATACAGGGAAGAGAACGACGAGGGATAATTGAGGGAATGAAACGCTCTCAGTCAACAGCGGCTTCCTTTTGTCAGGGGAACAACGCCCTTGTGTTCTGCTCCATTTCCTGACATTTGCACAAAAGTTCAAGTCGCGTCGCAGCAGGGAGGAAACAAAACTAAATTTTCGTTTTGACTTTTTAGTTTGGTATTTCACACTTGAAGTGCACAGGTGGAGCCTACTGCAGCCGGATTCTGTATCCAGTACTGTTGCGTTGACAACGTCATTCTGAAAAGACCAAAACAAAGATTGACTTCCGGATCAATTTCGTCCTGGTATCAAACTTTGAAATGTCAACGGCAACAAGTCACATACAACGCAACGTGACTGAAAAATGTTGGAAAAGGAGTCAATGTACGAGCAACGTACGTTTTCACCAAGTTTTCCCGTTCGATTCGTTTATTTTGGAGATTTGGCATCTGAGATTTGATCAGAATCAGAAGATTTGACCGACAGGAAAGCACTTCCGCCCATGTTTTGATCAAGGTCACAAATTTTGGGAACAGTGTTCCTGTGTGTGTGTGTGTGTGTGTGTGTGTGTGTGTGTGTGTGTGTGTGTGTGTTCGCACCAGAAGAAACCCTAAATGAAACGCTTTTCAGAAGTGCGGGTTCGGCCTTCGCACACAAACATTTTCAATCAAACCTTGAACCCCGAATACCTGCAGAACTAGTTCAGAATTATCTGTACTTGGCCAAGCTGTGCCCAACGCAGCGATATGTCGTTCTTACCTGAGTCACGATTCGTTTCACATCTCTCTGGGTGACATTTTACGCGCAGCGCAACTCAGCATTGTACTCGTATCACGCGGCAAGGAATTCGAATTGCAACACTGGTTCTTTGTCGAGAAGCTGCGTATCATAGAAACCGGTTTCTGCTGACGGGATTTTCTGAGGCAAACCAGCTTTGATCTTTCTGCCGCAGGTGAATCACCAGATTTTGGAAGAAAACTCAAGAATGAGCTTGCCAAACGAACCTGTGGGTAAACCGTGAAACCACGCAAATTCGTCATTGCTTGCACTTCGCAGGAACCAACAACGGTGTCTGAGGAAGTGCGATGTTTGACATGTTGCTGACTGCGAGAGGCAAAACTTGTTTCCATGCTTGGAAATAAACTTCCTTTCTGTGCAATCAATTGTTTTGCCTCTGGATATAAATGAGAACAGGTGCAAAGAAGACCTTCATCCCCGAAAAATCTTGAAACTTGGGTACTCACCCACCTTGATGTCTCCAGATCACGCGCAGAAACACGTGAAGATCTCCGGGTGCAACAGCAGAAGTGACGCTGAGACGTGGAGCTGCGACAGCTTCAGTTTCCAGTGGAAGCTCCTTGGCACTGTGAGGCCGAGTGTCCTTGATCAGTGATCACCCTGTTTTGCCTGCTGCTCATGGACCAAGAATGAAAAGACAAAGAAAGAAATCTCCTGGCTGTAGCAGTGCAATGTTGTGGAGGGGTCATGGTGATACTTCATTTGCACGAATGGCAAAATTCCTTTGTTTCGGTCACTCGCGTTGTGTCCAGCTTCACATTCCTCAGAGTGCAGCCATTGCCATGGTTTCCGTGTGGTTCTCACAGAGATAAAGGCCAAGTCACTAATGACTCACGATTACTCCGGGAACTTCCTCTTGCAATTCCCATGGATACCAATTGTATCCAATTTGTTTCTTGTAACACGACAGCGGACAAGACAAAACTTTCAGGCAATCTGGAAAGGTTTACCTGGTGCAAGCTGTCACAGCTGCTTTGGGAGAATGGTTTATCCCACTGCAAAAAAGTAGACAGATATCTTGAACTTTGTGCATGACTGACGTGCAGGTGCCAAGTAGACACTCTCTTTCTCTCTCTCTCTCTCTCTCTCTCTCTCTCTCTCACACACACACACACACACACACACACACACAACAGAAGAAAAGTGTTTACGGTCTGGAAATCGCCGCACACAGCAACTGTGCCAAACACAGAAATCAGGATCTGCATCAAACCAGCGAGATTCTGTGGAAATCCCGGAATCAGACCTCACATCCGCTGGGATCGCACAGATCAGAGGCACAAAGCGCGCACCTAACACAGGAGGAAACCGGCTTTTCGACCTGTGTGACAAAGCAGAGTCAGCATCGACGAAGCCGCCCCGCCCAACGGCCGAGCACACGCACCACAGTGATTAGACAAGGTGGATACGAGACGTTCTTAATTAGTTTTGTCTCAAGGATGTTTCGGAATCGGGTCAGCTCGTCTTGACGATGATGCGATGCACACCTGATACTCGTGTCATCCTCCACGACAGGTTCCAGCCAAACTGGAACACAAGGAACATTGTGTTGGAATGCGAAAAGAACCTGTTGATCTTGTCTCAGTGCCGTCTGTCACAACGTTTGGGGTCCCGTCCATAGGTCTTGTGTCACAGAGTTTGTCAACTGTCGCAGCAACAAAATGGTCAAGGTCAATTCCGAGCGTGCAAGAGTCCGTCGGCAAAACTTGTGTCCAGATCAAGTGATGTGAAGCCAGACAATTGGAAAATAGAAATCGTGTGTACGAGGCAGACACCTCTCGATTGCAGATTGGAGAAAGGCTGCCTCACGAAGTGCTCGAAATTCTGGTTCTTCTGAGGTAATTACTCCGGGCAAGTCGTGCAGAAAATGAAACCAACCACTGAGCAAGACTGAGAAACTTCGAGACGTCACGAAGCGAGCCGGGCTTCACACTTTTGTCATGTACTGCACCAGAAGGTTCAGATGTCAGGAAGCCCTGCGGTGCGCGACACCGTGAGCCGCCAACAGCCTGCAGCTGCATGCACGGTGCAGAGCCGCCTGTGGCTGCGGGCGACACTGACTTCCTCAGCCCTGTCGTGTTTCGATGAGCTGTGCAAAACACAATATGATTTCCGTGTGGGTGGGACACGAGTGAGGAGGGCAATGTTGGACACAGTCAGAAGCTTGAGACTTGGTGTTGGGGCTGTTTCTGGTTGATGTTTGCTCTGCCCGAACGGAACGCCCGTCGACCAAAGCGCACATATTCACAACCCCATAAACGCGGGACGTTCATCACGAACAAAGATCGCCAATTGCTTGTGTTTGCGACAAAGCGGACCAGGCGTGGGTGGAGCAAAGCAGGAGATTGACGAGTGACAGTTGAATTTTTGAATACCAGAAAATCTGAGTTGTTTTTAACACAAACGAAACTCGTTGGGAAACCAGCAAAATGCGTTCGGCGAATCAGTTTGCTGAAAACTTGCATTGTATCTGAGCAGATGGAAATGACAGGTTCGTGCACGAAGCTGCCACTGGGCTGCGATTTTGTGGACACGCTTGAGCGCAGATCAGTGGAAAAATCGTGGATGAACCTCGTGCATTCACAGCGCAGAAGTACGCTCGTACGATACTCGCAGTTCTGTGAAATTCCCTTTCATTCTGAGAATCAATCAACAAGCTTCGAACTAATTGTCAGGGGCGAGGCCACAGCAAGGGGGTCCAGCGATTCATCAAGATGTCAAATGAACTGTGGTTAAATCAATCAACTGGAACCTGGATTATGTCAGGTGCCTGGATACATAAACGTTGAAACAGGGGATGCAGGCTTCAGCTGAGGAGAAACCCTGGTCCGAACTTTGAAAAATTTTCGGGTGGTGAAAAAGGCAAAGAGGAACCGCAGCACCAGGGTCAGGAGAGTCCAGTCCCCCGTAAAATCTTGGCTGACCCCAAACTTTATGACACGTGGGACACACACGTCATATGGTCTGGTCTGTCTCTTTTTTGTCTTTTGATAAGAAAATGGCTCGCACAAGATGTACCCTGATGGTCAGTCACAAAACAGAAGAGAACGAGAGCAAACGTGTGTCAGGTTGCTCAGTTGGGCGCAAGACCGAAGACCGGATCGACCTGCGAAACCTTCATAGTGGTTCCTTCCCATTGGTCAACGCACAAGAAGAACGTTTCGTGAATTTTTTGCATCGTTCCAGTTTACTAAAACGTCCAAGGCTGTGCCAGGGTGTGGCCTTTAAATTTTCTGGGGTCGATTCCAATTCCAGTTCAGTTGCGAATTGTGTGTGCTCGCTACAGAACATTCTGTCATTTCAGTGAACTGCGAGTATTTGAACGAACCTCGCATGAAACAAAACTTGAGGCGTGTCCCTGAATAATATGTCCTTTTGAACAGTTTGTGAACATTTTTCATCAGCTTTCTGGATCACAAATCAAGCGGATCAATTCTCGAATTGTACATTGTTGTGTTTTTGGTTAAAATTGTAAAAATTAACCAGGGTACATACCACGTATCGTTGTTGATTGATCAATTGAGCGACGACTCAGCAATTTATTTAACGAGAGTACACACTGTTGAAAAATTGGATTTACTTTTTGTGTACAAATGTTATTGTTAGAGATCGATTGCACAGAATTTTGAGTCCAGGAGTTAGGCACAGCTCAAAACTTTCATCGATTCTCGCAAAAGCGAACAAAATCTCGGTGCCATTGTACTTGCCTGTCTGGAAGGAAGGAGAGCACACGGCCACCTTGATGCCGAAACTCCAATGATGAGCGAATACGAGGCAGGTCGCAAAAAGAACGAACATATGCGCGTTTTTGTATGAAATTGCGATCGGATTTTGGTCGATCTTTCGAAGCATGATCATTGATTGGTATTGATTATTTT
>JAAUXT010068841.1_pt1 | contig 22766 bp, 25 predicted proteins | sample 7278171 | NCBI WGS metagenome assembly JAAUXT01 (sample SAMN14350112, study PRJNA611818) | marine sediment metagenome | isolation source: surface marine sediment (1.8m) | place: French Polynesia: Moorea | collected 2018-08 | reverse complement strand
TTGGAGCTATACCCGCCATGACCGTCCTCACAGCAATGGTGTTCCTGTTCGCGGTGCGTGGCTACCGCAAACTGTACCACAACAACCACGACTCAGAATATGGTGAGCAAATTGCCCCCCCCCCCCCCTCGTTCGTTGTCTGTCGATCGAGACCAGTGCGCTTCAGGTCACTTGTGTGTTTGTTGTCAACGTGCAGACCCAATCCGAAAGGCAATTTGTGTGATCTCAATTTGGCACGGTCCTGTTCACAGGTTCATTGAAATCGAAGGATTCACCTGTCGCGTGTTTTCACCCACCCCTCAACAAAACTGTCAAGTTTTGACGCAAAGCTGGAATTTGGGGTATTCAGACGAATCCAAATAGTCCACCTCAGGCCGCATTGAGACGCCTTTTACTCGTGTCTTTGGTTGACACGTGAGAGTCCCAGTTTTGCGGTTGAAACAATACCTGTTTTGATGATTGTGGACAAGATAATGTCAGAAATAGTGCCTTGGTAGGAGACCACTTGTCATGTGACGGAACTGTGTCTGGTGATGGTTTCGCTTTTGTCGGCACTCTCGTTTGTTTCACAGCTGTGTCAGGCACTTGCCTTTTGGTGGGTTGTTTGCGACTGGATCCTGACAAGTGTTGGCGCCCAAGCTCGGCAAACGCAAAATGTTTTGCGAATCAGAACCAATTTGAGTCACAAAGTGCTGTTTATCGTATCAGGTGTCATTCATTTGAAGATGACGCAGTGGTTGCAAAGATCACGACCAGTCACCTTTTCGGTGCGTGGTGTTTCACGGCGCCGAATCTGGGACGCGTTGGAGGCGACGTCCCTCAAGAACGGGCAGTGGGGGCGATCTCAATTTGAAAAGACTGAACTGGGAAAATGAACGCATGTCGGTCAAAAGCTTTTCAGCGTGGACAGGAGGGGTAGCAAGGCCCGAACACCCCCCTCTCCATATCTGACCCTGAGGATGCCTCGTATACGTATTGTTGCAAGCAGAAACCATTCAATTTCGTGTTGAAGGAGAAAGAAGCAAATTGCAGTTTTGTTTTAAAGGGTCCTATGGAACCACAAAACATGCAAGTTTGCATGTTCGCAGTCGCGCCTGGCTTGCTGTAACATTTGCAATTGTGTGGATTTTGTTGCGTCTTGATTCTACATTGAGGTGACCTCTTGCCTGTCATTTGTCTTTTCAGGCTGGTGGTTCATCGGTGTGACGGTTATGGCCTTCATCCTCTTCACAGATTGTCTTATTTACTGGATCCATCGATTTGCCCATCACAGAAGCGTCTACAAGCACATGCACAAAGCTCATCACACCTGGAAGGTGAGCTAAAATGGAAGGACACTTCATGCAACAACCCTCGCAATTCCCCAAAAGGTCATCGCACAAAAAGTGAGAAAAGAAACGTGAATGGCAGTACTGTCCGGGTTGATGTCTCGAGAAAGGTCCTCTTTCTTCCCGATATCAGATAATTGTCTGAAATACAGTCGGCACAGTGCTCATTTTTGGCCAGTTGGAGTGCAGACCATTTTTGTTTCAAAGCATCACGCCTGTTCCTTTTTTGTTGTGTTTTGTTTGTTTTGTTGGGATTATTGTTTCAAATATTTGGCGTGCTTTGCACAGTCAAGTTTAGTTGACTGACTTCGACATGAAGTGAGCACAGATTGAAAACTTTTTTGTTTGGTTGACCCTTACTCTCCAGAGCCGATCTCTGCTGAGAAAGAACTTTGTCCAGACCATTTTGACACACATACACGCGCGCGCACGTACACACAGACACACGCCTGTTTCGTTGATGCGTTCGTATGAAAAGGGGGTGGTACTCGTTTGTGTGTTTTGTAGTGTTGTGTTGAACAAGCACCTCATGTCGTTATTTCCAGGTTCCTACGCCGTACGCGAGTCATGCGTTTCACCCGCTGGACGGCTTTCTGCAGAGCTGTCCCTACCACCTGTACGTCTTTCTCTTCCCCATGCACAAGTTCACATACCTGTTGCTCTACGTCCTCGTCAACTTCTGGACCGTCTCCATCCACGATGGGGACTTCCGGGTGCCCAAGATTCTTCAGCCGTTCATCAACGGATCTGCGCATCACACTGATCACCACGTGAGTTGGAGTCCGACTAACGCTGCACGACCTTTTTGCGTCAAAGCGACGGTTTTGAACCTGTTGGTAGGAAATTTGTCAACCAACGAAGGCGACCATTGCTCTCAGGCTGAATTTTTCTCAAAACAGGCGTTTTATAACTGCAACTACGGACAGTACCTGACTCTGTGGGACCGGATCGGCAGCTCCTTCCGCAGTCCGAGCAGCTACGAGGGGAAAGGGCCGAAGGACGAGGTGAAACGGCGCAGCTCCCTGAAGGACGCAGCATCACAAAACGGACTGACGTCACAAAACGGCGCCGCGTCAGCGAGCAACGGGAAAAAGTCGGATTGAACATTTGTGGATATTCGTCAGAAGAGGCTGCTGTAAAAAATTACTTCTGTCAGCTGTGATAATGCTGCAGATATATTCTGTAGTACTTCTACATGTGAAAATAAATGTCACGAGCTTGTGATTTTCAGACGCACTGCTTTGTGAATACTCGAATGAAAGAAAATCAGTTTCAGCTTGTGCTTTGTTGTAATGCAGGTATTTTGGCTGCCGGTATCTCTTTTCAAAATTTTTTGTCCCGTGTAGAGGGAAGAGAAGACTCTGAAAAGTTTTGAAAATCCAGACAATGACGTGACAAAGTGAAGCATGCACAACTCGGAAGAAGTCAGGCTTTGGGTTCCCTGGAAAAGGGTTTGACCCTTGTTCTGATTGGCCCAACCTCAGGCAATTTATAAGCAAAGTGTGGAAAGTAGAACATGCACATGTGGTTAATACCAGGCCAGTGGGTTCACTGTTCTCTCGGGCAACAATCCTGTACACATCAGGTTTTGCTCTGAGGTACAGTTCTGAGGATCTGGCAAAAAAATGTATTCTTGTCCAAATGCTGGTGCTGTGATGATGCCCCATGCTTTTCAACACAACTGAATGTGAAGCACATTTGACATGAAAAAGCTGACAATAATGTGTGCTCCACTTTCACCTCAGTCAGAACTTCACTGCAGGAGTTTTGTATTTAACTTGAGGTGAAAAGCAAATGCAAAATAGTTAAACCCTGGAAAGAACCTGCATTTCACCTCATTAAAAAAAATAAATTTATCTCAAAGTTTTGAAGCATGCAGTCCAGCTCTGCTAATGGGACATGCACTTATTGTAGTCATGCCATCAGCCTGTATGTATGTGGTCACTTTTGGTTCAGTTACCATCACAAAAATTCACCAGGATGATTTTTGGGCCATTTCAACCAACTTTCATTTTGGGCCATGGTTCAGTTGCCCTTGGTTCAGTAACCCAGGAGGAGTTGTAACTGAACTGTCACAAAAATTCACCAGGACAATTTTTAGGCCATTTTGAGCAACTTTCATTTTTGGGCCATGGTTCAATTACACCCCCTCCTCATGGCCAATTGAACTGGCCAACTGAACTGTGGTCAGAGCTTAGAGCTTGGAGATGGCCCATAGGACACCACACACTTTTTAGTCAAAAGCCTTCTTGTTGATGTGAAGCAAGTTTCAGTTTTGGTGAAACATTCTTGCCTTGGGTGAAACAAATATCTGCTTGAGGCACAGATTCAATCTGAGATTAGTAAACCCAGTATTGGGGGAGGGTTGGTTTTGCTTGTTTTGGAAATGAAAAAAATCTCTTCACTTCAGAATGTCACTGCAAAAATCTTTGAATCAAAAACCTTTGTTTCACCAAAATAAAATACCTGTCAGATGAAGAGCAAAATTCTGTTGATTGTGAGGAAAAAATGAACATTCATACAAATTTTTCAATGTCAGCATGCTGTCTGGAGTTTGTTTGCCAATATTTCTGTAATCAGCAGCAAAAGTTGTGTTTCCGCAATCAGAAACTTTTTCACTTCAAAAATCACTGACTGCATGCATGCAGAATGTTGGGTCTCAACACAAATTGCAGGCCAACCTGTGTGGTTGTACTCCAATGTAGTGTAAGCACCCATGGAATGTGGAAAGATAATGACAAATGGGCAAGCTGTAATCCTGTTGTGGAAAATAAAGTGTGTAAACAAATGAGTATTCTCAAGTGATTGATAAGTAATTCACAGGGAGTAACAAGCCCATTTTTGATGGGGTCTCAAGGAGTTCCAGGACAGTATCTGGGATGCAGAAACTGGTTGAATGATTGACAACAGATGGTCAGTGAGGCATGAGTAGATTGTTGATGGGCACTCAGGTGCAAGAAAATGAAGATTGTGCTGTACAAAGTCAATCTGCAATCAGCTGTTGGGTGTGCTGCACAGACAAATTGATCAATCTCCATTGATTGTACCTCTCTCATGAGTGGTGCTGCACACACCATGGAACATCTCCTGGAACAGTGCAATGCCATCAAATTTGGAGTGAGATCAGGGTGCAGCCATGTCAAGATCCTGGGTGTTCCACTGGCACAAAACCTTCAGAGAAGACATCCAGCTTCCACTGATAGATGCACCCAGATGTGGGAGTCCTTATTCTGTGTGCTTACCAGGCAACATTCTCAAGGTCAGGCAGATGGTGGAAGCTGACAGAAGAGTCACTTTGGGAAGGATTTCATATCTCCTTGATCTGTTGATGGGTTCAGTACAAGCCATCATGTGCAAGGATTTGAAGGTGCAATGGGTCACCACAAGGTTTGTCCCCAGAATCTTGACAGATGAGCAGTTGGCCACACAGAAAGACACCTGCCAGTGCAATCTGAGCAGAATCCCAAGATGTTGGAGACTGTCATTGCTGGTGATGAAACATGGCTCTCATGTTTTGAGCCTGAATCCTAGCAGAGCAGCTCCCAATGGTTGTCAACAGACAACCCCTGACCATGCAAGAGCTGCACCACCCACACTGCCAGGAAGACAATGATGACCACATTCTTCAATCACAAAGGAGTCATTGAGTTCATGGCCAAAGGAACAACCATCAATGCCACAGCTTGCAGAACAGTGCTTGCTCATCTCCATGAGAAAAAATGTTACAAGGGGCCTGAGTTCTGGAGGTCTGGTTTCCTGATTTTGCATGACAGTGCTAAGCCTCACACCACTCATGGAACTGCTGTCACCAGTATTATGGAAACAGACATGGATACCCTTGGCCACCCACCTTGCAGTCCTGACCTTGCACCCTGTGACTTCTTCCTGTTTCCACACTTGAAAAGGCAGTTGAGAGGGCACAGGTTCAGGACTGTCCAATAGTTCCATGCCATGCAGCTGTTGTGAACACATTGACAAACTGCATCCACAAAGATCTGCTCAAGAAGTGCAAACTGGATGACCTCCCCAAATGTTTGCAGAAATGTGTTGACTGCTCTGGTCAGTACTTTGTGGGAGTCAAGAACTTGCGAACCCCATCTGTGCAGCCACAAACAAGTTCTGATGATAATGAAGACAGTGGAGACTCACTCAGTGACACTGACATTTGAAACAGTTTTGTGATTTCACCCTGAAGATAGGTCTTTTGCATGGTCTTCTACTAACTGGAGTTTTTGAGTTGATCACCAGTGCAGTACCAAACTGGTACACACTCAATGTTTACCTGTTTTACACTTTAGTTGACCCAAATTGTCTCCAGTAAAGTCTAACAAAATGGCACAGTTGAGTCTGTCTTTGTCACTGAGAAATGGGTACTGTCCTGGAACTCCATGAGACCCCCTCATAGAAGTCATAGGGTGTAGAAGTAGAAGGTCCTGGATGAAAGGTGAGGGAAGCTGGAGTACAGTTGCGCAGAGTACAGAGCCATGGTGCATGGATGAAGACCAACCATTGTCCTGTAGTTGTCAGACCTGGTACTGTGATCTTGCTTTCTGAGTGACAAGTCCAGCAATAGAGGACAGTTCCTGTGACTGAAAACACTGATTTGCACATGTACTCTGCAGACTTCAGAGGATAGAACAGTAGTTGCAGTTTCACACACAAATGAGCATGTCTCACAGGTCATTTGTTGCAGAAGCCCTTACCATGCTGACTGGTCTATAAGAGCCCATACCATGTTGTTTTGGTCCACAAGAATTTTCATACACCCTGCTGTTTGGGTCTGTAAGAACCCATAGCATGCTGCTTAGTCCTTGTGTATTTGCACATACTGTGCTGTTTGTTCCATAAGAATTTGTGTATACCCTGCTGTTTGGTCTGTCTGGGCCCACACTATGCCACTTAGTCCCTTTTAAGAATTTGTGCATGCTGTGCTGTTTTGCCCACATGAAACCATCAGTGCCTCCCTGTTGATTTACGAGCACCAGAAATCCTTTCAGTGCCCCAATGGGTGGGGGGTTGGGGGTGAAGTCATGTGATGGATGTACACACACACACACACACACACACACACACTGACAACAACAGTTGCATTTCCACAACCAAAAACAGGCCAGAAAAATATATTCTGGGGACCCAGAATGGACAGAACTACGGAGAAAATTGCAGTCTGCATCTGCAAACCCCATATCAAGGCGAGAAATTGTGGCCCAGAAAAGCACTGCAGTCCAACCCACATTTTGAGCAAGGAGACTGGCTCTCCTTGAATCTGTTCACAGAGGTTCCCACAGGCAACAGTGTCTTCTTTGAAGCACAAGGGCCAGTGTTGGAGAGCCAGCCAGTAGTCAAGGCTCGATTCTCACCACAACAGTCAGGAACAGGGGACAGAAGTCTTGTCTCTGAAGGCAAAAGGTATGGAGAAAGTTTCTCATATTGAACTCTCTCAATTCAGTGAGGGATGGCAAGCTTCGCAAACCACCACTGCATTGGCCATCAAGAAGAGAACACATGTAATTGAATGACCAATGCAGTAAGAGGGATGTTTTGAATGTTTGTTGTCTGTGAGTACACCTGACATGAGTTCATAAGAGAAATGAATTCCTCTTCTGGCTACCATGCATCTTTGTTGGCCATTATCTGATGTCAGTTTCACATGTGTGGCTCCAATGGCTCCCTCTGTCATTGAGGTGAATGGCACAAATGCTACCTGGTGATGACATCTGTGAAGGTCAGTTTGTGTGGGGACACAAAAGAGACAACGTGTTTTTGCAGAGTTTGCTTTATCACAGAAGTGCTTTCCATTTTCAGCACAATTGGTCACTCATGAGTGTTTCTCATGAAAGCAGGAAGAGGTGAGCCAGCTCAGCATGGGTGGTGGATTATAAGGCATTTGACAGAAGTGGAACAACAGAAATGGACTTGGATTCATCCAAAAATGGCAACCAGTGGTGGTAATGAGTCAGCTGAACTTTCAGATTCTCATTCAGAATCAGGCTCAGGGTCAGTAAACATGGTTGTTTCAAAGCCAGATGAATCTGGTGATGGGTCTGAGGAAATGTTCAATGATGAGCAAGAAGCAGAGGAAACTCAACAGTTGCCAAAAACCAGCAGTTCTGGTAGTGGGCATAAACATGATAAACATGATAACTCAGAGAAATGTAACAAGAGGCGAAGCAAGAAATCAGTTCCCAAGGGGAAATTGAAGCTGCCAAAACAGGGGTCTTCAAAGGATTCAAAGAAACAGAAACACCTGGATGAAATCCTGGCTTTGGATGCAGCCAAATTGTCAGAAGAGGGTTTCCTGGTGTACAAGGTGACAAAAGAGCATAAATTCATGATTGAACTGGAAGCAGAGAAAAAGAAGCAAGCAGTGTGGAAACACATGGAAAAGGAGATGCACAACCTTGAGAAAGAGCTGGAAGCCAGACACAAACATGAACTAGAACTGTTGGACAGTGACAAGCATTAAGAGGAACAAGAAGATCAAGTAATTGTGTCTTGCAAGGTATCAGCAAAACATGGACAGTCCAAAGGTCATCACAAATGTTCTTGTGCAATGCATGAGGAGGACAATCTGAAAGTGCTCCAGGATGACAAGTTCCATCACATGGGTCATTGTGGCAGAGGAGAAAGACATTTGAGGGACATGAGATCTCTGGGAGGAGCAGCCAGATGAGGCAGTGCATTGATGAGCCATCCAACACTGCAGTAGCTTGCTGCATGGTCACTACCAGTGTGAACTGTATGCAGTGAGCATCAAAAGATATGGTACTCATGATTTTCAAGGTCAAGATCAGGTAGTAGATCTAAAAGCACATCACCACTTGAATCAGGCATGTTTGATTGTCCCACACAGGACATAAAACAAAAGTTGGTGTGGCCCCAGCAGAACCTGAGGTATGCATTCCTCCAAGATGGTGTGTCATTCCACCAACTTACCTTTGCACATCTAGTTGCAGGAGAGGCTGTGACTCTGTAACAAACTAAGCATCCTCTTGAATGGAAAGGTCACTTGCACCTCATGGAATGCATCATGTATTGGATCTTTAGAGGCACCGTTTGGAATCAAATCTGAGGCCTTTATGCTGCTGTGTTGCATGGTGTTGAAGCTCAAGAACTTGATTGGGTTGATGAGTGGAGCAGCATGGAGTTGATGATGATCAACAAACCGGATAGCAATGCTGCTGTGAAACCAGACAGGGGTAAAAAAGAGAGGAAGAAACCTGTGCAAGGTACCAAGCATGAGGCCAAAAAGGATGACAGCAAGGTGGGAAAGATGTGGTTCTGTAGGGACTTTAACACCCAACTAGGGTGTACCTTGCAGGCCCACACACAAGGTCTTTGATGCCTTCAGGGTGGAACATGAAGTGCAACACATTTGCAGCATGTGTTTGTGGGTCAAGAAGACCAAGAATGACCACTCAGCAGTGTCAGATGAGTGTCCCAATCAAAAACCAACAGCATGACTAGACACAGAATGCATGAGCACTCATGTTAAGATGTCAGAATCTCCCAAAGATTGGGGCACAGATTTGGTAAATTCAGATAACAGTCCTGAGGGTTGTTAAGTCCTGTCCAGGCCAAGGTATTGTTCAACAGAAGCCCCACTGCTGTCATGGGAAACAGAGTGACTCATGAAAGAGTTTTCGTATGAGGGTGGCCAAGTTTAACCTGGATATGATGCAGGCAGTTTGATCCTGGAGATGAATCAGGTATTATCTGTTGATGACAGCTGATTGTTTGACACCATTGAAACTGTCAGAAGTTGAGGGATGCCGAACCACTTTGGAGCATGGATTCCCCTGCAGACAGGGTGGCAGCTGGATGTGTTTTCCCAGATGTTGAACACTTTCCTGGACTGGGAAATCATGTAATGGCTAACTTTTGGTTGGCCAATAAATATTGCAGTTGTGGGTGACTTGTGACAGATCAAGTACACACATGGGGGTGCAACTGCCATTCTAGAATTGATAGATGTGTACTTGGCAAAGGAAAAGGCATTGGGAGCCTTGCTGGGACCAGTATCTGACCATCCATTGGGAACAGAGCAGCACTCAGTCCATTGAATGCATGATGGCACCCTGGGGAGCCTGACCAGTTGTGGGTCATTTTGGATCTTTCCTTCCCCCAGGGTAGAGCAGTGAATGACAGCATCAACATAAAGCAGTACCTGGGTCAGGACTTTGCACTGCACTATCCCATGGTTGATCACCTCACAGCCAGAGTAGCCACACTGTGGACAACATGTTACATGTACAAGCATGATCTTGCATGCCATTTCCACCAAATCCTGGTTGACCTGGGTGATGTTTCGTATCTGGGATTCACTTGGTGCAACCAAGTTTACTTCAGTAAGGAATTCCCAATGGGAATTCATTCAGCCTGCCTCAGAGAATCACAAATGGCATTGTTCATTGCATGGAGACATTGGGGCTTTGGGTCATCAATTACATATATCACTTTCTTGGAGCTGAGGATGGGCTTGAGAGACTGGTACTCTTGCAGAAGATTGCATGACATGTCAATTAGACCTCACATGTTGAGGTCCTGGCATATACAACATTGCTTCTGGGATTCTTCCTGCTTCTCAGACATTCAAATTTAGTGCCAGAATCTCAAAAACAGGTGTGCACATTCCAAGGTTTATGTGATGTGGACTTGCAATTGGGAAAGAACCTTGTGGTCATTTCTATGTCATGGTCAAAAACCATTCAATTTTGTGAGAAGGTCTTGCAATTGCCAATGTTGCCAGTCCCTGCAAAACCCAACTTTTGTCCCATCTTGTGGATCAATCTGGCCAAGTCTGGACACCATAAGACTGAGCTGCCCTTGTTTAACGTTCAGGGGAAAATTTTGACAGCACTGCAGCTGCAGGGTTGGATGAAAACTTGGCTGACTCAAGCCAGGGTACCAAACACAAAATGTTTCACACTGCACAGCCTGAGGAAGGGTGGTGCCTCTTGGGCATATCTGGTGGGACTGCCATCCCAGCACATAAAACTTCTTGGTGGTTGAACATCAGCAGCATACACTCATTACCTGGACCACAATCTAGACATGAGGTTGGACACAATGTGACAATTCACTTTGGCACTCTGATTGTAGGACAGGAGCGGGGCTTGTCCAAGAATGTGTCCTCACATGGTTGAGATACCAGCTCATCTTCAGCCAGAAACACTGCCTCCAGTGACAGGTACCTGGTCTTGGCAGACCCCACATTGGATAACTGGCCAGTGCAGGACCCCTAATATGCTGTGGTTCAGCTGGGGGTGATACTCTCCTGGTAATCTGCCAAAAGATTTGTGATGGTCACATTTGTGTCAACAGAGATCAGGTGATCCTGTTTGTGGGGGTGCTGCAGGCTCATCAAAAGGACTGAGATACTCCAATGGAACAAATATGTCACCTCATAAAAATGCTTGTGACAACCTGCAGATCAGCAAGTCTTTTGTGTTTGTCTGCTGCCTCGCTCAGTTGCATATGATGCAGAGATGCATCACCTCAATCATTTCAATTCCATGTTGAAGCATGTGGTCTTGCATGCCTGAACAAGGGGAGACAGTGTTTGGTACATCAATCTGGAGATACACTTCCTGCAACACAGGGTTTCAGTTCCCAATAATTTTGTGATCAATGTTGGTGACCAAGTTGTTGACTCAGAAGATGAACATGATGAATCTGATCAAGTTTGGAAATGTTATAAGAATCATGCACAGCGCAGTGAAGACCCATTTGGGCTCAGACACATGATCAAATGAGTTGACTTGTTGAAAACTTTGTTTGCTCAATTTATGTCCACATGCCAATCTGGTTGTTGTTTTGGCACAGTAGATGCTGGTTGGTTTTTTGGTGCATAGAATAAGAAAGTTGGAAAATTTGAAGTTTGACTGTTCAGCAGTTGTCAAGTTGAGATGGTTGTCTCTTGGTTTGTAGTGAATAAATTGAGCCAAATGATTTGAGTTGTGAGTCATTTGGCTCAAATGGTTCCCTCTGTCATTCAGGTGAATGGCACAAATGCAACCTGGTGATGATGTCTGTGAAGGTCAGTTTGTGTGGGGACATGAAAGAGACCTGCCCACCACACCCTTTCAATGTCAGGGGGGTTCTGTATCACATAGAATTGCTTTGCATAACTGTATGTTGACATGTACTGTGTATTTTACTTTTGAGATCTTCTGTTTGACGGCACATAGAATGAGAAAGTTGGAAATTTTGAAGTTTGACTGTTCAGCAGTTGTCAAGTTGAGACAGTTGTCTCTTGGCTTGTGGTGAATAAATTGAGCCAAATAAAGCAAGTTGTGAGTCATTTAGTGAGCACTTCTATTTTGTGCGCAGAATGGTACACATGCAGTGTGAACCCACAAATCCAAATTGGAACTTATCCATGATAGAACCTTGAATGAATCTTTTCAGAGAAATGGAACACCTGCACTGCTTCTTGTTTAGCACTGCGAGATGGTGTGTACAGAGGAAGGAACATTCTCAAATACATTTGAGAACACCTTCCGAAATTCCATTGGGAAGTTTTGAACGTTGCTTATCAGACAAGACATCATGAGACATTCATGATAAGGACAAGTGTGTTTGGTTCTTAAATAAATGTCACGTCATTTTTTGAAACACTTTCAAGTCGCATTCATTTGGCTGACGGGAAACATGGGCAGCACAAGTCGGCTGTTGTCGTGCCAGTGCCCTTGCGGTAATTCGGACCCGGTGAAATTCTTGAGATATGAAGACGAGCTTGGTGCGCGATGCCAGGTTGGTGCGCTTGTCTTGAGCTTCAGTAGATCTGTACGAGCTTTGTTCTTTCATTTGCGAAAGACTGGTTGGTTTGGGTATCATGCACTGGTTTGGGATGACACGCCTTCCGTTGTCCGTTCCGTGGTTTCCCAGTGATGCAGCTCTGGGTCGGCACACAAGGAAGACACATGAGTCCGGATTCGTAATTTTTCTTGTTTTTGTTCAGGAGTGTGAGACTGAATATCTCCCGAGAGAATTTGACGTTGACGATACTGCAACATCTTTGCGATTGGGTCCGTGCGAATTCTTCCGAAGTGCGCAAGAGCATGATTTCAGCGCTGCAAACGTGCACATGGTGAGATTGTCAGCTGGATTTGCTTGTTGGTTTACCAATGGGACAAAGATATCAAACTTGAATTCTCAAGCGATCAAACTTTTCAATCTAAAGTTTTTTTGACCAGGTACATCCCAAGAAGACCAAGATCGAAAACTATGCGTACATTGAAGATTTTCTGAAGCCAGGAGACCACATCGCCAGAGAGGCAACAACGCTGGGAGTGACAAAATATTGGCACCACAGTATCGTTGTTGGCTGCAGAGGTGAGGTCAGGAGAGAAATTAGACTATTTTCAAAAGGAATTCAGCACACAACATCTTTTATGCAGCAACCACTGGTGCATTTATCTTTTCCCGAGCATTGTGAATGGGCTTTGACAAATCTACAGAATTGACACAGTAAGAAAATGCTTTTGTCTGATCGTTTGTGCCCCGTTTCTCTTTTAGGTACCGTTCTCGACCTGATCCATTGGAACAAGGACAAAGCGGGGAATGCGTGCATTCTGAACGAAAAACAAGACGCCAGGGATCTGAAGGGGGACCTCTACAGGATGCACTATGATGAAGAAACGCTAAAACAGAATCCCCCGGAGCTGGTTCTGGCCCGGGCCAGGTCAAGGCTGTCTGAGGTTGGGTACAAGGTCATGACAAATAATTGCGAGCATTTTGCAACGTTTTGCAAACTGGGAGGGTCAAAGAGCCAACAGGTCACTTGGCTGAAAGCAAAGCTGATTCCGTTTGTGAGCAATGTTTTGGCACATGGTGCAACACATGTGGCAAGAGGAATGGCAGAAGCCGTTCGCAATGGCATCAAAATAAGTATTTTTCAATCAGTTTCGTCAGAGGGTATTGAAAAGATCGTTGCAGGTTCAAACTGGGTGGGCGCAGGTCTGGTTGTTGTGATTGAAGGGGTTGTTTGCGCCTGGGACATCAACAAACTGCGCAAGTCGAGACTTTCGGGTGACATCAGTTTCAAAGAGTTTGTTGAAAAAAGCGTGCAACGGGTTACCGAGGGTCTCGCGGCGGCTGGTTTCACAATCGGTGTGTCACTGGGTGGTGCAACGCTGGGTGGAAAGATTGGTGGGATGATTGGAACAGCATTATTCCCCGGAATCGGGACCGGAGCTGGTATCTTGATTGGTGGCATCCTTGGAGGTGTCTTTGGAGGTGTGGTTGGCAGGTCCGCGGGCCTTTATCTTGGGGGTGTTCTCGGGAAAGGTGTGGCAAGCAAAATTGAGAAAGATGACAGAGTTGTGGCGGATATTGATGTTGAGGCCGGGGACCACATCATCACATACGGCAATTTCTTCCACCAGCGATGCCATGCTCTGGTCACCGATGTGGACAAGAAGAAAGGCTCCGTCTCTCTCATAAGAAACACGTACGACAAAGGTGTTATGAGAGAGACAATTTACAATGAAAAATTCATCAAAGATCGCATTTCAAAAGTAGAGTGGAAGGGATTCAACACTTACACTACAAAAGAAGCGATTGACCGAGCTGAGTCGAAGTTGGGATGTCGCGAGTACCGCTGGCCGTCAAACGATTGCAAGGCGTTCGTTGAGTGGTGCAAGTACAAAACCGAGGAGACACCAAGCGCGAAGAAAAATGAGTGAAGTTATGGAACATCTGTTGATGTGAAGAGAAAAATGCAGCCGCACTGGTTTACGCTTGTGATTCCTAAGTTCTGCATGTGCTCGAATCTGAAGAATAATATTTTGTGATTTTGAATGCACGCATCCGCGGTTTCTTGCACCGGCCAACGTTGACGCTTTTGGTGATGTGTGGTATCACAAAAAACAAATATAATTGAAGGCAATATCTGCATGCTCCTGTCATGAACAAGCACATATGTGTTTGTCCATTTATCCGAGTGGAGGTTGTCGCGAGATTTCGTTGCATTTGTTCATTGTCGAAGTCATGTGTAGATTGGAAATTTGACCTGACTTGAGAAAGTTCAAATTGTTTCTTGTTTTGTTTTCCATGAACAAATTGTGCATGGCATCTTGAGCTGGAAAGGACTCAGACTCTTGGTGAAGGTGAGTCCACACAGCGCTCCGCCAACTGCGTCAGCTGTGGGCACATGGAATCACCAAAAAATAAACATGGAATCACCTTCACGTCTGGGTCAACCCTTGCAACCTTCGATGCAATTAATGCAAGCGCGGTTCCTCAAATAACAAGCGCATATGGATGCTTGGTGGGTGGCGTGCGCTGACCCCACACATGGTTCGTGTGATTGCTTTTCGTTTTGGTGTGTTTGCCTTGAATTGCTTTTCTTAATTGACGACGTTGTTGCTTGCGACAGTCAATATAAACTGCGAAAAAAAGAACAAACAACTGAAATATTGTTCAACAGTGTATTCTGTGGCAAAACACAACCATATACATATTCAAGAATTGATAAAACATGCACACGGCTGCGAGCAATGTACTTGTTGGATTGACACTTTTGCGTTTTGAAATAAAAACCTCGTTCGGTCCGTGTTGTTGACAGCACGATGTCCCTTATTCCAGCGTCTGCGACAATGACAGTGGTAAAAACATACGTAATTGGGCCGATTCGAAGCCAGGGTGAATGCCTGTTTGTCTGCGTGGTCGCGTTCAGAAGCAGAACAATTCACGCAGTGCCCTCTGAGTCAGAACCATCGTACCAGACTGAACTTCCCTGCTCGTCCGGAGAAGGTGGTTCGGGTTTGTCGGTGTCATCTGAGTCAAGTGGAACGTACCATTTGTGGGTCGGTTTCACAATGTACTCGTTCCAGGCCTGGTAGAGAGGCATGCCAAAGATACACCACTCCACGAAGTGCTTACAGTTGTTATATCGCAAGCTATAAGCTTTCTTGCACAGTTCTTGTCTTGCCTTGCCAATCGTTTCCTCAACAGGAAGAACAGCGTATCCCTTGACGTTCACTTTGTACAGTGGTGTTGCGAAGTCAATCGTTTCTTCCAGGATACCCTTTCTGTATGAGTTCCTGACGATGGTGATTTTGTCGTTTTGGGAATCAATGTGTGTCACCAAGGCGTGGCATCTTGGGTGAATCAGGGTTTTGTACCTGACGATGTGATCTCCGACCGACAGCGTGTCAATGGAGGTGATTGCCTTGTCGTCAATTCTCATCGCACTGGCCAAGGCCTTGCCTATCAGGTTTCCGAGGGTCTGACCAACAAGCCTTCCGGTCAGACCAACAACAGCCCCTCCAACAATACCCCCTATGAAGATGCCGACAGATGTTCCCAGACCAGGACAAGCTATGGTGCCAATGGTTCCACCCACGTAGGCTCCCAACAAAGATCCTCCAATGCTGAACCCTGCGCTCAAAAACGCCTCGGTTAATCTGGCTGTGACTCGCTGAAGGAACTCCTTGCAGCCATGTTTGCTCTCTTTTCTGGCCTTGTACAGTTTGTGGATGTCAAAGATGCAGAAGCCCCCTTCAACGACAATGATAAAGCCAGTCCCCACCCACGATAGCCCTTGGACAATTTTTTCCAGTGAAGTGGGAACTGTGATCAAACCCATTTCGAAACTGTTGTGAACAGCGACAAAAGTGCTTCTCATCGCTCCTCTGATGAGACTCACGACAGATCCTTTCAGCAACATAGTCAGAATCTTCCCGTGGGCGTCAGTTGCTTGGCTGTTGCTCAAGCCCTGTTTGCAGAAAGACGCAAAAGCTTCACAGCTGGCAGTGCAGGAGCAGTGACCAATGTGCCCCAGTCTCATTCTAGCTCTGGCCAACACTAACTTGGTGGAGTTCAGATCCTGTATCTTCCTGCCATAGTCAATCCTGAACAGTTTTCCTGCAGCCTCTGTGACGTCGAGCCATTCTTCCTTGATATTGACCCTCTTGAAGACGCCGTCTTTGTCCCAGTGAATGAGTCGTAACCGCGTCTCGTGCACCTCAGATACAATTGAGTGCTGCCACACAGCCTGAAACAATCTTGTGTTCCGAAGGAACACTTCCTTGTAAAGGAAAGCAAAACAATTTTTCTTGTTGAAGTCACCGTTTGATGTGTGCGATGTTCGAGCACTCGGTGTTCTCAATTGATTTTTGTCGCACAGTTCGAGTAAGTTCCTAATTGACAAACATTTCGTGAAATATGCTGACCTTTGGTCTCTCCCAAACGATGTGGTCGCCAGTTTGCAAGCAGTCATTGAGTGAACTTGAGGTGGATACGGGTATTTGGGTCCTTTCTGCTTGAGACTGGAACAAAAATCGTTGTTGCTTCCGTGGCTCTGATGCGAACTATGAGACTCATCAGAGGAACAAACATAACGCAGAACATCAAGTGTCACCTGCTCTCTGTCGGAACTATGTGGTTGTTCGAGAATGTCTGGGCTCACACCAGGCACCGGAACATCGTAGACACCAAGTCGTTTGAATCTTTCTCCGTCGTTGGTGCCGTGTCGCCTGGAGGCATGAGGCCTGCTGGGGGCACCTTCGCACTCAAACTCCTCCAACAGCACCTCCTGCTCGCACTTCTGCAAGTCGGTGGAGGAAACGACTGAGGTCCAGTTCCAAAGCAGGCAGGCTTCCCCAATCCCTCCGAAAATTAGTTCAGCCCTTCCTGTGTCTGTTAGTTTTCCCCACATTTTGTGAACAAGGCAAATCTCGTCTTGGTCAGATCCTGGGTCGGCCCTTGGGTGAATCTCGTTTGATCTGCGTGCTCTGCAGGGCCGACTCAATCCCACACCCGAAAACAAGCACGAAATTTGTGCGCTATTCAGCGCGAAATGAGGTGTGTGGAGTTTTGTTTTGAAGGCTTAATTATCTTGGTGAGTCTTGATGACCCTCACCTGTTGTTCTGTGAGGAAATACGAGTATTTGGGCCTTTTCCCAACATCAGACAAGGTCAATGAAGAAGATTGCATTCCTTTTCATTCTCAAGAAAGTGACAACAAATTTTCGCTTGAAACTGGAACAGACGAACACCCATATTGCCACCGTTCACAAAGGGATGCTTACCAAACAGAACCCTCCCAATTGCTCTTCTTCAGTCACGTACTTGAAGAAACTATTTTGATCCTTGTTTCCACAAATGCACTGGTCCAACCAGTTTCCCGCTCTGGACAAATCTTCCGTATCCTAAAAATGTGGAAACATGATCGAAGTCGTCATTTGTCACATGTATCCATGCATTTGCTTTCTGCCACTCAATCCTTTGTGATTCTTCTGTTGATGATTGACACAAAACCAGCAAAAATCTTCACTCACTCATTCGCGCACTCACTTGCTCACGGAGTATACTCACCTGCTGTACGCTCGCTCACTCACTCACTCACTCACTCACTCACTCACTCACTCACTCACTCACTCACTCACTCCTGTGCACTGACGAACACACACAAACACACACACACACACACACACACACACACACATGCACACTCACTCGCTCATGCCATGGCGTAATATTTTGTGATCGGAGGAGCTTGATTCAGGCAAAGGGTACGCACGCATGCATGCATTCGACACAATTGTTTTTATAACTTACGAGGCATGTTTTTTTATATTCCCGTTGTTTCGCCGATAGGACCAGGAATTTGCCAACGATAATTGCCAAACTTTTGATGCCAACAACCAACTTGTCAACAACACCAACAAGAACATTAAAGAAGTGAAAACTGCAGGTAAATGTTGTGAAAAAGTTCAGTGAAAACTGCCATGCATTGCCTTTGTGGCGAATCACACTTGCATGGGTGTTTCCCAGATTTGACAAGCCACACATTGCTCACTTTTTGTTTTGCTTCTCTGCCATCTCACCTTGCAGCAGAGTCAAGAAAACAATTGCAAAACAATGGAATTCATGTTTCAGAGTGAGGAGTAAACTTTGACTTTGACACAGGGAATCGCCATGCCTTGTCTGGTGACTCAATTAGTGGCCTCAGTCCAAAGAGATCCAATGCACATTGGAGACAAAAGATTACCTGTGTGAAGAGAGATGATGATCACAAACATTATCCCAAAAGCCAATCAGAATCTGTGGAAATTTATGCTTGCCTTCGGCGAAACAACGGGAATATAACAAACATACCTCGTACCATTTGGCATGGAAGAAGGTTGTACAGTTTGCTCCAGTGCACGGGCTTGTTTTCTGTCCTCCGGGCCAAACACAACAGCATGAGTGTTTGCAGAACAATTCGACTTCTCCCGACCGTATACCAATAAATGGACACTCGTTGCACAAGGAAGTTTTCCGAACAGTTGAGTGCCTTTTTGTAGCCGCTGACAAGGAAAATGTTCATGTGGATTCACAGAAGAAATTGTCACACGGGGAAAATCCTGGGACCTCATGACCCATTGTGTGTACGCCACGACCAAAGATATTTTTGTTTTCCAACTTGAGTGTCTCTCCTGCACTTCCCCGAGGAATTGGAATTCCATTGTGTTGATCGTGCCACGAGACGAATGCAAACTTACTTGGCTGCTCCGTGTGACGATGGACATTGTTGTTCTTCCTCAAGATAATTTGTAAACGTTGTTTCTTCCTCGGAACTAAGGTGTTGGACGATACCTGTTGACAGCATACACACATACATGGCACACACTAACACTGACACTAATATGGGGTGTAGCTCTCGTGATTTGTGCAACAGGCAAGGTGCAGAAAATGTTGAAACCCCAAAGAGCCCTGCCATTTGACCGAGAGAACACTGCCCAAAGGAAACTTGTGTGGAATATCAATGTGTTCAAATGGTCCGCAAACAAACAGACGAACAGACTCACAAGTACAATTGCCTCTCAAGGGGACCCACAAGTCATTTCCATGCGCAAGTGGAACTCACGAAAGTGTTCATTTCTACATTTCTGACCACGAGTTCTGACGGTTCCAATGTTTTCGTTGTCTTGAGAACGGAACCCAAATGGTACTTGCAACTGGAACAGCAGTGGAATTGCCAAGGTTGTGGCTCCTCCGCCCCCAACTTTATTTTTTCATTTATTCTTTCGACAAAGTAAACTGAATTCTTCAAAGGAGCTGTTGACTCCGGTTCCCCAAAAAGCGAAGAACCTTGGGGTGTTGTTATCCGTCGATTCACGCAGCACTTTACATGATGCCAAAACAAAACTTGTTTGGTGCGAGGCTGACAAGGTTCAGCCTGAATTGGAACAAAAGAGAAACGAGTGCCACTGATCACAAGAACAGACCGCAGAGCCTGTGACGTGTGACAGCTCTCCTGCAAGGCAGCCACACCAAACTGCAAAAATATATATAACTTGAGCAATCGTTTCTGTGGTGAAGGCTTCGCAGTGAAGCTGTAAAGTCGCGCTTTCTCTCGTCTTTGCCCCAGGCGGGATGCTTTGAGAAAAATATGAACCGCAAATTGGTGGAATCTGATCAGGATGACCGCCCTGCAGCAATGGTGTGGGCGGCAGAAGACCAAATATGGGATCGAGGGCCATTCCGAAATAGTGGGCAACAAGATGAAACTGCAACTTACAAAAGCGGACCACAGCTCAAGGAGTCCGATATTCACACAAATGTGCCATTGATTTGCAACAACACATCTCAGAAGGAAAGCTGCCCCTCCTCCCCCCGCCCATAAAACAGCTGCAGGATGACGAAAACACAGGTAAATTTGTGTATATATACCCTCAGCTGGATGTAAGCTATAGATCTACGTATAACATCATTTCAAAGTGGATATCATTCTCTTCTAGTTTTCCGCCTTCCAAAGAATAGTTCACACCTGTCAGCAACGCCTGTGAGCACTCGCTGATGAAGGTAATTACTGGCAGAAAGTGGAGATCGCCGTTGTTGTTGTTGAAGAGTCGAAATGGAAAACTCAGAACTTTTGCAGGTCAACTGGACGTTGAGTCAAGCACAAATTGGCAAGAAATTCTGCCCAGATCTGACCATCACATGCATCACAAAACTCTAACATCGTCGAGGTGCGGGAAGCCTGGGGCTCTGCATCGGACACCAAGTCAACAGCGAGTGGGTGTACAAAACATTCAATTGCAAGGACCAACATTTTGTGATTTCTCAGGGACGGATCCAGGGTGGGATCACAGAGGTCTGGCCTCTTGACCCCTGGAAAACTCATTGCGCCTGTCTTGCACAATTTTTCGGATTCCCCAAGGGCATCGCTCCTTACGCTCCATTCCGAAATAGTGGGCAACAAGATGAAACTGATCTGCCCTTGCAACGCAAATATGTGATTGGCATGAACTAAGATACAGAAAACCAGGAGACACGGCGTTCTGTCCATTCCAAGTTTCAAACGGGATTCAGGTCTGAAAACAGCCGATACCTCTTGTGAAGAGCACAACGTGAAACAGATGGACATCTCGGGAATGCAATCTTGACGATCTTGGGGTATTTACAATGGAAAGCTTGAGGTCATCGAGAATGACGAGGTACTTTCTGAAATATGTCCCGCTTGAAAGGGAACAAAAGGAAAAGAGAAACGGAAAGGGAAAACCAAATGGAACAATGGGAGAGTATGAAACCAAGATCCCATTTTGTCACACGTTGCATGAAAAACATCCAAGACTCAATCACAAGTGCTTGCCAGTATCAAACAACCAACCTTGAAATTACAATTCCGTCTCAAAATCAAGCATGCATCTCAGAAAAATAAATGTACCTCACGTCACCACCAAAAAGCAAACAGAAACTCAGGATGTGCCGTTGGCCAAGGCATTTTGTTCCAGTCACACCGAGACCGAACTTGCGCCAACAAGCCAAACACCCTGAGAGTTGTTCAGCAGGTCAAGGAAGTTAAGAGCGGCGGAAGGCACTTCCCACAATTGACCAGCCAATTCTCCGTCCAGCAAAAGCAGTGTTCTCCAGACATTTCCTGCAGTACAAACGGTCAGATTCATGACTATATCTAATTGGCAGGTGGAGCTTCTGCTTTTGGGATAGAAATAACTCCTGTTGTGGTCACACACAGCAGCCTACGTGCACAACGGGCGAAAGGGACTTCAAATTGCAGCCGTGTGACACAACAGAACCTGGCGGCCACTGTCGAGCAGCTGCACAAGACCTTTGAAGTTGGTGACGTGCACAAACCAGAAACACTTCGTGCCCGAAAAAGAACTTTCAATCCTACATGCAGGCGATGCATGATGTTGCAATCAATCGCACGTTTGTTTTAGAATTCCAGTTTCTTTTGTTCCGCAGGTTCAAGTTTTGTTCCACTGTTCAAGTCCCTGTCAGGTCAAAGCTATTTTCCTGTTCAGCAGGGCACATCGAAGCGCGTGAAAAGATGTTCTTATTGCCATCGCCTGTTTCTCATTCTCAGTCTGAGTTCACTTCTGACTCTTAGGCTCTTCCAGTGTGACCCTCTGGCTCTTCATGTGTGGCCCAAATTTCAGGCACCATACACTGCAGCCAATCAGAGAAACATGGTTATCGTTGACATAAGAATATCTTTCCCAAATCTCACATGATTATGAATCAGATTTCTTGCCTGTTTGGACTTCAAAACAAGAGCAAGGACAATTTGGTACTGACATCAGAACTGAGATTTCATGGTTGAAGTCTTCAGGTGCCTAGATTTCTGGGTCAGGTCAAAAGAGTCAGGGCCACACCTGCACAGACAGAGGGTCAAACCAGAAGAGCCACAGGGTCACACCTAAAGAGCCAAAATGTCACGCCCAAAAGGGTGGGTTCACACTGCACTGAACGGGCTGACAGCACGGAGTGCCACTGAACGGCGGGATTTCAAAAGTGACAACAGACACACTGGATGGACGTAATGCAACATCGTGATGTCAGATTTTCTGGATGTAGCAGATGCCCACAAAAATTTTTTTCATTGCCCAGGAAAATTTTCAACAGACTGGACTGGACGGAGAAAGAAAATGCCAAAAGCAAATGTGAAAGGACTGGGGGGAAAGCAGGTAGAGCCAGTGGCCAGTACAAGCTCTGCACAGTTCACTGTACAATCTTTTTACACAGCCAGTCAAGCTGCAGATGCGCTTTTGTCAGATGCTGCACTCACAAAAAACAACACGCAGACAAAGAAAGAAAGCTGAACAAAGAGAAGAATGAGAAGAAATGGATTGCTTTGTGCGGTTATGTACAGGTGTTCCCTTCTCTGTATGACATTGAGTGTGAGGATTGGAAGAACACTGCATTGAGAAAGCAGAGATTTGCAGACATTACCAAACAACTGAACAAAGAATTCAACACGGAACATACAGGTAGATCTACATGTATTTTTTTCTTGTCAACAAACATCCAACATCTGCCCCCCTTACAAGTGTGAGTACACAAAATCTGGATGTGCTCAGGTGTGCTTCTTTTGTGTCTGTACAGTGACTGACATTGAGACGAGGTGGGTAAACATCCGGCATCAATGAGCATGATGTGAACTCCTGCTGAGAGAAGGATTGAAGAGCGGTGGTCTGGGTAGCA
>JAAUXT010127181.1_pt1 | contig 22773 bp, 22 predicted proteins | sample 7278171 | NCBI WGS metagenome assembly JAAUXT01 (sample SAMN14350112, study PRJNA611818) | marine sediment metagenome | isolation source: surface marine sediment (1.8m) | place: French Polynesia: Moorea | collected 2018-08 | reverse complement strand
TACATTAGATTCCACTTAAATAATTCTACTGTTAGCCCAGTGCACCCATGTCAAAGTATTTAACACAAAAGTGTTGAATACTTTGGTCTTTGTGCACTTGACTCTCAAGGCAAATCAGTAGATTATCAAGGAAAATAACCTCCTGGTCATTGAGAACTCAGACAATGACACAGATGGGGCCTTATGTATGGTAAACAATGGGAGCGAGGAGATGATCACCTCCGAGCTTCAGCGAGGAGGTGATTATCTCCTAGCTCCCATTGTTTACCTCTAACATCCGTTCGGAATATCCCAGCCCGAATCAACCAAGGCGGGATGCAAACGTGCGTGCGTTGCAGTCAGCAACAAACAAATCAAAAAAGGTTCCTGTTCCACCTCCGGATTTTACACACTACACTGGGATGTCCAGTATCCCGAACCCAACGCGCATGATTTATTCTTTTCGTCCTCCATCCGCAATAGCTCGCAGAGATTTTGGTGAAACAGCTGCATCGAAAACCGAGACAAACACAAAACAAGCGAGGTGACTAAGTTTTCTTTGTGCGTGTGTGCGCGCGTGTGTATGTGTGTTGTGGAGACTCAAACAAATGCGGATCACTTTGAGCGTGGAAACTGCACCATTTCGATCGGCACCGCATCTGTCGACAACAATCAGGTTTTGTTGCACGTGCAGACATCTCGAGACAGCGTAGTCCGACAGAAGAATACGACGAATGAAACTCGACATGTTTGCATAACATCCGACAGCTTCTTCCGAATATCTCACGGAAAACCCAACAAGCAACACAAACTTCTCTCAGGACTTCCAAGAATTTCTTGTGAAAAAAGACAAGCGGACCAAAGAATTTTGGATGTCCAAGACAGCGAACCTCAGACGAAGAGAGGTTTAGATTGGTAAATCCCACACCAACACTTTGAAGGTGATAGAAAAAGATTTTGCGACCTCACTATCACCATGTGCATCGGAAATTTCTGTGCGAGTCGATCATTACATGAAACAACTTTGAAGTAAAGAAGCTGCTATCAGGTCACAAGAGAAACGTCAGAACAACTACACATCTTCAAAATCATTGAACCTCACTCGGTATGTGAAAAACGGGAATGTTTCCTAGTCAGATATTCAAAATTTAATCAACACAACACCCCTTCGATACAGAATTCACAAACTTCTGTGGTAAAAAAAAATTCACTTTCGCACTTTTCTCTTCACGACTTATAGCATTGGCAGGGAAAATGCACCAGAAACGTGCACGTCCTCCTTTGCAAATACAAGGACAGGATATTTACAATCAAAGATATCTCTTCACAATAAAAGTAACATTGCTCAACACTTCGTGTGGCGATGTGCTACCATACCGAATTTCGGCATCAGGAATCAGTGCATCAAGAAATGACACGAAACCAAGAGGAAAACGTGTGTAACAGGAAAAACAGAGTCCAATTGCGAACATTTGCAGGTTTCCAACTCCTACTCCCTTCGTACACTGCAGATTATGTTGACTAGAAGACAATTTGGAGTAAAAACATTTGCAGGAAAAACGACACTATCTCGCGCACAAGTTTTGGCGTTGTTTTGCGAAAATGCTTTGTATGGAAATCAAAAAATTCCGCTTGGGTACACTGTGCAGTGAACAACCGTTAAATGCATAACAAACGTGATTATATACAATGGATTGACAAAAATGTCTGTATGAACATGATTACGGAAATATTTATTCACTGAGGATTCTTTGCGATCGTTTTCAAAACCAACGCCGCGCACTCACGCATGCAAAACCGTTCATACCTTGCGTCCACAACAACCAAGCATCCAAAGTGCGCGTCCAACAAACGCGCTGACCGTTTTCTTCCTGTAGAGTTCGCTCGATTCCAGGATATCTTTTCTTGAGTTAGAAATATAGCTGAACATGTTTCCACTTCCGCGTCCGTTGCATTTCAAACCACCACTTGTGTCGTTCATTACAAGCTCATGAAACTGTACAGTGCGACAACTGAAGTGGTGAAATCGCAATGCATGTGCTGTTTTTCTGGGGTGAAGGATGAGTGTTTGCGTGTGTCTCCTGTTGCTCAGTGTTCATCAACGATGGGATATGCTGCTGTGCGTCTTCAACTTCTGCTTCTCTAGGAACCTGGAAGGGAAACACGAAATTTAACCGTTTCAAGCGCACCGGTCAGCACTGCATGAATGACGCTTTGATAAGTTTGCAAACACGACCTTCGAGTTTGATCTACAGCACAGATCCACCCCCAGTGAAATGGAGAAGCACCTGTTCTCACAACCCCGAAGTGTGAAAACAAAACAACTTCAGCACCATTTCCCCCAGTATCTTTTTTTTTTTACTTTGGGCGGCGGGGTGGTGGTGTTGCGTTGGGGCCTTGTTGTGCCTCTCCATTGTGACGGCCAGACCAACGCCCGTACTGGGCCCTTTTGGTCCAATTGGTACGTCAATGAACTGTACTTCGCGCAACCAGTTGATTGAATCGTGACCACAAAAAAATTGCTCGACCAGACTGGCGATGTTTCAGCACGCATGAAACAGTTTGTCTTACCGTGTTGCAAAAGGTGCAGTGCAGGTGTCCTATACTTCCACTATGTACTCCGGGTTCACGTACGAGAATCCCTGGAATTCCATTTGGTCCAGATTCATGATGAAGAGCTTGTCCGTTGGCGTCATCTTCGGGGCTTCGCTTGTGAACTCTCGGTCAAAGTTGCTCACATCCTTCTTGTTTTTCTGTAAAGAAAAAGAAACAAGTCCCAATTCCACTCATCACCACGGAGTCTGCACGCACACTACTGGAGACAGATCAAAAGAACGAACGACAAATGACCTACCTGGAGGAGACACACACATTTGGCACTTTTTAGCGCGTTCACAATGAGACCGTTTGCACCTTTTCAGCCGTTGTGTTAATTTATTGAGAGTTGAAGAAGATTAATTGAATCACATAAAATAAATTCGAAGGTTTCACGACTAGCAAAATGAGACACTTATGTAGAAATATTCGCCTCAATGAAACGTGACAACGGGGATGTAGAAGTACGAAGCAATGAAGTGCCACGTCTCCAATGGGTTGAACAACAATCCGCGAAGGCAAGCTTTCAAGTCTTTTTCACTTGTCACTGTAACATGGGTCAATACCGACAAAAGCCTTGTACGGCATTTCTGCCCAGGAAAACGACACAACGTTCACAAGTGGCAGAAAGTTAAAATCGTTCTGATTGCTTTTTCGTTTCAACTAATTCCTGGTGTTTCAACCGCTCTGAAGACACTCAGAAGCAAGAGGATCCACATCACAATCAGACCTTCAAGTCACAACCGTTGGAACTCTCATTCTTTTCGTTTTCAGCTGTAGAAAGATAACCACAACCCCAGATTCAGGCTCAATAAAACGCTCAGTAAAATGTATTTCACCGCTAAAACAATGTGTCTGGGTTCTTTTGGAAACCATACAGATGTAAAACCACTTTCATGCCCCCCTCCCCCCACCAGGAATATCTTTTGAGTGCTTATGTCGCGCTAAGTTTGACTTTCTTCCACACCTGTCTCCAGCTGATGCGATCTCGGCTGATTCAAAATGATTTTGAACAAATTTCACAAAGTGAGTTTTGGTCCCTGGCGAGAGGTAAAAATTCTTTCGACACAACAGCTTGCTTGAAATCGGAACAAATTTCAGCAGTATTTGGGAGTTCGTATTCAGGGACAGGTGTTGATCTTTTACATGGTGATGCAGATGAGGCGACGCAACAACACACTACCTACGCACGATGTATGTTGCAAACTTTATGAAAGGAGAAGCAAAGATTTTCCTATTTCTAACAGAGAATTCGAGGATGAGACACATTTTTAGATGCAAAAGCCAGCAAGGCAAAACATGGCAAGGTCCAACAGGCACATCACAAAATTGGGGATTCTAAACACTCCGCAGGTTTGGAGTGATGGAGTACAATTCTGCACCCTACAGAGCAATAAGAAAACGGCACAATTTTTTTGCTCTCCTCTCAACAAAAAGAAAACAATTTGCCAATTTGTGTCATGTTTTTATGTGCCCTTTTCCTACCACGGAAAGAGAAGGCCAAAAGCTTCTGTTTTGTTGCATTACGTGGACAAGCTGGCTGAAATGACACGACTGGAGTGTTCATGCACAAACCCTGAGGAATATTCGATTTCGTGAGAGTGATGCTTTGAATCTGAAAATGTCATGGTTGGTTTCGAATAACGAATTGCCACACGCAAAGAAGTCAACAACCACAGACGCAGAAGAAACGTGTGTTGCGACTGTCAGAAGTACAGGACACGTCTTAGAAGTTGATCTGATGGGAATCTGGTTTCCAAGACCATGATGCTTTGGTGAACAGTGGGTGCCAGGACAATCCTGAAGGTGCAAGATGTCACAAAACGACAAAGAACCCTCGGGATGTCATTTTGCTTTGCTACGAAGCAAAACCGTACTATTTTCTTTCACCAAAATGTAATGACGTGAATCGAAACACCAATAAATTTGGAAACAACAAGAACAAGATCGAAAAAAGACTATCATTTTTCCAACGGCCCACCACCACCAGTCAACAAGACGATCCAGAGTTAAAATTTGTACAGCCAACAAAACAACTGTCTTTCGCATGCACGATCTACTTGTTTGCTGATAGAATCAAGGAACTATAGCTGCAACAATTATTCGAGACCACTCACGTACCAAACAAACATCACCAAAATCTGAGAAAAAAGATCTCGCACAAGTATATGTGACGTTTCATGCGTATCGGCACACAACAAAAACAAGTTTGATGATCGTGATCTCACAACAACAATAACCTTGGCCCTGTTGTTCGTTCAGGGGACCGTTGGTCAAACCACCTCCCCGGAAAATATATGGCAAAGAAAAAATACCAGTCATGCGCGCAACGAAACAACACAGAGCTAGACTATCATAATGATCAAAACAACGGTGACCAACCCTCAGCCAAGGAAGACACACAGTCTATCTGGATAATTCTGCAAGTTATTGTGGCCACTTTAGCTGCGGCCACTTGCAAAGCAACCGCGCAAGTTTGCTCTGAACAGGAATTTTCGTCATGATTGCTATGTTTTTTTGAGTGTTGAAATGAAGATGTTCACGAGAAGGTTTCGCGTTGGAGTGTCAAATCTCTGTTTTGACTTTAAATTACAACTGAACACTTTCTTTGCGTCTGGCAAGGGTGGATCTACCGCACCCACTGAATGCTGCAGTTCTCAGAATTTTCCAGCACAACACTTCAGCAACGAAACAAAGCAATCGCGTCATTTTCCGTCCTTCATTCAAACCGAACCCCACCAGCGGACTCACGGGACTTCAAAACGACGTTTGACTCGTGAGGAAAACATTTCTCAGATTTTTTCACGACATCTTAAAGTTGGACGTTGACGCTGTCCGGCTCCGTGTCGCTGAAGAACGGGTTGACGAAGGTGAAGCCGTCGAACTCGTCCCCACGGGCGTTCATCTGCAGGATGGCGTCGTCGACCGGCGTCAGGCGCAGCGGCACCTTGGTGAACATCTTGTCGAAGTTCTCCGCCTTGCGCGGGTTTCCCTGGAGACATCGTGAGCGCAGACGAAACGTGGTGCCGACACGACGTGGCGTTGGCGAGGGGAGAAATGCAAATAAACAGTGCCAATTTTGTAGTGCAGAACGATACATAATCATAATCAAATGAAAACCGAACTAAAACTGAAATGAAATGAACGAAAACTGAACTCAAAGAGGACACACTCAAAACACCCCCCAAAAGGAAGGAATCAAGTCACTTGTACGAAGAGTGCAGCCAAGAAGCGTTTTATTGTGTTACATTTGTTTGGAAACAACATTCATCCAAGCAGAAGCGTGCAGGCCGAATGCAGGAGCACTGACAGTCAGACCTGTGCAAAGGAGCACAAAAAGCAGGAGTTGAGGACGCGCGGTCTCTGTGAGCGTTGCAAGCGAAGGAATGTTGCAAGCACAATTTTCATTGGAAGAGCACAACGGAAAAAGTACCGGTGAGACCTCTGCAACTGGGAGGGTTGCAGTGTTTCAAACTTTTGTCGTGTCACAGACAATAACACCTGCTCCCTGCAGACAGAAGTTTCACCTCCTTTGGTCATCCTGAATTTGTTACGCTGTGCTCCCATCCAAAAACTGGACAGCATCCTCAACGGCCGCAATGGACGTGGCGAAACTGAGACCGTGCGTTCAACAATTCTTGACAGCAACAGTCTCGCTGAGGAATGACAAACCAAGTTCTCAAACAAGAACTTCGAATGAAACAAATACGGGTGGAAGTATCCTGTTGTGGTGCAGAGGTTGAAAACGGTGCGAATTGCAAGGCAATGTGGACATCTGATTTTGTTCTGTTCAGTTCCTCTTTCTTGACCCTCAACAAAAGCTGCTGGAGTGCAGTGTATGAACGCAAGAATTTGCTTTGTTTCTGCAGGTGTGTCAGCTGCATGAAACGAGGAACCCCTCGGTTTCCTGTCACTTGTGGACGAAGACAGCGTCAATTGTTTTGCAAATCAAGTTTTTTGAAAACTTGTTACCTTCCACAGGGAAGCACGAAACTAAATGAAATGGGGCTTTTTGTGGGACAGTTTGTTGGCAGAATTTCTTAAATCGGAACTGAATTCTGCGTCCCGTGGAGGCCGATTTTCCAATCAATTGACTGTTTTATGTCTGTCAGTGGTGAAGCATTCCTGTAAGGACTGAAGTTTTCTATCACACGCACTTTCTGTATGCTACTGCTGTCTACAAGCTACTCAATCGCGAAGATGTTGGACAAATTATGTCAGCCGACAATGCACGTACAACAAGAGTATGGCAGCTCCAAGAAGCACCAACCACAAAATTTAGACCACATGACGCAAATCAGAGAACCAAAGGCTTCCAAAATGACAGAAAAATGGTCATCTCGTCTGGAGTGCACTGTATTTGGCACAGTTTCCATTCATTCAACACAGCAGTTGAAGAGAGAATTGTGTACAGCATGTGACGTCACCAACAGAACCTTTTTTGGTGGAATAATCTTGACACAACATTTGTTGCTGTATTTGATTTCAACAAAACGCAACAATGAATGTAGTCGTAACACCTTCTTACTGTTTGAGTGTGACACTAACCTTGCTGTAAGTGGCGCAGTAGCATGACAGAAGACTTGTGACAAAGAGCGACTTTTAATTGTTAATTGCACTAAAACTCCAGAACTCCACAATCACCCCTTGAATATGTGTTGTGTTAATAAAAAAGATTCACAAGAGTCGAGAAGTTTCAGACTTACAAAGAGAAACAACCAGGAATTGTCTCATGCATTTTATGTTGAAATGGTAAAAGGCACAGACTCTTTCACTGAGCTGGGTTTTATCGTTTCACAGAGGGGAACAACAATCGAATTCAAGAAGCATCAAGATCCGAAAGTAAAAGCTTGGCGTGACGCTGAATTTCTGGCAAAAACGGGCTCATATTGATTCGATGTTTCCCCACTCTACGATAAAACCGCGAGCATCACAAGCTCCGGTCACATCCAGAACTCGACCCATGTTACACCAGCTACAGGTTGTACTTGAAAACTAACTTATAGAACTTGTGTGAAACGAATCACTTGCCATTTTACAATTTTGCCCTTTTCTGTGTGGCCCAAACACCAGCAACGCGCACAGCAAAAGAACTCAACCAACTTGCGTTACACTCTGCGAGCGCTTCTTCTGAGAGTCATCAAAAAACCTTAACACTCAGATCACAGGATCCTGGCCTCCTTTACCGACACTGTGAGATCTGACCAACAGTGACACAATGTCCACAACCAAAACAGTAAGCGCGGAAGGCAAGTACTCACGATTTTGGGGATGTATGGCGGCTGCACCTCGCGCGCCTCCACCTTCTGCCAGTTGATGCGCCGGAAGAAGGCGTGGTCCTTGATGTCCCGCTCGCCGTTCGCGCTGCAGCCCAACCGCTTCGTCGGGTTTTTCGTCAACAACTGACATCGAAACAAGCACTCAAGAAGTGTCCTTCGCGTCGAGATCCCCCGTGCGCCTTGCTTCAGTTCAAACTTCAATTCAAACTTTCTGCTTCGTTGATGTTTTGTAAGTGATGCACTGTGAAACTTACGTTGAAACTTCGGGGCACCAGTCGGGCAAAATGTCGAAACGTTTCAAAAGGCTCTTTTCGTGTTTATGCAAGGCCCACGACACTGCTCCACTCACGATCAGAAAGTCCTGAACATACCCCTTTGCAAAGCGAGATGGCTTCTCGCGAAAGAGCCTTGGGATAGGACACGTTGTGGTCCGTGATTGACGTGAAGAGCTCCTCTTCATCTTCTCCGTCAAATGGCGGCTGCAGTCGAAAATAAAACTTCCATCAACCACAACTAGCACTTGCGATTTGGTGCTGCATCAGTTCGGATGACCAAACAGATCGATGAAGGGCACGCAACATAGAATGCGTCGAACGCTGTATGGAACAGGCATGGAACGAAGCAGAATTGAACCAGAATGTCCTCGCCAAAAAACCCCAGCCCCCAACCGCCCTCCCTACCCCGCAAACCACCATCACCAAACTGCTGGAAGTGACGCAGGTGCGTTGTGTTCGCAAAAACTGTTGCAAATTTGCCCAACAGCTGTCTCCATGTCATCGATAACGTTCTCGTCAGTGAATGAAACTGTTTCTTGTCAAATGCCAAGCTTATTGTTGTTAGACTTTGCAGTTTCGAATTTCAGTTTCTTCATCATTGCCGAACGATCTCTGAAAGAGTTATATTATTATTTCTGTGAAAATGTGATGACAAACGTAAGAGTGCCAGCTGTGTGTGTGAAAAGATATTCTGTCTCACTCAGTCCTCCGTAGTCTTGTCCCTGCTCAATCTATCTTCTGCCTTGCTCCGAGTTCGTTTTGTTCATACAGCCCGAGCCCCAGCCTGTACCGCTCACCTGACCCGCGAGCATCTCGTAAAGCAGCACGCCGAACGCCCACCAGTCCACAGACTTTCCGTACGGCTGGTACAGCACGATCTGCCGGGAGAAAGAAGTCACCATGTGTACATGTGAGTGCAACACTTCCTGCGAAATTCGAGGTTTTAGAGTTTCTGATGGATGGAGACTGCTCTCGTGACCAAATGTCCCGGTGGAATGAAATTTCAAGACACGGGTTTTGTAGACACGGTGTATGGCCATTTTGGGTTGGAATGACCAGACACAAGTGTCTGTGCGTCTCTGGCCCAACCTGAAAGCCAGACAACCCCCTAAAATGCCAACCAGAGCTTTACCGCTGGTTTCCAAATCTGGCTATTTTCAATACACCGGTGACGGTGCAGGAATGAAAGAGGAGACTGAAACAGTGATGAAACAAAAGGCTAATCGCAACGCTCATGCATCTGCCGTGACACTCGACTTCAAAGTCACCTGCGATAGCTCCAGTGATTCGTCGGGATGGCTGTCCTTGTTTTACCCAGAGTTTCTCCCAATAAGAGCATGAATATTTGATGCTGCGCGCTGACTGGTGTTCTCAGTTTACCGCAAACGTAATCTCGGGCAAGACTGAGACTTCACACTGCCCCACGGACCTGCCATCGTGCTTCGGGAAATATTTTTCACACAGGAACCTCCGAAAAAGCACAAAGTTTCTTGTTTGTGGAAACATGTTGTTCCTGTCGTGATCGTTTTGTTTTGGGATTATTCACAATCCGTGTGCAATGCACCCGCCGTCAGGAAGCAAGATGAGCGGCCACATACTCGCAGTCCTGGAGAACTTGAGTGCATGCAATCATAATCTATGACTGAATATCACACTTTAATCCCTCTTTCCGGCGAAACTGCACAAAATATGCATGTTCCCCTGTGACTCGGTCACCTTAGATAAGCCGCCGAAATGATGGAGTACCTCGAGGATAACGTACCATGATCACATGCATAATTCATGTCCAGCTCCTCGACGCTACCACCAACACTGTCACCACCGGCATCTCGACTTTCATGAGGGCCAAAGTGAGAAACTCACTCGCCTTCGAAAATTGTGAGAGATTTGCAACTTTCAAGCATTTGTTGTTGCACAGAAATCTGAAGTACGAGCAACAGAGTCGAGAGTTGGAGTTCGAACTGACTAGCAAAGATCAACACGACGATTTGGACACACAATCTTTCCACATGATGATCCCAAACGGACACCACTGTCCAACACCTTTCACTTGGCCCTTGAACTCATTACAGCCTTGATGGTGCAGCTGTATGGCTCGTCCGGTCCTCGTGCAGAGCGAAACGTCAATTCTTGCAAAGCGTGCCCAACGCCAGATCAACGAGCCCGCGCCTCCTTTCAGCAGGCTTTGTGCTCACAACACGCATTGTTCCAGCAAATAGAGCATGGCTCCCTGCCCACCAGAGTGTAGAAAAAAAATTAGTTTTGTTTCAAGGAGTAATCCAACCAAAATCCAAAAGTCTGACGACTCTCCAGCCCACCTCCACCCCCCAAAAGCAAACCAAAGGGATTTGTCAAAACCAACTGTTGTTTTTTGTTCCTGGAGGCGAGGTGGGTGGGGTAATCCAACTTAGCTTTCTTGATCAGGAGATACCAGAGCAAATGAAAAAGCCAATGGAAAACCACTGGTTTCTGAGCTCCTGGAAACGGAACCAAATGTCTGCGCACATACATATATTCAGAACAACGCCATAACGATTGCACTTCGGCGGAATGCCGCGGGCAAAAAACGAGCCACAACGCAGAAAAGTGTCGCCATTTCCAGCGAACACAAGGCAAAGACACGACAGACTTCTTTTCAGATGTCTGCCGGCAGGCGGATCCCAGCAGCGAAGTATACTGTCAAAGAAACGTTCGAAACAAAGAGGCGGCAAATTAAATCTCTACAAAAAAGCAGCCTGAGGTTTATTCTCGTCTTCTGGTGTTGGATTTCACGTCTGGATTCGAAATGGTGCGTCTGAGCTCTTCCGTCATGCCGATCGACGAGCGGACGAGGCCCGGCCACTTTTATTCCAACCCAACGGACCCGCACCACAAGAAACCCCGAACAAGTCCACATTCGGTCCAGTGACTGACACTGACGGAAGTGGTTGCAAGAACTCAGAGGTGCTGCATCCCGATCAGTAACAAAATTAATGAAGGTGGTGGTCAATGACAAATATTCACTGTTGGAGACGTGATTCTCTTTTCACTAGTCTTGGGGGAAATTGCACACCGGCAAACCATTTTCTGCGAGCTTTCAGCAAGCACGTAAACCTGAGAAGAGAGACTCAGTGCTCCTTCCTTTACGAAGATCATTGAGACTCACTTCTGTTCCCTGGTTTCCCCCGAGTTGGTCTCAAGCCGAACACAAATCGTTCAGATCATCAGACCAAAGCTCGCACACAACGGCATCCGACTTTCACCGTTATCGCACGACTGTGTCGCGTTGTAGTGCTCGTCCAGGAAGTACAAGGTCGAGGTTCCCCCACTCGTCTGGCCATCGCTGACCATCTCTCTCAGAATCATTGTTCATTCCACCGACACTGACCTGGAGTTTCGCGCACTGAACACAAGGTCCCTCTTCTGAGCACCTTGGTTTCTGTGTCCACAACCTGCTCATCAGTTTGGTTCACGCGGACGTATCATGCCCTAATTTGCTCAATCGAACGCCCTGGCAATTACGTCAGCATCATGAAACAACGAAGGTCTTCTGCGGCGTCAAGGAAGGAACAACATGACTGCCACCCACTGCCTGCCAGGAAACATCAGCTCGCTGCTCCATCATAAGCAGCGAAGCAGCAGCCAAACCACGAGAAATGTGTCACATAAAGAACGCAACCCCTCGGGGGGAGATAAATGTGCAGCTCTTCTGTACAGCTCACTGTCAACAAACCTGGCTTCACTGCAGGTCAAATACAACAAGTTGTCCGTGCACGGGAATGTGTCCAGCTCACCTCGGGTGCGATGTAGTCCGGCGTTCCGCAGAATGTTCTGGTCGTCTTCTCCCCGAAGATTCCCTCCTTGCACATGCCGAAGTCTGCGATCTTTATGTGTCCTTCAGCGTCCAGCATCACATTGTCGAGCTTCAAATCTCTGAAACACAATATCATTCTGCCGTCAGGAAATGTGCTCCATCACCACTCAAGCTGTACACCACGACTCGGGTGAGTGTTTGCCAGAGCCTGGCGCCCTGAAGCCGACTCTGCTCTTTTGGACGCCCAGGCTCATTGTTCAGTGAAATGAGGTACCCACAGAGTGGCCAAAACGTGATCTCCCAATCGAAACTGGTTCTTTCGGAGATGAAAACCAGAAACCTAGTGGATGAGGTTGCGCGCAAATCTCTGAGCACATAAACCCGTTTAACTTTGCCCAAGGGTGGTGGACTGAAGGTGAGCACCAGGTACCCTTTTCCCTCGTGTACCCCATCGCTATGTTTAGCTCCACACAATCAACAACTTTTTCAATCCACATCCATCCCCACCCATTAGACACCATGAAGAGAGGAAATGGAAAAGCACATTGAAACGTTTCCTCACCTGTAAACGACCCCTTTTGAGTGCAGAAAAAATAATCCGATGGCAATTTCTGCAGCGTAGAATCTACAAAAAGACGAAACAATGTTGCATTTTGCTCACTGGGTGCTTTGTTTTTTGAATTCAATTGTCTCCTGACAAACGGAATGAAAACTTTCTGTGTGTGTGTAAAGGATGAAAAGTGTCTGCAGCAATTTCGAGTAATTTTTGAACCAGTTGAAGGGCGCATGTTCATGTTCTTACAAACACAATTTTGGTGCCAACAACATCAAGACTGGAAATATCTGTCTGCAGTGGCCTGCCTGAGGGAGGATTCTTGCCCCAACACAGTTACCAGGAGAATTAATGCGTACATGGCCCCCTTCACTAATTGCAGAACGTAGTTTTTCATTTACTTACACTGCTACTGGTTCTTTGAATTTGCCTTCTTGCTGTATTCTGTACATCAAGTCACCTCCATTTACGTACTCCATCACAAAGTATAGTCGGTCCTGGAACGAGGAAAAGAACAAAGTAATTACTCTTCCCATATTTAGATCTGCGTGGGCTCTTCTAAAAATGTCACCAACTGAGGAGAGGACTGAGCTTTTTCGCTCTCTTCTGAATCGATCCCGTTTAAATGGCACACAGATCATTATCCGTAACAAGGCGCCAAACCACAGTGACACGAGCACGAGCTCAAGCTCGTGTGTTCGTCACTGGTCAGCTGAATGCGCTGAATGTCAGCAAGAGTCTCCATCCCCCAGGAGAGAACCCCCAAATTTCGTACATCCACTTGAAATGGGTTTTCGATTTTACCTGCATGAGCGTGGCAGATAAGAGTCACGACAAGAGACTTCAAACATTATTTTTGGGTTCTACCGACAGTGGAGCAAATGACACCGGAACCACACGCACCGGAAGCTCAGACAAAGAGATTGAGCACGACTGCTCCACTGAGGCACGAGGCACCGCTCAGAAGCCACAACACCTGGCAGCGTACACGTCTGTTCTTGGAGAGGGTCCGCTGATGGCCAATCACAGGTAAGATCACCACAGTGATGCGATTTGCGTACGTGCCAAAGTCTATGGCCACAAACCTTGCGCGCGAACCCACACCGGAAAGAGGTGTTCAACCCTTGTGATTCCTCTGTTCAATCGCACACCGCTTTTCTCGATCAAAGGCCTCGGAAAGTTGTGGGAGTTCACAGGAACGATGATACGAGAACGCTGTAGTGATCAGATTTCCAAAGTGCCTCTGTTTCTCCCGGACACTTGACTTTGCCACGAGAATCTCGTCTGCAACGGAGCCCGCACAGGCATTGATACAAACACGCGGCTGACATGCGTCCGAAAAAGGAAACGACACTCTCTGAAGGAAACCACAACTCAACTTTGGTGTTTTTTCTTTTCTGAATTGAGGACAACAGAATGAAAGGTTCGAAAGAACAACCAGAAAATCAATTGCCACAAACCCCAAGAGCTTCATTATCCTAATTGGAAGGGGGCACTGAGAGTGACTGTCACCGGAAAACGCCTTTTGAATAACCAGGAATTTAATTGGGAAACTTCAGAAACCTTTTCACCTTCATGAGATTGTCCGAACATTGCCAGAGACGTCAACAAATTCACGAAAAAGAACAAGAGCGAGATTATGCACGACGTTTGAGGCGCACGTGTCGCCAACGCCAACGTAGAAAAAATCACGATTTCTGTGGCACTGGACATTGCAATCACTGTTCGACATTGGCGTTGACGTTGACGTTTGTTAAAACCTCGTACATAAAGACCCATTCTCTGTCGTTGGAACGACTTCACATCGGCACCTGGCACCCCGGAATCGTCGCTGGAAGAACTTAAAGATTTCTGTCAGCGCCAGGGTCTCATCAGATGCTGCTCAAGCAGGATTCAAAACCAGGACAACACATCAGAAGGACTGAGGCCAAGACCGGCGTCGTTTCTTTCTGGCTCTGTGGGAAGTGATTTCCAATGGAGGATTGGTTTCCATCAAAAGGCCAACCAAGACAAGTTCCCTGTTTTGTGTGCTTGCACCTCCATTGTTCAGAGTTACTTGCTGCTTTTGAGCTGAACAAAATGCAGGTGAGGTTCGTGCCGGAAGTCCTCCACTTGCATCGTACAGGTCGTAGACAAGGGGAGACAAGTGGAGGGAGGGAGGGGTTGGCAAAATCCGCAACGTCTGCTGCCTCTTGTTGTGGACGTTGTTCGGGATTGACCTGCAGGTGCAACCTTGTTGGTGTTTCCGCCTAATCTCCTTTTTATCCTGCGAGGCATAAATCTTTCACGTATCAACTGCGGCACACACACTCATGAATTATACACCACGCTCCAAACAAGGGCCGTGGGCTGTTCCTTCCTTCGAGAATCGACGGAGACCCGTGCGCAAGTCGAATCTGGCCACACTAAAATACGACAGTTCAAAGCAGTGACCCACAAAAGTCGATTTTGACCCGGTATCTCACGGGACAAATGTGCGTTCTGTGAGTACGAAGCATATCGTGAGAAAAGCAACTGTGTGCAAACAGGCCCTGAGACAATGAAGCGGGAGCAGTTGCCGTGTGTGTTCGCAGCACATTTCTCAGAGAGGACAGCTTCACATTAAGTAATAAGTGAGGTCACAATCAGGTAAATCCGATGCAATTAACTTCTTCCAGGATCATTCCACAAATAGCCAAAAAGACCACATGCAGTCTGAAAGCATTCTCGTGTCATGTCACAGAACCCGTACCGTGTGAGAACGTCCTGGCTTGCATGATGTGACCTTTGCTTACATTTCTTTTCAAGCACACAAACAGCAGGTGCGGCGTTCCTGTTGCTCCTTGTCCCGTCCCACGAGTTCCCGATGTACGAGTACGAGTACGAGGTCCTTCGTCAGCCAGTCAAGCACAACCAAAGAGCCCTCAAATTTTCAGTCCACAAGAAATGACACGAAGAAGACACTCTTCAAGAGCCTTCTTACATCTGACAAAAAGCAATTTCCTTTCTGCAGCTGGTGCGGAGCAGAATGAGGATCAGACCACAGCTCGCAGCTCAACCATTTCCAAAGATATCGTGCCCCCGTGCAGCCCGGTGGCTCCCCGGGTCTCGAGTCGACAGCGACGCGTCCCTCTGTCGCCTTGTCAATGGATCGCGCAGAAACACCTCAAACAGCTCCAACATCATCCCATCCATCCCTCGGCAACCTCTCCCGATGCTGACATCGAAGCCTTTTCATCCCACGGCATTTTATCTCAAATAGATTCTCCACAGGGCAGTTGGGTAGGAAGTGAGCTGAGCAGCACGACATGACCACCATCTCCCTGACTGGGGACAAAAAGTTCGCGATTCGTCACTGACAGAGACCCCAACGCGATTCACTTGACAAGCAAAGTCTATCACACATTTCTAGCACGCCCTACTTTTTGTCGACTGTTTGTCGTGTTTGGCGACCGGTGCAATTAATGGCAATGAATTGAACGTTTGCAATGCAAGTTTATTAACCCAAATTGAACACTGTCAACCTTGTGAACTTGCCAAAAACATGTCAACACTCAAACATGCCAACACAAACACAAGCTTGGATTCGGGGTAGTTGTCTTTTGTGACTGTTTCTCACCGCTTGTACTTTAGACTCAGTCGAACTTTCTTCACTTTTCTGTCCTTGTGAACGTCCAAATTTTTCAAAAATTTGCACATGGGACCACACTCACCAGATTTACACTGTGTGCACTCCATTTTGTGAATTTTAGCCCCAGGGCCACCGGGTACAAGGACGTCTTTTGGCTCTGGCGGTTCAAGTGGAATCTTGTCAATGTTGAACTCTTCCGCTTTTGACCCAATCACCTCAGAAGCCTTTTTGAGCAAATTGTCACTTGTTCTTTTATATGCCCGTATGGTGTCTGAGCGGTGGCCCATTACTTCCTTGATGACCTGCTCGTCGACGCCTTAGTAGTACATTGTAGTGGCTGCTGTCGACCTCAATGAGTGGTTTGTGTAATGTCCAGCAAGACCAGCTTGCCTAGTCAACTCCTTTACTGTTTTCTTGAGGGCATTGACACCAATGGGTTTGTTGGCATACCATTGAACAGGTGACAACTTGGTCGACTTCAGTGCATATTTATACAATACTGACAACTTCCCTTCACTGGGCAGGAGCCCAATGTATTTCTCAAAAAGCCAGACAGGGTCCCTGTCAAAGTGTTGCGATGGATAGATTTTGACACTTTTCGGTGTGTACTTGCGTCCGCTGATCCCCCCTTGGTTTATCTTGGTCTTGGCATCTTCACGATAAAGCAAGACCTTCCTTCCCTCGGAATCATGACTAACAGTAAGCTGACAATTGAATGGGGGGCACCGGAGTTTCTGGTGCTCTTCTCCACCCCTCAGAGCTAAGTGCATGCCAAGAAGGAACATCAAAGTATCTCTCAGTTTGTCAGGAGAGTCTTCTCCCAAAACGCCTGATGCCCACATTTTGTCTTCATCAGAATAAGACAAGCGTGTCGATGCTTTCACTTCATTGCCAACCCGAGTGGCGCAGCGCTTCTTCATCACGTTGTCAAGTGTGAATTTTAGCTTCACAAACTCAGGGTCATCGACCACCTTCCAAAACAGTCCCTTTTTTTCCAGGTAGAACTGGATGCACATGAGAATTTCGTACAAAGTTTTGCCCAGAAACTCGGCTCCGTCTTGCCGACGAGTCTTGTTGATGAAACAACACAAAGCTGTGCACAAATGAGGCTTGAGAAGATTTCCAGGATCTTCCACATTCACCCATTGAAGAGTACCATGAGTTGTGTCAAAAGGCCCAACCCGGAGGCAATGCATGCACCATTCCTTAAACATGTTGATGGCCCACATAATTTTTTTGTCGGTTTTGGCAAAAGATTTCACTGACAGTGCATCGAGTTCTTCCTCACTGGTTGGAGGCTTGAAACGCTCCACTTTCTTGAAAGAAAACTCCCTGTCACCCCCCCCCCCCCAACAGTGTCCTTTGGCTTGACGACTTCAGCAGTGGCAGAAATGTCTTTGACAGCAGGTGCTTCAACTGTTGTAGAACTCACACTACTGTCCGGAGACACGTCTGAGGTCGAAGCGCATGCCAGTTGCCTCTTCTCGTCACTGTCAAGACCAGGAAACTCCTTCTCCCTGAGCGCGACATATTCTTCTGTTGTCAGTTCATCTGTCACGACTGGCCACATCATCTGCGTCGATGTGCACACCCCTCTGTTGATGACAAAAATTTGCACACAAGTTTAACAACGAGGTACATGAATGTAGCTTTGAGTGACCAGAAACCAAAATCTCCTTGCTGCCGAAAAACCTTTTGACAAGGAAATAAAGTTGAGAAACTTACTCCTCAGATGGATTGAAGTCGATGTACCGAAGTGTCTGGTCGTGGCCAACAGAAGACGAAGGAACGTCATTGTCAGAAGGCTCAGAAATGTCCGCAACCAAGTCAATTATGGGCGGCAAAGCCGGCAGCCCCGAATCCATTTCACAAAACTTGAGACACAACTGAACAGCACAACATTTGAAGACACACTGACGATCAAGTCGTCGGCGAACAGGTCACTCATGGCATGATTCCAGGTCAGGGTCAAACATCAGAACAGTCTCCAAAAAGTAGGTCATGCTAGAAGTGAGTTCTGGAACTTGTGAGTCACTACGGGCTCGAAATATTTGACCTGCTTGACAGGTGAGGCCCTCGACCTATCGTCTCGATGACAAGCATCTTGACACCATGTCTCTTGCATCACCGGTCGCGCAGTTCAAATATTTCTCACCCTTGAACTCACTCGATTCAAGAACCCTCACGTCCACAGTCGAGAAAGGCCTGTGGACATGCAGATGGTCGTTGCGCTGAAACTTCAGCAAACACAATAAGGCTGCGCCGGAAATGAACGGGACCTCGGGACGAAATCTAATTTGAACCACCTTGCAGAACTCCAGTCGTGAAATGAATTTCGTACTAAACGTTCACTTCCTGAGCTGTGCTAAGTCACTGATTGTGAGCAAGAGGTTCTGGACATCACACACACACACACACACACACACACACACACACACACACACACACACACACACGGCAGGAAAATCTTTCCAACAAAGGTAAAATGACCAAATTTCGGTGACAGTCTGCCTTCGTCAAGACACGCTTCTGAACGAAGATCTGAGCAAAATGACGAGGCGCGGCGATCAAAGACGTTTTCTGGCCTCGACGCCTCGACTCACAACCTGTTTCAGTCAGAACGGCAGGAACAGCCGGTTTTGGTTTGATTCATTGTTGTGGTCGTAAACAGGCAGCTAAACGAATCACTCCAACGCAACAAAACGGGCCTTTGCTACTCCCGAGCACCTGTGTCTGAAAAGATGGATGCCACAGCAAATCCAAGCCGCCCATTTAATTCTCGCACTCGAAAGAGCCTTTTTTTCTGAGTGCAGCGACATCACTCTGTGGGACGGGACAATCGCTCCGAAATGACCATCGATCCACACAACACGCTCCCTAAAGGTGCTTCACTCGTGTTAACTCCGTCAAAGAAATGCATTTCACCGGATTTCCGGAGTTCAAAACTTAAAAGGCCGAAGAGGCTTTTCCGTGGACACAAAAACAGGCAATGTGACCGAGCCACGGATCATTCTCTGAAGCAGCAGAAGACAGGAGTAGCCAGGACTCTGCCCGCCAGCGAGAGGAGACTGTCAACCGGAGAGCAAGCAACCAAGTGGCAGGTTGCACATGCTGGCGGGGAATCACAGCTTCATACATAGGCAGCACAAAGGCGCAAAACAAGGCGCACTAATTAGTCTCAATAGGAGAGTGCCGGGCCAAGTGACGCACTACAGTGCAAGGAGAAAATGAGGCAGGTTCACAGCTCGTTAACATGCAAAGCATGAAAAAAGCATGGGTGAACAAGAATCTGACCATGACTCCCGACGAAGCGTCGCAATGGACATTCAATGGGAACAGAACCATCCTCCCTGTCCGGCCACTCGTTGCTGCCTTGTCTTCAACGTCCTCATGTCTTTCTTGCACAACGGTTGCTTTTCAAGGGAAACAAGACATTTGTTTCTGCCCTCAAAACTGGTGCACAACCTTTGTTATTCACGAGAGACAAATGCACCAAAGATTGAAGGCGACACCTGCAGCCTGCTCCTGGAGTCGGACAAGGTTCCTCCTGGTGCAGGCACAACATTGATACTTGTGTGTACATCACGCATGGTTCGCAAGACAAGTGTGCGTGGTTGTGGAACTTCGAAAATCAGAAGCAATCTGCCACCCAAAGATATCAACTCGTTTGCATATCTTTCAGACTGCGAACCAGCCGGATGCACTGCGCGGGCGTCAATTACTGACAAGAGCTGCGACTTGTGGCGTGGTACTCTAAGCTGCCTGCTCACAAAACGAGCGGCCGAAAAATGAGGATCGGACACGCAAAAGGAAAATTACTTGTTTCCCGACGCTACATTTTCGTACCATCTTCATACAGGTGTGGGGAGTCGTATCCAACGTGAAGGAGCGAGCCCAGGATCGCTAACTTCAGGAGCGAACCCGCTTTTCATGACGAACCAGCGAGGCCATAACTCTGTGTCATGTGCCAACAGCGACTGAACCTTCCCCAGGATGGCGTCTGGAGACAGAATCATTCATGTCCTATTTGCTTCTTTGGAACTTTGTTGACATGCATTGCTGCGTTGATTGCAGCATAGTTTTCAGAGGCCTCGCCAAAAGGGAGCTCCCCACGGGACCATTCCCGTCATCACAGGCAAATGACACTCCGGAGGTTCTCATCCATCTGCTTGTGGAAGGACGAGAGCTCGGCGCGATACGTGCACCCGCGACTCTTGGTCACCATGCAACACGGCGGCTGTAGGTTCCCCAGAATGAGGAGCTTTGTCAGTGACCTGGTCGAGGCGCAGCCTGCTTCCTTCTGAACGTTGTCGAACCGCCGCCCCCCAACAGGTTTTTTCTAGTGAGAGACCTGTGACAGACAACGGTTGACGCAACTGGTTCATGAGACAATTTACTGCGTTCGTCTCAATTCCAAACCGGATGTAATTTTTGAAGTTTGGACACGCTGCATCGCCCGCAAAACTCGCTTTTGAACAGGAACAGTGGGACGCCTGATGTGGACGTCGCAAGCGTTTGGCTGCAATCACTTCCAAAAACTATCACAGGACGGAATGTAGTCACCCTGATGCCATCACCCTGTCGCCCAGCCATCTGGTGGGGTCACGCCACCATCTTGACTTTGGAGGTAATTCCATCACCTTGGCTCGTAGGTTACTTCCTTCCACAAGATGAATTCCCGCGTCCCCCTGTTGACATCGCTCCCACGAGTCTGCGACCTTTGTTGAGACGCAAGTCTAGAATCGCTCCACTGCCATGGAGGTTGAACCCTGCCTGTAAGCATCGTCACAATGACCACACCTGATTCTTCTGAGCCAAATTTCCCCTAAAGTTCATGTTGCACAACACCAAAAGGAAACAAAGTGGACATTCTACAAGTACATCAAGAACTTTGCGGTCACAAAACCTGTGATTCGTTCCCTTCTTGTCGTAGAAATGCGTTCTCACCCCACAAAGGGATTTCTGTTCAATCAGACAACTCTGTCCTCGACCAAAGGTCTCGAAAAGTTGCGTGATTTCACAGCAGCTATTTTTGTAAAGTGTGGAAACCCTGTCATAAAGCGTGTTCGCGGTGTAGAACTCCAGCATGTAACAACGTACGCCGCTGACAGGAAATGTGATTAGAAGTCTCGTTATGGGAGATCAAACGCAAGAAATTAGAGGCCTTCTGGTCTGCTGTGTAGCTGGGTGGCTTCTCTTACGTGATAAATATGAAAGCCCTAATCACACGATGTGACGGGTGAGAGACCCCTGTACTCCACAATTATCAACTGAAAGTATTCATTCACAGTGGAAATGTGTAGCTCGGCCACAAACAACCTGTCACATGGATGTTCATTCAATTCACTTTGTGAAAGTAGTTTCTCACTCGGGTAAATTTCTGGTTGCATTTGCACACAGCTTTGCATGGATCTGAAATCAGCTGCTGTAGCCTCAGGTTGAAGCACAAACGCCGGTGTCAATGGCAACAGCTGAGCCACACGGATACGCGAGGTTGTTCAAACTGAGAACAACAGAATCAATTTGCAAGATGTTTGGAATTCCGAGCTGAGCTCAAGAGGCAATGCGGTGACAGGAGACGACAGAACCGTTCACCACTGCGATTTTCCAAGAGAATCCCTCACTTCGTCAATCATGAACGTTTAACTGATGAGAAATGACGGGACCCCCTCAACATGGTTCCACCAGCTTCATGCTGGGAGCAGACACTGAAGTCTGTGTCGCAGCAACATTGGTTGGGTCACAAGCAGTCAACATGTTGATGAACTGAAACAGATCACCGCAAAAAGTCTCGGTGTGGCTGGGAAATTATGAAGCAGATAAAGCTCCGTACAAGCCGTGCGATTAAACAATCGTTCTTTGGCGTGGTCGACTGGAAAATCTGTAGCCTCCCCAGCGAAGTTTTCAGTAAATCTTTCGCGCTTATTCAAAACTGCCTTTTGGAAGCTGGTTGGTTGTTCGTAGGTGTCCCGGGTCTGACAATGCGCTGGAAGCGCCACTACGAACTATTTGAAAGTCTAACACAAAGCAAACTTGTCTGTCAACAGTGCGGAACCCTTTCAGATGAGCAAGAAGGCAATCAACTGCTGATAGACCTCAGTAGAAGCGTCACAAGATGTTGGTAGCTGAACGCAACAAAAACTTTTTCCAGCGAGACACAAATCTGCATCTGTCCACAAAACAAGAAAACAAGCAGTTTCTCAAAGGAGGCAAGACAGTCAATGATTTTAAAGCAGTGTAAACTCCAACTTACCATTGTCTGGAAACAGGAATGTAGCTGAACAAGGAAGGGAGGTTTGCCTGCCATTGCGAGCACTCGTTTCTCGATCATGGTGCACTCGACGTCATCGTCCTGGATGATCACGTCCTTCTTGAGGATCTTGATGGCGTACAGCTCGTCGGCGCCCTTCCTCTCCGCCAGCATCACCTGCAACACATTTCGGCTGAGCGTCAGTCGAGATTGAAACAGGAACCGCGGTGCAACACAACAAAACCATTCTTTTGAAGATCACAAAAGCTCGCGGTGTGTGACAGTCATGCTCGGAAAACTCACTGTGCCATTGAACAGGACATGGCTGGTTTTTCTTCCAAAAAGCAAAACCAACAGATCAGTTCATTTAGATTCACAGGGGAGGTTGTAAATGAACCAAACAGTTGCTTTTACAAAACCAAGTGTTTCATTTGTCCAC
>JAAUXT010080400.1_pt1 | contig 22780 bp, 20 predicted proteins | sample 7278171 | NCBI WGS metagenome assembly JAAUXT01 (sample SAMN14350112, study PRJNA611818) | marine sediment metagenome | isolation source: surface marine sediment (1.8m) | place: French Polynesia: Moorea | collected 2018-08 | reverse complement strand
GTGGCTTTGGGTTTAGGGTCCAGGGATCGGGGTCCAGGGCACCAGGGTCCAGGGTCTGTGGCTTTGGGTTTAGGGTCCAGGGATCGGGGTCCAGGGCACCAGGGTCCAGGGCCCCCTGGAGACGCCCCTCGGACCAACACAACTCGGAGTTGATGACGTTTTCGGGGCTTTGCTCTTTTTGTTGACATCAAACAACCAAAAAGACATTTTGTGCAGGAGCGTTTGTTTTGTCAGACAAAAGTCAAACGAGAAAGTAAAGTGAACTTCTGGAGTGGGGAGTTTCTGCAAAGTTCTCTTTCCCCTGACTGTAAGACGCAGAGAAAACTGCGCATGCGCGGACAGCACCGTTGTCAGTTACGTTAATCTCTCATGTCAATGCGCACGCAATTCTTTTGTTCTGGAACACCACAAGTTGCGTTTCTGCACACATCAGCACGCATTGGAGTCCACTGCGCAACGCAACACGCAACGACTTGAGCAGTGACGTCACGCACGACGTACCCGACGTGCACCAGGCGGCACTGAATCCGCTTTGCCTCCAGAATCCGACTCTCAAAGACCTTCCGAGGATTTCACCTCACTGCCAATCAGTCCCGCTCTCCCAAATATAGAAACTTTCCAAAACCACGCGTGTCACTCGGGAATTGATCCTTCAAAATGAAGACGTCGCCTCTGACATTTGTCTTACAGGGAAAAGGCATTAGAGGAGCTGGACCCGTGCGGCGGCCCCGTCCACCCGAGATCCCCCGGCCCGCGGTAAGCGAAGCCGCGCCGGAAAGAGGCTTCCATCCCGGGCGTAACCCGAGTCCGCGCTGACGGGACGCGGCGGCGGGGCCGGGAAAGCCAAGATGGATACAGAAATCTTTATATTGAATTATGGGTGGGAGATTGAAGCCTTTTAGCGCGGTGGGAGGGAGGAACGGGATTCACAGCCGGGGCTGAGACGGGAGTGGTCAGCAGGGAGGGAAGGGGGGGATGCATCAGAGGACTTGACCACAGGTGGAAACTTTCATAAGGATCTTGAAAGATGAAGGACATGGCACAGGTGTGTGTGTGTGTGTGTGTGTGTGTGTGTGTGTGTGTGTGTGTGCGTGTGCGTGTGCGTGTGCGTACCTGTGTCTTTGGGTCAACATGTGTGCATGTTTATGTGTGATCGTCTGTTGTGCGTGTTGCGTTTGTGTGTGTGTGTGTGTGTGTGCGTGTGTGTGCGTGTGTGTGTCTGAACCTGTGTTTTTGTGTCAACGTGTGAGCATGTGTGTGTGTGCGTGTGTGCGTGTGTGTGTAAAAAATTCTCTTCAGTAACAGTGCGGCATCGGGGCCAAATGCCTCCTGTCTTTCACGCAGACGGATTGGCTTTGTTTTCCACCCCTGTGTTTTATCTCGCAGCGGCATTGCGGTGAATCCCTCGTCAGCAGGTTGACACCCACGTTTCTCTGCGACCCGCCGCCCCGGTCCAGCCTCGTGTTTCCAGTCCGAAGCCTCACGCCTGTTTCACAGTGGAAGCGGTACACGTCCAAGCGCGGCGCTGCGTGGCACAGTGGACGTAGCGCTGACGTGAACAGCGACGCACCACATGGACTGTGGATTGGTTCGGCGCAATTTAGGGTTTTCACACAGATGACGCGGCGTCAAAAATTTGACGCGACGGCAGAAACTCTTTCTGTTGCTCTCCATTGGGCATAATGTTAAATTTGACGCCCGTGCATCAAAAATTTTGACGTGCGCGTCAAAAGTTCTGACGCCGCCCTGCCTGTGTGAAAACCCCTGTACGCGTTGTTTTGTAGACTCCACAGGGACGGAGGGACCGAGCAGACGCCTCGCCGTGTGAACCCCGCCGCTGTCCGCATGGAACGCCCGCCAGGACCCGGGGATGAGAAGATCCTATCGGCTCATGATGCATTGTTGTTTTCAGGCGGATAGGGTTTCCTCGGCATATTTTCCATTATAAACGTGACACAGGAAGTGGCCGGGGTGAGTGCGATGTGACGGATGGGGCCCCGGGACGGGGGGTCGGAGGGCAGCGCAGCGGGGCAGGGGCGGCGCCGCCCAACCGCTGTGTGCGGGGCTGGCGTTATCCAAGGGGCGGGCGCGACAGGGACCGCGATCCAGGTCAGTGGGGTCCATGCCCAAACAAAATTCATTTCATCCCAATTACTTTGGTGCTGCGAGCCAGGTTTTGAACCATGTTGGGAATGGTCTGCAGTGGAGAGAAAAACAACTTGCGCGCATTTGCGCGTGGGTTCTGCGGTACCAATGCCTCCCTCATCCACGGGTTCTCTGAACACAGGCAAAACCCGCGCGCGACGCTTTTCTGTATCTCCAATACACTGAGCGCAAACATCGCTGCGAAGAGCTGTGCAAGAGGCCATCGTCCCGCCCTCAATGCCGTGTATTCAGCGAGGCAGCTTCTTACATTTGAATAAATATTTGTCGGGATGATTCCTGATTCTTGTGGATATTTGCACGCAGCGCCATGCGGCAGCTCGTTTTACCTTTTGCAAAGAAACTGCTGTGTGCAGTGGCCTGGAAGGAACGGGAGCCTGTGGATGCGGGCGCAGCTCAGGGCTGCTGCACACGCAATGCGCCTCACGTTATACCCCTGTGCGAGCAGATTGGGGCCTGGGTGGACACAGCGTCCATTGCTCTGCGCAGGCGCACAGCGCGCCCACTGTGAGGCTGGGTTTCCGGCTGACTGGGCCGCGGAGAATAGGAGCCGCCGAGATGTCCGAGCAGGAGCAGTATCTGCCAGCGTCGCGTCCCGGGTCCGTGTATCAACGCCGCCCGCGCCGCAGGGCCCCGGTCCAGCCGAGCGACCGGCGGGACAACCGGCGGGGCCTGTGGAGCGGCGCGCGGTGTCAGATAGTCCGGCGTCTCGATGGGCTGAGAGGCCGTGTTCGATGAACGCGCTGAACGCACCACGGGCCCCTCGCTACAGATTTGTGAGAACGAGACACGGTTCGTTCAGCGTGAATCGAACACGCCCACTGAAAATCATGGGTTCGTTCGTTCTTCTGCGTTATATCACGAGGATAAGATGTCTCAGTCCCTTCAGCGGTAAATACCAATGCTGTGAGCATCACAGGATGATCTCGTGGGTGTGAACCTCACGGAACCTCGTTTTCCCAATGAGTCTTGGTGGAGCAAGAGAAGTTGGAAAGGCCAACACACTCAGCCTCAGCTTTCGTTCAAATATTTCTCTGGGTGTGCAGGTCTTTCCATGTTGCTGTGCTTCGATAGCACGGGTCGGGCTGCACTGAGTCTGTTGACTTGGAGCCTCAACGCAGCTCACAGGATACGACCCATCACCAGCCCATGGTCTGTGGTGAGATTCAGCAAATGCTTCTAGTCACTTGCATTTGGTCACTTGGATCTCAGTGCAAATTCAGTGCAAGTTTGGCAATCTGTGGCAATGGTGTGGCAATTGGGGCACCGCGCGTTTGGAAATTAAGGACGTGCTAAACGTCCTCGACGTCGATCCACGCTGCACAAACAGACGTTCTCCCCGCGCGCGCACCCGGTGTGAATCGGGCCTTGCGACTTCGACCCAGACCCCGAAAGGAAAGCAGTGCACGAGGAACATGGATCTGGTAACAGCTTCTTGTTTCGTTTCGAAAGGGGCCACGTTCTCACGGCACATCGGAAATCAATCGCGTGGATTACGCTGTTGAGGCGCGTCGCCCGCGCCTGGGATGGGGATGGAGGGTGGTGCCATGGGGGTGGAGTGGGGAGGGGGGAGGGGTAGTGGGGGGAGGAGGGGTTGTGGGGGACACAGGGGTGGGGCAGGACAAGGACAGAGGGGTGGGGTGGGGTGGAGATGGGACAGAGGGTGGTGGGCATGGAGTGGTGTGGGGGCAAGGAGGGGACGGAAGGGTGGCGGCGGGACACTCCAGAAACAACGCAATGCCCCTCTTGTGCACCCCAACAAGATTCAAACAGAACGGAGGCTCCTCAACTTTGACTCAGATGTGTGCGTGCGTGTGTGCGTGTGTGCGTGTGTCCGTCGCATTTCCTCTTCACCTCTCCACTGCAACACCAATCAGTTTTCGTGTGTGCTGAGTAGACCATCAATACAACGCAAAAAAGGCTGATTTTAAGCGTCAGCCTCACACTCCCATCTCACAGTGCAGGTTCCTACTCTGCAGTGGAGGTTGGAAAGTGGGTCAGGCCATCAGGGGAGTGTCACCCGGAATCAGGGTCCGTTCCTCGGGTCAGTTCACACTGGACGCGTCGCGCTCCCTTTGCGACGCAGCGCACAGTGACCTGCACGAAGCACGCAGTGGATGATGATGTATGTAGTGGCTCCTTCTACCACGCAGCAGGTACAGCCTGACCTTATTGCACTGACGCATCCAGCGTGAACCTAGCGCTTGTTGGGTTGACGCCCACTGGGTCCCGGGGAACATCGATCCACTGCGCAGGCGCAGCGCAGGCGCGAGAGCCTTGCGCGCAGGGTAACGCGCGCGGATGAGAGAAACACGCGCTTCCCGCGCGCGGGAGAGAGAAGCACGCGCGCAGAGCCCCCCGCACCCCGCGAGAGGGCGATGAGCCTCGATCTACCGTGACACGCACCCACAATAGAGGCCACGGACCACACCCACAGGGACCTCTGCCTCGTGTCTCAGCTGCTGAATGTTCAAAGCAATGCTCTGGAGTTCCTCACATTGAATTGTCACGCTGTCAGAACCGATCTATTGCGGTGAGCGAGTTCGGGCTTCATGCCATGGAATCTGTTTGTGGCGTGAGTTGCATTCACTGCGTGCTGCGTGTGAGATGATGCACATTATGTATTTGCGCCTTGGCGCGAAAGCCTTTAAAGCGACAACACAAGCAGTGGTATCCAAGGGCAAGGCAACGTCATCATCTATGACGTCATGACGTTCCATCTGTTTTGTTGATCAGCAATGGCAACGCCAAAGTTGAATTTATGGAGTTTGTGTTGAGGAAAACTCAAGCTGATGATTTGGCCAGTTGCATAGACATTGAACCAAGGTGCAGTATCACGTGGTCACGACGCCATTGGCCATGCCGTTGACGTTGAGACGCAGCGCCCTCTGACTGAACGCGACGCTTGACGCGTGACGCGTGCCGTGTGAACGTGACCTGTGTGATGGCGTCACGTCCGGGGTGGATTGCGCGGGGACGAGGAGCTGCTGTATTGACACGTATCGCGTGACTGGACGCCGCCCACCCATCCATCAGACTGAGGGACGCGGGGCTCAGGCCCAATCCTCGCCCGCCGCGCCTGCTACACGCAGCGTGCGTCACGCGCTGCGTCAGCGGGAACTGGCTCGCGACGCAGCGGCCTGGGCTGAAACACGTGACTCATCCAGCGTGAATCAGGCCAAGCTTTTCCTTCAAAGCAATCACTGTTTGGCACGACGGGAGGGATCGGAGGGGTCGTGCGACGTCGGGCTGACTTTGTTCTCAGCGAAACCGGAAACGGAAACAACGCCCGGTTTCGCTGTCACGTTGCGCATGCGCGCGCAGAAGCTGTCCACGTGACGTATGAACTGAAGCAAGATCACTTTGGCCTGAAAACACCAAACAAGAACCAACAGCTCCAGATTCGTTGTTTTTCTCTGCTGCACTGCAGAACGACAGTGTCATGTCTGTGCCCCACTCCCACGTAGGAAAAGGCGACGAAAGCCCCTGGATAGGCGTCCCAGCTCTGCACTTCCGGTTGAGCGTGTTTTGGCATGCAGGTCGCAGCCTCTCACGCCGCGGTTGGCAAAGCAGGAAACGCGAGTGGAAATAACGCGGCGGCGCGGGGAGCCTCCCCACAGAGCGCTCTCATTCCAATATTGACGTTCCCATTTCATCACTAAGATTACCAGCGATTACCAAACAAATAAAGTGCGCTTGAACCGGAGGGCCTTCTTAATTCAGATCCCTATCAGCTCTCGCGTTGACTCAGGTAGGAAACGGTATAATGAAAAACTCTCCTGCAGAGAACGTCGCGGTCGTTCACACTGAAGGCGTTGTGCGGTACGGAACATCCCCGTGTGACAGTCAAGGTTCGCGGGTCAAGCGGTTCTCACGTTGGTGACGGCGTCAGCTTTGTTGACGACGTCAAAGAATGGTCTGAACTGTTTTGTTTTGTGACGCCCACCAATTGGGCGTCAGGTTGACGTTGACGTCAAATTCAGCTGTTCTTTGACATCAACAGCAACCAATGCGAAAACGGCTTCAATGGTCTGGACCATTCTTTGACACCCATCACTTGGGCATCATGTTAAACTTTGACGTTCACGTCAAATTCTGCTGCACTTTGACGTCGACTGCACCAATGTGAAAACGTCTTCATCACCAATTGAATTTCTCAGGGATGCAACGCCGGACGCGTCCGATGTGAAAGGCGCGTAGTCCTCGGATGTACACATTGCCATTCCAAACGCAATGAAGAGTTTTAGCAACCACTTATTCTCACTACAGTTGTGCGGTGCCCCAATTGCCAGATCGGTGGTGCAGACAGCAAATTGTGCCCTGATTTTGCTCCAATAACCAAATATATGTGTCACCAATCTGGCAGAATGGAGCACGTTGGAAAAGGATCGGACATATTTGCCAAACCTCGCTAATGTTCCAGGACTGCTGATCCCGTGTGTGTGTCAATGCTACAAGCGACATGCTGCAGGAGTGTCGGAGCACACTGCAGCCTCATTAACGTTCGCGCCATCAATCGTCTCGCGTCCCGGTTCACTCCGCATGCGCGGAGCGACGCTGTGTGTGTGTGTGTGTGTGTGTGTGTGTGTGTGTGCGTGCGTGTAAGTGCGTGCGAGTGTGTGTGTGTGCCTTTGTGTGTGAATACATACGTGTCACACGTACACGTGAAGGGTGTGCACACGTGGTGTGTGTGTGTGTGCGTATCAAGCACCTGAATCTGAATCAAATCTCCAACACACGCAGACGCAGGTACGTGAGCGTCAGCCTCTGGGGCCGCTCGGCCCCCGCGGCTGTAGCGCGGCTTCCTCCCGTGACGCTGCCGCCCGGCACCGCGGGCCGCGCCGCAGGTGATTTGTTCCACCTGACGGGGCCCGGCAGCGCGGGCTGCGGCGTCGCGTCGCGTCGCGTCGTTCAATACAGCATGTATGCGCACGCATCATGCGCACAGCGAGCAGAACCCGCGTCTACTGTTGCGGGTCAGTGAGGACGCCTTGAAAATCCCAATTCCTTGGTCGTCAACACACGTGTTCACAATGAAGAGATGCGTTTCGGGTCATGATGCTTCAGCGGGTCCCTGTCCTCCCTCATTTGGGGGTTGCCAGGGTAAAACAAGGGGCAATTAGATGCAGTCCGTCCAGTCAAACCCTGGATCCGTGTTCGCCTCCATATTCAGTGGCGCTCGCCCCACGTGGCCGGGCCTTTCAGCATCGTGCCCATCCAACACTTCGCAACACGTGAAAACCGCATTTACACAATCCCCTTAACACATGCCGCCACAGACAGCGCATAAAAGTTGCATGACGCGCGTATTTGTGCTGTCCGCGTCCGATCCGGTGCAACGTGCCCGGTTGACAGGCGTGCCCCACTGACACGTGTCAATGGGGCACAGTTTCTACCCATGCCCCAGGGGCCTTGAAGGCGTGACGGATTGACACACGTGTTTCAATGGAGCATGGGTCCACCACCCATTAGCACATGCCAATCGGGCACGCAAGCCAATTGGGCACGTTACACCGGGAACAGGGATGACGCAGCCCGGTATTCAGTGGCGTGCTATTCTGTCCCGTCTGGGGTGCGTTCCTGTGCTGCAGCTGCTCGGATATGCAGGAGACGCTCCCTCGGAGAGGAGTCTTGCATGTACAATCCATCCCCGACTCCAGGGCGGGACCCAGGCCTGTTTCACACTGGATGCGGTTTTCAGATTGGTGACGCGCGGTTTTGACGTCAGCGTCAAAAGTTAACATCAAACCCAATGGTGGAATTTTGAACGTCAGCCCAGAAAACGACCACGCGTCACCCAATGTGAAAACCCCTTCTGGCGTCGCTGCACGAGGCAACGCCTTCGGCACAAATCACGTGACTCCATGACAACGAGGACGCGACGCGTGACGCGCGCGGTGGGACCCAGGGCGGAGCGATGGTTTACGGTTATGGCCCCGGCCCTGCTGCTGCGTACATCTTCTGGTAGCAGCTGCCGCTGCAGTTTCCACAAGTCACTGCTTTTGTACACACAGTCCTGCAGCACAACACACAAAAACTGCAGTTGCTCTCCAAGAGGCGAGGGGGGGGGTTCAGGGCCCCTTCAGGCCCAGTCAGATCCCCGATGAACGGGAGCCCGACTCCAACCTGGGAACATTGCAACATGTGAAGAACAAGAGTCGTGCCTGCCTCATACGAGTGTGTGTGTGTGTGTGTGTGTGTGCGGGTGTGTGTGTGAGAGATTTTAAGAGAAAGAGAGACAGAGAGAGAGAGAGATGTGTGATCGTGCATCTGTGTGTGTGTGTGTGTGTGAGCGAGCGAGCGAGAGAGAGAGAGAGAGAGAGAGAGAGAGAGAGAGAGAGAGAGAGAGAGAGAGAGAGAGAGAGAGAGAGAGCTCAATTTGTGTGAGGGGGCGGAGCGGGCACGGTGTTCCCCAAATCTTCCCTCTTCTAACTGGTGTATACTCCAATAAAAACACTTCTCCCACAAAGGCTCCGCACAAAAGCTTCGCTTCTGGCCATAAATAGAAGAGAAACTTGTGAGCACAACCGTCGCTGTGATGAATCCCAATGAGAAGCGACGTGTGATGGCAGATTTTAATGATGGCGGCGGCGCCGCTTTGTTCGGTGTCGTTTTCCCAGTTTAATGAGATCTCAGCGCGTTTGCGCCGATCTGGTGACTTTGAAACGCCGCACGCACAAAGGCGAAGCGATTCCGAAAAAAAGTGTCCGCACCCAGTGGGGATGCAGCAGACATGGATGCACTCGGCATCAAGAGTTTTTGCGCCGGATGTGAAGACTGGATGCGCCGCAGCGGCGGGATGCTGATGGATTCGTCGTCATTGCTGAATGGACACGGACCTGGATCTGACGAACGAGATTCTGCACACTCTGCAAAAATTAGAGATTTCAACAAATTCCAAAAATTTCATGGACCCTTTGCGTGGACATCACCAGGCTCTGGGAAGGACATGTGTCGACCAGTCCCCGGTTTTCAGTTCAGCAGCAGATTCTCGGAGGCTCTGCGCACCCTGACCGCGCAACTCAATGGGCGTTGTTTCTATTTCTTGCATCTCACTGTCGCCCTATTCACGTAACGCACGCAGTGTGAACCCGGCGAGTCTGTCTGCGGAAACAAGCCCGGCAGGCCCGCCCGAACGTTCCTCATACTCGACACAGTCGAAAGTTCCGAGACATTCACGTGCGGAAGGTTGGCTTCGCTCAGACAGGTTCTAATTAAACATGGCTGCGGGGGTTTTTTCCAGTTGATCCAGGCGGCCCGTGCTGTCAGGTCTATATTTGGACACGCTTTTGTTTTCCAGAAATGGAAAAGTAAATATGACGTCAGAACAAGATTCGGGGGGGGGGGTTCCTGGACTGAAGGCCCTGGATCCATCTCTGAGTGACATCCAATCCAGGTGGCTTTTCCACAAAGCTCAGCCTGAAGAACGAAACTTGGAATCTTTCAGAGACGGGTTCTGAGTCACTGATTACTTTGCACTGCACTGCAATGCTTTGAAGGCGGAGACAAGGCAGCTCTGTGTCTGATGCTTTGTGGGTTAAGAATGTGACAGGAGAGAACAACGACCCTTGACATTTCTGGGTGCGCGTGTGCATGCGCGTGCGCGTGCGCGTTCTGCATTGCATCAGGGACGCGAATCCCAAGTTGCGTCTTTGCCTGTGACTCAACAGGGGTGGGTTCAGGACTTGATGGAGGTGGGGGGGGATCTCACAACTGCAGGCGGGCTTGGGGGCAGAAAAAACAAAGATTCTCTTCTTTCGCCAAAAAGCTGGAGGAAGTAAAATAATTTTGTGAGGGATTCTGGAGAACCCCCCTTCAATCCCTTCTGCTCCAGTTCACGGTCACGTGTTACATTCTGGGTCACAGGCAACATCAGCTGGAAGGGAAGCTCGCTGAGTGAACGTCCATTTACAGCGTTCGTGAAGAGCATTGAGGAGTTCCCCTTCCACCTCTCAGGTCAGAAGAGAAGCATACATCTTGAGGACATCAGTCCTGCTTTTGGCCGGCCATTCACGGCAGCGCAGGACGCAGCGTGTGTGAATCAGACCTGCCCGGCGGCTGCGTGGCTCGGGCCTGGGTAATGACAGAGACGCATCCCGGATACGAAACCGTCGGAGTCCGTTCTCACCCTGGATGCATCCGGGTGGCCTGGCAATGGTGCCAAACGCACTCTTCATTGTTCGCATTGCTGGTGTGTGTGTGTGTGTGTGTGTGTGTGTGTGTTGCGAGAATCTCAGGGGTGGGAACATTGTGTAATGTGTCTCCAACAAGTTGCGTCCTGGCCACCCGGATCTTCTGAGCGTTTGTCTTGCGCTTCGTATAAAGTTCAGTCACGGGCCACGGGGAAAAACTGACTTCAGCCTGAAGTGCCTATCGAGACTGTAGTTGGGGTGGTAGTGCTGGAGATAAGGATGTTTGCACTAATGATGTGCAGGGTTCAACCCAATTACCACGTGACCCACGTGATCGGGGGGTCCGGGCGCCTGATGGATCTGAGGCTCCGAACCCGCGCCGCGCCGCCCGCCGCACTGTCCATACATCAGGGGCCCGCGGGAGGGGGCGGCGGGGCCGGGGGAGGGGTGGCAGACCGGGGGAGGGGCGGCGGGGCCGGGGGAGGGGTGGCAGGCCAGGGGGAAGGGGTGGGAGCGGCGGGCCGGACCGCAGTGGGGACTTTTTGCAACGACGTTTCACTGAACGCCCTGTCAACGATAATAGGGACTTTAAACACGACGTTTGAAATTGAAAACATCAACGTCAACGTCGAATTTTTTTTGCATACTTTGATTTTTCCATATTTTGGAAGTGCTTCTGCCTTTGCAAAACATTTTTGAACAAAATTGACCAAAAACCCAAGCTTTCTTGTTTTCTGTGTAAAGGGTTCCAAAGTCAATGTAGCGTTTGAAGTTTTGGCAAACTCACAATTGTCAAAAAGAGCAGTGACCACGGCACTGGCCAATCAAGGAACACCATATGACATTGGAGTTACAAAATCCCGATTGGTTGCGGCGTGCGTGGCTTGTGAAGAAGAAAAATTTCAACACGGCCTCAATTGGAATGCGATGGGGAGGGGTGTGAAATCCTGTTTTTCGGAACTGAGACCCTGGTCCCGACGCCCCTGGATCCACCGCAAGAAAGAGAAGTGCCGTCTCTTCAGTTCTAATTTCTAACAAATGGCTGGTGCAGACAAAGCGCTTTCTCCCCCCCCCCCTCTAGCGTCCGCCGCTGACAGCGAGGCTTTTTGCGCTGATGAAGAAAAAGCCTCGCATGTATCTGTGCACTCGGGGCTGCCGCTCCCCGTTGACCTACATTCAGTCAATTTGCGCACTGACAGCAGATCTATTTGCATTAATTTGTTGCAGTGGAGGAGTTGCCCAGCCCCTCGCTCCGTGGATAAAAAGCCACGAATAGCCCCCTATGAAAGGGAAGTTCCTTCCGCCCGACCATTTGTCTTCGGGGGGATTCAAAGGAGCAAAGACGCCGTGTCGCTGACCCGAGATTTACACCACAAAAAGCTCGCTCAGAGGCAAAATACATTTCCCCCGACAAGGAAAAATGGAGAGTAAATGCAATTGTTGCTTCTGCCGTCGCATTTTGCGTCGCAGCCATAATTCTTAACAAACTGGGAGATTGGTGTGAACGGGGGGGCGGAATTAGATCAGGGAGACAGCCGCGATGCAGGTCCATTTCCACCCGCCCCGTTTCACCCTGGGTGCGTCAGGAATGCGTTGACGCAGCGTCGTCGAGTTGACGCAGGGTCCCACGCATGCGCAGGGCCGAGCCACGCAGCACGGTACGGGAACAGAACAGTCCGCCGACCCCCCCCTTCAAAGTGAGATTCTGAGACGTTCTTTGCACGCGATGAGGAGTGGTTGGCATCAAGCAATGCAATGTCCATGTCAAAATAGGAAAATTGTAATTCCCGTGCCACATTTTGCCAGTGAATGTGAGATTTCTCCATGCATCCTAGAGAAAGAGAGCCACATCTAGGCCCCAGCCATGGTGCCCGTGGCTTTTGTGGGTTTTTACAGCGCTGAAGTCAATCTCAATTGAGCAAATCTGCAGCCGTGTGTGAACTGCAACAAAGTCGCATTTTGAGACGTCCGGACTGCTGTGTGCAACGTGGGATGTGATTCTGCACACAAGACGCAGTCCAGAATCTTTCTTGACCACACGTCACGCAGGTCAATCTGCGCATGCGCGTGGAGGCGAAAAGCCTGCTGTGGGCTGTCAGCCGCATTCACGCTGGATGCGCCACGCGTCGCGTCCCTGCACACGTCAACACGTCAGCTCCACGTTGACGCAGCGACATCAGCAGCCACGCACGTACAGTGCCCTTAGAACTGCACCACGCATCCAGTGTGAACCACGCCCCGAAGGCGAAAAGCCTCTGCTAAAAGCCTGGCCCCGTCTGTGATATGACATGTCAGCTGTCAATGGTGCACAGAGGGAAAGGGCAAATGAAAAGTCCACATCGATTACCCCGCTCCATTGAAAGGCAAGAAATCCTACTCGCGAGAAGAAAGTTCCTCTCTCCACAGAAAACACATTCAGCAGTCCGAAAGACTTGAAACGCGAGGGCTGTTCTCAGATCAGAACGAGGCCACGACCACCAAGGCAAAAGTGTGTGGGTGTTCAGAAAATGCATAAAAACATCAAATGCGTGGAAGCTCACACATCAAAGCGTAGCCCATCGCACGTTTGGAAGGAACACGGAATTGTTCTTGTGCTAGTACCAGAATATGAGCTGGAGCCGAAACACAACCGTGAATCCTGGCCAGATGTCACGTGTGTGATCACGTGTGTGCAGATTTCTGTATCACGGCTCCATGCTTCTGTTGAATGACAGTTGGGAGTCACTGACCGTCAAATCTGAAAATCCAGGCCCCTCATTGTTGCAATTGCGCAAGTCTTTTGCTGTTCGTGAACGGAAATGCCTCCAATTTCCTGTTATTTCAGCGCTGAGCACGACGTGGGTTGTGTCTGCGCAACTCACTGGTCCCCGCGTCACTCCGCGGGACGGGCACGTGACCTGACGCAAACACACGCGTGGAGAACTGGGCTGCAGACAACTTCCCACAAAAGCGTTGTGGTGCACGTGAGGCGTAATTTCAAACAAAGCAAAGTGTGTTGCAATCACCTTGGAGGCACACGTTGCAATTTTGTGTTTTTGTGTCTTTTTGAGGGTGCTTTGAAGAACTAAAATCCTGCTGCAACTCGACTGTTGCTGCCTGCAGCGTTGAGCAGGGAACAGCACCGCTCAGTTTTTCATTTTCAATGTGCGTACTGATAAAACAATTGGCATTCTTATCACGAGCCTTTCTCCCCGGCTGCGAACGCAATTAGCCTGCAGTATTGATGGGCTTTTAATTCCTTGTGGATTTAGTTGCAGCGCTACAAAGCTAATAGGAAGCATAATGATTTGTGTCCCGCTCCATATTGAAACAACGGTCCGTGAAGCAGGGAGGGAGGGAGGGAGGGAGAGAGAGAGGGAGGGAAAGAGAGATGGAGGGAGAGAGATGGAGGGAGAGAGAGATGGAGGGAAAGAGAGATGGAGGGAGAGAGAGACAGAGGGAGGGAGGGACGGAGGGAGGGAGGGACAGACAGACAGACAGAAAGACAGATAGACAGACAGACAGATATATGGCCGGACAGTCAGACAAATGGAAGGACAGATGGACAGACAGAAGGGCAGACGGCAGGACGGATGGACAGACAGTTGGAACGGAGGGTGGACGAACAGAGGGACGGAAGTGAACAGTCAGTTCGTTCAGGGGCACTGAGAGTGAAAGGCTGGCTGGGCTGATGGACGAGTGCGTGGTTCCCTGTGAAACTGCAGTTGAGTCAACTTGTGAGAGCTCGACATGTGCGTGCACTCGTCTGTGTCCACCAGACATAGACGCATCGCTCAGGCATGTCTCACTTTCGCAGACGCTGGACCCTGCGGTCGCGTGCCCTGCAGCCTGGCGGGGCCGGTGCAGGTGACGCCGGCGCTGCTGCCCAGTCACGCGAGGAGGACGAGACGCCGGAAGTCACGCCACGGCGGCGGAAACAGGACCGACGGCGTCCGGCGCCAGGAACGGGTCCACCGGGGACCAGGGACAAGGTCCACAGGGAACCAGGCATGGGGTCCACCGCGAACCAGGGGAGGGGTCCACCGGGGACCAGGGACACCTGTCGGGTACCATGGGTGGATCCACTGAGGATCAGGGGTGGATACCGAGTACCAGGCATGGATCCAACGGGGACCAGGGTTGGTCAGGCCAGTGGTACCATTTATGACTCCAGCAGACACTTAGTTCCCCGCACCCTCACTTCAGAACCAACTCTCTATATTTTCCCTTGACACAAACAGCCTTGCGGAGAGAGGTCTCTGGTCCCCCGGTTATGGCTCCTCCCCCGTGGGTCTGGTGATGAGCCATCATCAGCGCAGCTCAAACTTCCCCTTCAGTGCGTGATGCAGGCAGCGGGGGACGTCAGCAGATAAATCAGCGGCGAGATGGGCGCGTGTCGCTGCCCGCGTCTCTTCCTCAGGCGACGCTGATCACAGGGCCCGGTGACAGCCTCACACGTCTGATCTTCACGTCTCACGTTTGACGTGAGAGGGCGTGGTGAGTGTCGTGTTCACGCAGATTCACACTGGGTAGATCCACGTCACACATAGTGTCACGCCGGGTACCCATGTGTGACGTCACATTGGGTCAGAGGGTGCGCCACGTGTTAATGGAGGTGCGTCACGTGTGACGTCACACTGGGTGCGCCATGTTGTGTGTCCCTGAAAATGGCGAGGTTCAGCAAATGCGTGCCGCAATTGCCACACTGGTGACACAGATACTATTTTGGTCAACTGTCATTGGCTCTCTGTGCAAAATTGAGTTTTCTGGACCACCGCTCTGCCAATTGGGGCACCGCACGTTTGCAAATTAAGGCCGTGATAAACCTCGCCATTGATGCCCTTTTTCCTCCACCATCGTTGTTTTCAGCCGTGCTGCAGCTGAAGCTCATCCCAGCGAAAGCAGCACAAAAATTCTCACTTCACACGCTCGGGGAAAAAAAATCCCTCTGAAATTTGATCCAACTGTTTGCGCACAGTAGTAAAAGTGAAAACAGAGACTGCCATGGCAACGGAAGCAAAGCCTTTTCAAAGGGGCAATAATGAGATTAGATTTGGCAATGTGAAGCTATCAATTTATCGGCCAATTGACCCGCGGAAATTCAATTTACCTTTGCCGTGTTGCAATTTCACAGCGCCGGTCTCGTCCCGCTGAACAAGGCCAAACCGGATTGGGAACTCGGAGCTGTGTTTGCCGCCCAATCTGGAGGCGCGATGGTCGGGGGGGGGGGAGGCGGGGGGGAGGGGCGTCTCTCATCTCGTCTCGATGTGGCGCGGACGTGTGAAGGGAAAAGTCCCGTCGCTCTTCAGGTCATCGTGCTCTGAGCGCCTCAACAGTTTCTTATCAAACCTCCTCCTGAACATGCCATCAGAAGCGTCAGGGAAGAAAATGTTGTGGACGCCATATTGAAACAGGGCTGTATGCGTCACACGTTGTGACCCCACGTCAAGGAGAACCAGGGAAACAGGCACAACACCACAGTGTGCATGGAACCCTGTCTTCCCGTTCAGTGTACCAGGCTCTTGCTCCTGTCTGCAGGCATTGGTTCTTCTCTCGCGACGTATAGCGTCCGTCGACTTATGCAGGGGCGCAAAGCAAGACGCACCCTGTGCGAACCAGTCCCCCACCGACACGTGAGTCCCGTGTGTTTGCGGGCTGGATTGCCGCGCGCCTCCGGAATGCAAATCATCACGCCGCCGAGCCGTGATCAATTGGCCCCCGGTAAACGAGCTCGGGTCGTGACGTCATCGCGTCGCAGGCGCTGTCGGCTCCGGATTTACTGGCGGGTGGGGTTTTCCGAGTCGGAATACTGTACAAAGAAAATGGAAAGGTTCAGCAGGCCTTAAAATCCTTCCGTGCGGAACTCCAGTTGCCACATCGATGGCACAGTTCCCCTTGTTTACACCTGACAGCCAATGGCAAGTGACCATTGCAACTAGAATCTGTGGCGCTGTTCTAGCAATTGGGGCACGTCGGAAAAGGAGCGGGCGTATTTGCTGAACCTCCACAATGTTTCCATTCGTAGACATCGTTCACCAGAGCCTGGCTCGCATCTGCAGGCATTGCGCACTGGCACACAACGCCTTCACCGCAGCGCCCACTAACTCGCAGGCGCCTCAATGCATGACGGGAAATCGGGGTCGCTCCGTGCACACTCACAACAATGCAGGGGTCACGTGGAAATTGGGGTTTTCACGTTGGTGACGCGCGGTTGGGCGGCGTCAGAATTTTTGACGCGCGCGTCAAAATTCAACATGACGCCCCATGGAGCGTTTTGACGCGGGCGTCAATTTTTTGACGCGCACGTCACCAACGTGAAAACCCTTATTAGCAGTGGACAACAACACAGCACCCGGGGTTGACCCTCTGCTGTCCATCTTGGGAGGTCAAAGGGCCACCTTCACACGAGTGTGCGAAGGTGCTTGTTGCACAGTGAGTGTTGCGTGCTCCACGCTGTCTGTGTGGAGACAGGTTCTGGTGAACCCGTGTATACTCATGCGTAGTTGGTATGCAGAGGCAGCTGCGCCGTGGCACCAGCATACGAGGCGCTGCGTGCCTAATTTACTGCGGGTTTGCAAACACACGACAGAACCGTCGCAAACAGCGCATAAAATTCGTGCGTCACGAACACGTTCAATTATGGGATGCGCGGGAATGTGGCGGCGGCGGCGGCGGCGGTGGCGGCGGGGAGAGACTCCTATTCGCTACAGAGCCTCCGCGTTTCCAGGGTAATTGCTATTGTGCATTGTTTGCCCGGTGTAACAGGACCAGACAACGACCAGGACCAGACAACGACCACACTATTTGGTCGTTCTGTAGTCCTGAAATTTCAGGACCAGACAATGACCACCTAGGACTGGGGGGTGTTTTTCCATTGTGCTAATATCTCTGTCAGTGATATCTCACCTTTTCAGATAATACTGATAAATTGCTGAAATATCAGTGAATTTTGTCACTGACATTTGCCTGGGCCAATGGAAATACTGGTCATGAAAGTTATCACTAAAATTTACCAATGCTGATAAAAGTTGTCAGTGAAAAGTGACACCACTGACAAAGAGATATCAGCACAATGGAAAAACACCCCCCTGGACAACAACCAGTCGTTGTGTGGTGCGGTAATTTTAGGACCACACAACAACGTCGGAAAAATAGTACGGTCGTTGTCTGGTCCTGAGACACCGGGGAACTGCGGTGTCGTGACAGGCTTGTTGCTACGTGTACACCAGTTGCGAAGCGTCGTGTATCTCTAAACACAAGTGAAGCGGTTTTCACGTTGACGACGTGACGTCATTTTTTTGACGCCGGCGTCAAAATTGAACAGCCCAAACAACGATCGCACGTCACCCAATGTGAAAACCCCTTGAATGGCGAGTTTAAGCAGGCACTGATCTTTATTCCGTACGATGATCCAGACCAGTGACACTGATACGTCACTTGTGCTCTCAGAGCCACATCAGTGCCTCTGCACGTGGCCTGTCGCTGCATGCGGCGCATCAAGTGTGAAGCAGGCATTCTTTGGCTCAGGAAATGGTACATCTGGCAGAGAAAGCTTCATGACAAGAGCTCTGTGTGTTGTGCAGAAAGACTTGTATTGAGACTCCCGGGCGTGGACTCACAGATACCGTGTCACGCAAAGGTGTGTGTGTGTATGCGTGCGTGCGTCACAGTGTGTCAGAGTGTGTGTGTGGGGGGGGGGCGTGGACATGTGCGTGTGTGTGAGTGAAGCCTGTACGTATGCGTGTTGTGCCACGGCGGGGCGGGTTTGTGAGTCTCTCAGGCAGAAACACAGACGAGAAACGTCCCCATAAAGAAGGTCCTGACAGAGCCGTGAGCGCCCCGCTCCATCTGCGTTCCGAGCTGCATAAAGAAGCCCCAGCAACACACACAAAACACACAGTTGAATGTCGAATTGGGATTCGTCTCGTTTGCACCAAGTAAATCAGTTTTATCGCCGCCCCATGTCAGGTAATTTGCAATAAACAGCTGAGGAGCTGTGGTTCTCGGGGCTGCGCACCGTCAACCCGCGTCACGTCACGCCAATTCACGTCACGTCAACCCACGTCAAACCCACGTCATGTCAATGTGCGTCACGTCAACCCGGGTCACGTCAACCCGGGTCACGTCAACCCGGGTCACGTCGTGCGAACCGTCTGCGTCAAGCGGCGAGCCAGGGGAAGAGGTGCAGCAAGGACAAGACCAAGGCCACAGGCTGCCCAGGTCCACAGAACAAAATTGTTGCACACAGGAAATGGCCCAATTTGTGCTGGTGGCGTCGTTGCGTAGCGTCCTTGGGGACGTTGACGTGCTCAGCTGACGTCGCATGTCGTGTGAACCTGACCTCAGCGTTTCCTGTGTTTAGTGCAGCGAAGTTTCTTCGTCGTAACCAACGATAGAGAAACCAGAGTGAGGCCCATTGCCTTGTACACGCATTGCGTCTGTCCAAGTCAATCTAAGCGACGCAGCGTCCATTGGTTTGTACAGGAACGCCGCGTGTGGCGCACTCAGTGTGCAGCGGGCACCAGTCTTCGTCTCGACAACATGCATGATGAAGGCTTCAGTTTCATCAACCCAGAAATAGATCTGCCCGCAGAAACCAGTTTTCTTTCCCGAAGAAAACAGCGTTTACATGATAAGCCTGTTTCACAGGAGACGCCGTGCAGGGTCGGTGCGTCGTGAGGATGACGCTCGCAACACTGAAATGTGCACGTCACGACGCGGCGTCAACGTCGCGTTGTGGTCGGACGCCGCACCCACTGTGAAGCGAACCTCAGGCCTCGCAGTCTCTGTGAAAAGAGAAGGTTGGGCGGCGGGGGGTGGCGTGTCGTGCTGCCGTTCCAGCGTCGCGGAAGAAAACACCGCGGCGAGCCGAGACTGCGAGGGGAGAAGTCCATATTCAGCGTCCGTCACCCAGCAACACGAACGTTGTGGACAACAAGCTGCGAAAATTACTCAAGTTACACAGGTCTGACACCAATGTACTTCAAGTATGTTGCGTTCCTTGTACAACTTGTTGGGTGCTACGTCGGGAGCCAGACCAACCAATCTCTGATCCTGCGCGTTGCGTCCACGCCTGAACGTACGTGATGCATTCAGTGTGAATCAGACCTGACGTGTGCGTGACGCAGCGTGACCCCGACCTGCGACGCGGAGCGACAACGCGTAACGCGGCGCCGCCATGTTGATGGCGCCTGCGCGCGCACGGCGTTCTCACGGGGTCACGTGGGCGGGGAGTCACGTGACACGCTCCTCTAATCACATCCCGGGACTTTACAAGCAGCTAATGAGCTCAGCGGGAATCCTCCTGCACAAAGGAACCTGTCGGCGGGGGGGCAGGGGAGGGGAGGGGGGCGTCGTAGCCTGAAGCGGGACAGCGCGTTATTGTTGTGATGTGAAATCGGAAGCGCTGTGCACTGACCTTTCTTTGCATTGCATCCCTGGGAGCTCGCACGTGTGCTCACGTTTCCTGACGTGGACAACCGTGACGTGCTCACACACACACACACACACACACACACACACACACACACACACACCAACTGCACACAATCTGCACAGTGACAGCAGGAAGTCGGCCGGATCCGCACATACATGCACACACCCACCCACACACTCACACACGCACACTCACCCCCCACACACACACGCACACACACTCACGCACACACTCACTCACTCACACCCATTGAGGGAAACTTGTAACCAGTGTGCATGCACTTCACATGCTTCAGCAGAAACACAAACCAACGTTTATCCCCAGCTGCACAAAAGAGACGCAATTTGAGAAATGCGTCTCTTCAGAAAAAGCAAACGAGGGGAGCGGGGGGGGGAGCAGAAGGCAACACTAATCTCAGCGAGGACTCATTCCACGCAAGACGGATGGGCTCGACAGCCGTGAATGTGGAATGATATAATTAGAAGGAGAGATCCCCAGGCAAATTGGCGTACTTTGTTAACATGGCGGCGGGGCAGCCCGGCCCTGCAGGTCCAATCCCTACTCCCCTCCACATTGTGTTCTCCAGTCACTGAAGGCCTGGATACGTGATGCGTTGTGTCTGGGAAGAAGTAATGTGTGCTGCGTCATGTGCGAAACAACGCCTGGTGGGTTGCGCAGAGACGTACCGTATCCACCCTGAAAAGACGCACCTTTTGTCCTAAAAATAAGCACCAAAACAAGGGGTTTGTCTCATACATGGATGTAAGATTTCTATTATTTTTTGATACAACTTAATACCAGAAAATCAAGGTTGCAGTTTGTGTGTATTTATACTTGGGTGCGACTTATACATAGGTGAATACGGTAATACGCGCGACGCACTGCTCAAGTGTAAAACAGGCTGCAGCAGGATCTGAATCTCGAGAAACTTGAGCTGCAATTGCTGCAACATCGCTTGAATCTTGTTTCATGCTCTGCGTGCAATGCGTTGTGTGCAGGTCAATGGGTTTGTCGTTGTCATGACAACAACGCCTTCTCATCTTCTCATCCATTGCAACCAGTGTGACACAGCGTCAAAAGGAACGCACGACGCATCTGCGAACGTCATCCAGATTCTCAGAGAAGGAACAGTGCCGTTTGTTTTTGGAGCACTCACGTAAGACGCCGATAACGAACCCGGAATGAACGCGCCGACGCGTGGGAAACTGGGACGCGCGAAGCTTTGATGACGCAGATGGCGCGCGCAGCGTCGCGTGGAGTGCGAAGCGAAACAGCCCCGCAGATGCGTCTCAAAGGGCGTCACAACCACGTTCCCACAGTAGACTCCATCAACAATGGATCTGCCTGTCATTCCTGCATTTTGCATGCAAACAGACGGACTTGGAGTTACGACACTGGGCGCGTCACGTGGTTCGTTGACGTCATGAGGGTTTTCACATTGGTGACGCGCGGTCGTTTTCTGAGCTGACGTCAAAAATTTCACCATCGGAAATTTTGACGCCGACGTCAAAAACACAACCGCGCATCACCATTTTTAAAACTGCTGTTACCAAGCAACTCTTTACCAAGCAACTCTCAGCTGATACGTAGAATTGACGCAGCCCCACTTGTTGACTCGTGCCTCAAACGTTTCCAGTAACCATGGCAACAACGCTGCGTCTTTTGACGTACGTGGGGCCCCGACGCGTCCAGCGTGCAGACGCCCCCTTCCGGGCTCTTGATTCGAGTTGAGGGACGCGAGTGGTTGGATGTGACACCTTGATGGCGGTCGCATCTGTGTTCCTATTCATTAGACCTGCTCCCAGTCTCTCCCACTCGCAGGATGCTGCGGTATCCGGGGCCTGGTTTATGCCGCAGGTCAATAGAGTCGAGATCGTGTCGAAGGAAGCGGCCCAGAGTCGAAAACAACGTCGTAAAGAACGTGATCAGGTGCAGATCCGGGCGCGAAAACACGCACGACATTATTTTCCCAGGGGGGTGTTTTTCCAACGAGAGAGTGCTGGTAAGTTCCCGATATCCCTGTTAAAGTCACTCAAAATCACCAGTATTTCCTACCAGTGTTTTTCCATTTAGACCAGCCCCTGACCAGGTATAACTTTTACTGGTAAGTTAGGTACTTACCAATATTTTTGCCAGTGATATATAAAAATCACTGATATTTTGGAAAAACACTGATAATTTTTCAGATATCACTGACATTTTCTGACAAAAACACTGATGGGTGCCAGTGTTTTATGCTGGTAACTTTATCACTGACAGCCAAGTTACCACCGTTTTGGAAAAACACCCCCCAGATGAACCAGGGTTTTCACACAGGCAGAGCGGCATCAGATTTCTTGACGTTGGCGTGAACATTTTTGTGTCAAATTTAACATGGCGCCCAATGGAGAGCATAAAAAACAGTCAAGTACACAGCGTCAAAATCTGTTCCTGTGTTTGTGCGACTAAGTTGACGCAGGACAACCCAACTAATTTTGCCCCCGCATTTGCTCTAGCCGCACTTTGGTTGGTCACTCCGTGCGGTGTGAACCCGATGTTGCGTGCACGGTTGACAGGTGTGCCCCATTGACACGTGTCAACCGGGCACGCAAGCCAACCGGGCACGTTACACCGGGCTCAGTCCTGCTATGCCTGGAGTTACCGAGCTTTTCCAGGTCCGCCCCATCCGTGTAGCTTCACACGAGGGGAGGACACGTGTGTTCTGCATATTTAAACACACGACACTGGTGAGAGAATAAAACAGCATTGCGGGCTTCTGTATGAACTGGTGCCGGAGGGCAGAGTTCCAAGTGTTGTTCATGGTAAATTCAACACTGGTGAGGAGACCAGAAGATGCGATGGAAAACTGTGCAAGAAGAAGTGTGTGTGTGTGTGTGTGTGTGTGTGTGTGTGTGTGTTACCCCTACGTCACTGACTTTTGTTCCTGGCGCATCTGTCTCCGTCTCCTCTCTCTTTCTATTTCTCTTTCTCTTTCTCTTTCTCTTTCTCTTTCTCTTTCTCTTTCTCTTTCTCTTTCTCTTTCTCTTTCTCTTTCTCTTTCTCTTTCTCTTTCTCTTTCTCTTTCTCTTTC